>JAAUYJ010191561.1_pt1 | contig 10955 bp, 15 predicted proteins | sample 7278031 | NCBI WGS metagenome assembly JAAUYJ01 (sample SAMN14350222, study PRJNA611818) | marine sediment metagenome | isolation source: surface marine sediment (1.8m) | place: French Polynesia: Moorea | collected 2018-08 | reverse complement strand
GACGGGACGATAGCGCTCATGGCGAACTGGGGAGGGATCGCATACTGCTTCAGCGTGTTCCCAGTCTCGTACCTGTTCGTCAGGTGCGAAGATGACTTTGTCTTTTTTTCAAAATGGAATGCATTTGTTATTTAAAAAAACAATTGCAGAATTGGAGCTCGGTACTCCCTTCTCCTAGGGAGCTTGCTCGTGGTCATTGCCACCGCAATTAGGTAGGCACGTACAATAAAAAATAAAGTCCTGGGGTGTTCTTTTTTATGGAAGAAAAGCTTTAATTTTCCAGGACCCTGGTGAAGGACTCCGAGTCCGGCTTTTTAATATGCTGCCACGTCGGGCAGTTCCTGAACGGCTGCGCGGGGGTCATGGTCCTGTCCATGCCTCCCCTGGTCTCGGCGGTCTGGTTCCCCGACAGGGAGAGGATATTCGCCACGGCGTACTCACAGGTTAAGAAATCAGTCACACTTACACATTTCGCCCACAAAAAAATAAATATTTTAAATCTAAAGAGCTGGAACTTCCTTGGCGTGGCCCTGGCCTCCCTGGTTGGCCCGCTGGCGGTCCCCTTCGACGACAAGTACAACGACGACGACGCGGAGGTGCCGGACAGGGTCGTGCAGGACACCAGGGTAACAACTCATGAGATCCCGCATTGTAAGGTTTCGTAAAAAAATGTTTCGATTTGAAAGGACGACATTCACGTCTATTTGATCTGGACTGCGGGGGCCGCGGCCGTCATCTTCCTGGTGCTGCTGGCCTACTGGCCCGAGGGGCCGCCGAAGCCGCCGAGGTTCAAATTAAGCTTTCAAATTCCACCAAACTGTTTCAATTAAAAAACTGTTTCGTAAACAACAGCGCGACTGCTGCCGAGGAGCGCAAGACGGACTTTGCCGGCGGCTGGAAAGAGCTGCTCAAGAATAAGCAGGTGCTTGGCTTTTGCCACAAAAACACTAAAGTTCCCTTTCCCACACACACACACAAAATGTTCATTTAAAAAAATCCCAAGCTGTGGCTGGTCGGCCTCGCCATCTCCGTGCCCGGGGTGCAGTACGGCTGGCAGTCCGTAATGGCCATTCAGTTCGAGACCTTCGGCGTCTCCGACACCGAGGTGGCCAACATCCTCTTCCTCTCGGTGCTGTGCCAGGCGGCGAGCGTCGCCGCCGTCGGGCTGGCCATGGACCACTTCCGACACCGCCTGAGACTCTCCATCCTGGTCCTCCTGACCTTGTCGGCCGGGGCGTACCTCTGGCTCGCCCTCCTCTCCTTCGACGTCGTCCCCTACAGCCTGTGGCAGCTCTTCGCCGCCACCATCACGGCGACCACCAGGTGCTGAGAGATTTCCCTCGCTCAGGACGAGTATTTCCTTATATAGAGAATGATTTGTTCTCGCCCTTCTTCTTTAAAAAGCCATTTAATAACAAAATAAGCCTCTGTTTCCCTTCTTTTCCTGTTTGAAATGCTCGATTTCCCCCCTCCTTTTCCAGCTTCATCGCTTGCATGCCCCTCTTCTTCGAGCTCGGCCTCATGATCTGCCAGCACCTGCCGGAGGGACTGGCACGGATAATTTTCAAAAAAAAATGTCATTTTCTTACGCTTTCCCAGCACTACGTATGCGTTTTTGTTTTGAAAAGGTCGGAGCCTTCATCACCGGCCTGCTCAACCTGTTCTTCTCCGTCTTCCTGCTGATCCTGATGGTCCCCGACATGGACTACGACTGGGTGACCTACGCCCTGGTGGCCGCCACCGTCGCGGCCATACCCTGCGTGGCGCTGGTCAAGCAGCCAAAGGACTATGTCTCGCGGTCGGAGTGAACTAACTTACATGCCTGTAATTAAACCTGCGTCTCTCTAATACAAAAAAACACAATTCAGAACCTTAATTCCAATACTTTTGCAGGGACTGCTACAGTACATAGTAGTAGACTTTAGACAACCTGCAAACCCTCCAACTAAAAAAAAAGCTAATTTGTCACACGTTTTTTCAACTCTCGCTCTCATATCCTGTTCGATCCTACCTGGCGTGACCGTCCGCGCACCTCGCCTCCAGCGCCATGTTGACCCTCTTCTTGTTGGCCCTCCACTCGAGGACGGTCGGCGGGAAGCGGCGCGAGACGCCGCTCGGCACACCCCCGGCCCTGAGCAGCTTCTGCTGGCACACGTACTTGTACCCGTTGTAGGCGTGGTCGGAGGCGTACTTCAGCAAGTACTTGTACAGGAGCCTGGAAAAATGCCGGGAGGTTTAGGAATGCTTCGAGATAAACGGTTTATTTTGCACAACAGCACTAAGATTTATATTATTATTTTGTTATATATGAAACTCACCTTGAAGGCGGGAAGGCGGAGAGGCAGCTGGCGGTCAGCAGCCAGCCGCGCTCGCAGTTCTCAGCGTTGTCGTTCTTCCATGTCTATAAGGTTTTTACGCATAAAAAGGACAAAGTTGTACAAAGTGTGTGCTTTTGGACAAGTATGAATTGTAGCTATACCTGGTTGGCCAGCTGGCAGTATATCTCGTCGCGCAGCTTCTCGTTCTTGATCCCCTTGCTCACGATGTAGTCGCACATGACCTGGATTGGCACGAAAAATCACCGATGAATTATTCGACGTAATTTTTTTTTGAAACATCATGTCATGTATCCACCTTCTCCCTCGTCCCGTGCAGCTTCTCGTCGTTCATGAACCTGAGTATGACCCTGAAGAGCGCCAGGGCGTCCTGCTCCGTCTCCCTCCCCTCTCCCGAGGAGGAGGAGAGGAAGGGCGTCTGGACGGGGTCCCGCCTCATGCCCCAGAGGTGGGAGCGGAAGTAGACCGAGGCGGCCTTGGAGAAGGCGTGGTAGTCGAGGTCAGAGGGCAGCTGCGAAAAAAAGAGGGGGGGAAAATAGATTTATAGCAATATGTAGGAAGACGACGGTTTTTTCATGTCATCCTACACACCTGCTGCTGGTTCCTCTTCTTCCTCCTGCCCTTGACCGCCACGTCACCGGGGGAGACCTTTGCCAGGCTGCGCTCGGTGACCTCGGGGGTCCAGCGGTCGGTCTTGGCCATCGAGAAGGCGAGCTCGGCGGGGACCTCCAGGTGGCTCACCTAGGAAAAAAACAAAGACGAAAATGTATTAATAGCTTTCCCTTACTAAGTATATCTTATTTTTTCCTCCCTACCTGAGCGACGGCTCTGGAGGTGGTCTTCTCCGGCGAGGACCTGGCCGAGGCCGAGGCCGAGGCCAGCGAGGTCGCAGAGGTTGAGGAGAGGCGGCGCCTGCAGACAAGAGATTGCAATTGAATGTTTATCAAACCTTCGAAATATCATTTATGTACGTACCTGCTCCCGCTCCTTCTTCCGGCCACCTCCTCCTCGATGGTCATCTGCTGCTGCTGCTGCTGCTGCTGCTGCTGCGCCTGCCTGGCCGCCTGCCTGGCCGCCCTGGCCGCGGCCTCCTCCGCCGACCGACGCTGGAGCTCCTCCTTCATCTCGCCGTATAGGGACTGCTGCCGCTTCATCCTGTCAAAAATCATCGAATTTAAAGCACAGCGAAGCTTCAGAGCCAACTCATAAATGATGCAATAGCGGAATGAATGGATTTCATTTCTTTTTCTGCTGTATCACCCAACAGGAAAATAACAAAATTGAAAGGGCTTTAAAAAACCTAAACTAATTTGACGCACCTGTATATGGCCTGCAGCGCCACGACGCCCTTCCGCACCTTGTGGAACTCCTTCCTCTCCCGGTATCCCCTGAAGTGCGATTGTATGGTGGTGGCGGAGGAGCGCATGGCCCTGTAGCGCTTGCGGGCCAGGTAGCCCCGGACCTCGCGCTGGACCTTCACCACCTCGCGCTGCATCAGGCGGCCCCTGGAATGAAGGAGATGGAGTGGGATTCGCCACAGGCTGATTTGTGTTTTAAATAAGATCCTACCTTGCCGCTTCCAGCTTCCTCTCTAGCCCGTCCTTGAGGAAGATCCTGGTTGCTCCGAGGGCAAAGGAGTCCCTGATTTTGGAGATAATGACAATTAATGTTTTTTTTAAAAAAAACAGTTAGTGTTACTAATTGCTCACCTAGCCCTGTCCTCCCTGTCCAGTATGACCCTGCAGACCTCCTTGGTCGGCGCCCCGCGAGGCACCTGCCCGTAGAGCAGGCAGCGGTACCTCTGCGCGAACTGGGAGTACTTCATCTTGACCGGGTAGCCGTGCTTCCTGATGCGGATGGTCTCCACCATGCCGGCGTGCCTGATCTGCTCCAGGACGACCGGCATGTCGAACCTCATCGGGGTCCTGTCGCCGTTCGGGCGGAGGCACCGGACGTGCAGCGGAGACTCGCACTTGGACACCAGCTGGAGGAGCTGCGGGGGGGAAATGACATAAATATACATTTTGCCAGACAAAAGTACGAAAAAAATGATTTAAGTTTTCCGTACTAGCAGCTTGCAAATTGCTCCTATAGATTTAGTACTCTAATTGAACAGAACTACGTGGGTCTTCAGGAAAGCCTTTCCCACTAAATACCGACCAAAGTGTGTACTTCTCCTTCTCGATCTGATATTCCGGTCTGTAGAAATTCCTTCATCGCTCAATCATTTTAATTGACGGGCGGAAAAAAATGATCGCTTGGGAAATGGAGAAAAATTGGGTTGCCTAGATGCAACAATTCATTAAGTTTTTCAAACATTTCATGCATGTCTCGTTATTCCTTTCTCCTTGTTTGATCAAATTGGACAAATAGACAATAGGCGTTCGCGTTCCTGCTGAGAAACAGTTTTTCCAATAATCGCGCGGAGGGGAACAATATGAAAACTCCTGCACAAATTTCCCGCAACTCCGGACGTCCGAGGATGAAACCTATCAGCCAGAGGTTAGGGGTTTCCCTAGAACTATCGCCAAAATGATATTATTAACCATACAACAAACTCTATTCAAGTACGGCGGGTAGATCCAGGAGAACTTGGGCCTGCCTGCGCGAGACCCTTAGGGCCTACCTCCGCGACAGCACCGTCCACGGCCTGAGGTACCTCGTCCCTGCTGACGGCGAAAGCGGCAATAGCAGCAGGTGGGGGGTGGGGGGGGGGCACAAATTTAACCAAGCGTACAACACTCAAATTCCTTTTTTTCAGAGCGCTGACTGAGGCGGCCATTTGGGCTTGTGCCATCCTGACGGCTTTCGGGGTGTCTGCCTACATGGTGAACACGGTGAGTTGCACACTCCGGGAATTCCAGTTGTGCAACATCTTACACAAAATGGACTCAAAACGCATTCTCGTTGAGTTTGCAGTCCTTCAGCGAGGCGCACAAGTTTCCCATAATATCCACCGTGGAGACCATCTCCGTCAAGGACGTCCCCTTCCCCGCCGTCACCGTCAACGCCGGGAAGGTCCTCAACCCGTGGGGCTTCGTCGAGAAGATGTTCAGGTTCGTGGAGTTTGGCTGCTACGACTCGCCGCTGGACTGTCCCGACAAGAGGGAGGCCCCCAGGAGGGACCTCAGGTTCTTCACCAACGACGTGGTGACCAGGTTCTTTGAGGTCGTGTACGAAGGCCTCAAATACTCGGATCTGGGGAAGCTGAAGCAAACAAACAACGAGGAGTGCAGGCTGCTCACAGACTATACTTTTCCTGAGTTTGGCAAGGCCGTGGCTCTGATGGCAGCCATCACCAGGAAGAAGAGCAGCAGGGCTGGAGCCATCCGGAGGAAGCTCGCCGAGGCCACCGCAGACACCTTTGCCATGTTCAGCGTCAGGGACATCGGCAAAAGTCTTGGGTGGGGAACCAAAAAGTTCTACCCCATTGTCCAACAGGAGGCTGTCTGGTACGAAGTAAACGAGACAGTCGTTGCCCCGTGTCTGGAGCGGGTCCAGGATTGTCCAGACACCTACAATCAATCGTACGCAGCCTTGCTTCTGCCATTCCTTTTCAACAGGGTCCCCTATGAAGACCTGGAGCTAGGAGACTACATTTCTTATTTTACAAGGAGGGTCCTTTCTGTCTCCCACACCAAGTACAATGAGACCAAGCACTTCCTGAGCAGTGGAAAGAGTTCCAAGGAAGAACTTGAGCTGGCGCAATTCCTGCTAAACATTACAAATAAAGTTGATGGGCAACAAACCAACATTGGCATCAATCTGTTTGAGATGACAAAGCTTCTTGATAGACCTGCTAACAATCCAAGAGAGGCTCAGGCCTTTGAAGCTGGAAGATCCTTTGGCTGCGTGGCTGAGGATACTATCAGGACATGGAGGAGGGCCTGGCACAATTATTTAGGCATGGACAACCATCTTGTCATCACTGAGGACTTTTCAGGGCAATTGGAAGAGCCCCCTTGCGCCAATAGAACCATAAGTGAGATTCTGGGCATTGAAAATTGTTGTGTCATGACAAGGGGCCTGAAGCAAGGGCTTGAAAAGGTTTTGATACTAATGAAGTATGCCATACAATCTCCTCACTTTTCCCAGACCATTGAAGAGATTACATGGGAAACTGATATAGCATCTGGTCTTCTGCAGGACTATGAGATTGCTCCATTCAATATGTCAAGGTTTTGGAACAAGAATCCCAGGGTCTACAAGTGCCAGTATGATCAGGAGCCAGACACAACTCTAAAAATGATCTATTGTGATCTTTTCACGAGGAGCTACACAAATGAAGGCTTTGGCTACACATTTAATGCAGGCAACTTCTGGAAAAGGCATAAGGAGTCAAATGAGTTTAACCAGATGTTCCACAAGATCATGTTTCCATTTAACAAGAACCATAGCAATGACAAAGTAATTTACCCAGAAGCTACAGGGGAAATACATGGACTCAGCTTGGCACTCATGCTCAACAAGCATGAGGCTGCCGACTTTGAAAAAGAAGGGAAGGAGCTACCGTCAATAAAGCTCACTATCCACGATCCAAAGAAGCCCGGTGACATGCAGGGTACAGGGGTCCTGGTACACCCAGGATACATCACAACTTTCCTGGTCACGCCGAGCCAGGTAATGTCCTCAGAGGACATCCAGAGGCTGGAGAAGGGCAGGAGGAAGTGCGTTTTCCCCTTTGAAAATGATGGCATGGATATATTTAGTGAGTACACTCAATCTGCCTGTGTCTTTGAGTGCATGCTCAAAATGGCGGTGGAAAAGTGCGGGTGTGTTCCGTGGAACTATCCTAGGTTTGACTTGACCACCGACGTATGTGACTATCTGGGCGTTTTCTGCTTTGAAAAGGTATTAAAAGGAGTAAAGTATACTACGTAGCACAGTCATTTGAATCCTCAAACATCCCTCACAGATTATGGCCAATGTCTCAGCCACCTCAAGGTGCGACTGTCCCAGTGACTGCGAGTCCACCTTCTACTCCTACTCCATGTCCTCCCGCAAGGTGGAGCCCGATGCCATCTGCAACCACGCCAGGGATGTCTATGGGTCCTACTGGTACTCTGACTACCCCCTCCTGATGAGGAACTTTGAGACCATGGTGTCCGGCGCGCAGATGGGAAACCAAGACCTCTGCAAGAAGGCGATGGAATCCATCGCCTTTGTGCACTTCCAGCTGTCTGGCGAGATCATCATGCAGTTCAAGAAGGAGCTCAGGGTCACACTGGCGGACCAGATTGCCAACCTTGGTAAATAAGGTTAGTTAGAGAAGAAGTGCTTCTCTTTACCATAGCTCTCTGAAGGTGGCACTGTGGGTCTCTTCACCGGGATGAGCATCCTCAGTTTCTGCGAGGCGGTATTCTGGGGCATAAGGATGCTGCTTGGCTTGAAGCCGGAAAACTAGCCCAAAAGGGCATCAACATAACTTCGAATAAGTGTAGTGGTTCGATTCAACCAAAGTACTTGCACTATTAGGTATCAATATCATATCATTAGTCATATTACCCATATGTATATATCTCTTTTTTGAGTTCATTTTGCTGTACCGTGCCATGTGTTGCGTACTACTAAACATAATATCTGTGCTGCGCTATTGCTTTTAAAAGTTGGACTGAAATGGAACAGGGTTTTTGCTAGAGAAAAAAATATGCCCCCTACCTGGTTGAGGGAGTCCTGGAACCTGGCTGCCACGGTGGGTGTCCTGGGCTTCATGGTGACCAGGTGCCCCGCCGGGGAGGCCCCTCCTCCCATGGTCCTGGAGGCCTCCTGGAAGTTCCTCAGGTCCATGAACATCCTGCTGATGACCTTGTCCTTTGAGGCGACGAGCAGCGCCATCACGTCAGGCCGGACCGTGTCGCGGTTCTTGTCCAGGAAGCCCTCCACGTTGTACCAGACCTGCCCGGCGTAGTGGCGGATGCCGAACTCCATCGAGCTCATGCGAGGCCTGATCAAGAGAAAAAGGTAGAATACACATTGATGGTCGGTTCAACCATTGTTTTCCCAGTGTGAGATCATTTTTTTAAATAGAAGTTCAATTAAATAAAAGTCATTGTTTCTAAAAGTTATACTTCCTGAGCAAAAAAAAAGATTTTCGCCTTTTTGTCGGCAAACAGGTTTGCATAAAAACACTTTTTCAAACACACATAAAACTTACCTGGAGTAAATCTCGCTGAGCGCGTGGTTGTAGTGGCACTTTTCCAGGAAGGAGTGGTCGGAGGCGCGGGGGAAGTTTGACTCGTCGTCCAGCAGGTGGAGGATGCCCACGGGGGCCTTGGACAGCATGTGAACGGTGGCCTGCATGGGGGGAAGAGAGCAAGAGACCGGGCACAATTGAATTTCTAGACTATCAGTCAATGTTTTTGTCTGTGCTTCTAGGACAAACCGTGAACAAACTCTCCTATTTACTGTGCATACAGTGCGTTAAATTAGTTAAGGCTCGAAAATGAAAAAAAAGTATGGGAAATTACTATTCTCACCTGGTTGTCCTGGTACTGCACTGGCGTCCACTCCACCTTCTCCCTGGCGTACTCTGCCTGCTCCTGCCTGAACACGCTCTTGTTGAAGTGGTGCTGGAGGGCCTCGTTGCAGTAGTTGATGCACAGCTGCTCGAAGCTGTTCTCGGAGAAGTCCTGAGCAAGAACAAAAAAAAAACCGTGCGGGAAGTGAACAGTCGTGACAGCGAAATTCGGCAGAAAAGTAGTTGTCGCCTCACCTCGAACCCAAACATGTCCATGATGGCGATGACGTTCCTGTCGCTCCTGACCTCCCTGTGGCCGCTGCTGCCGCGGCGGCTCCGCTTCCCGGGGGAGGAGGAAGAAGCCTTGGGGGAACACACCTTGTTCACCCTGGCCACAACCCTGAAAAAGGAAAAAAAAATATGGCGTGTAAAATATTTAAGAATTTTTTTATTTATAAAAATCGCACCATGAGAAGAGCGATCCGTAGAGCGCCTTGGCGATGGCATCCCTGGCATCCAGAGCCTTGTAAAGAAGAATGATATATTAAGATATTTTTTTCGAATTTCGTCTCTTTTTTTCCCGCCCCTACCTGGTCAATGTTTAGCGGCGCCGTGACCACCTCCCCCGCCAGCACCCTGGTCTTTGTGACCAGGGCGCGGGAGATGCCGTGCACCGCCAGCTGGAGGAGGTGCGCGGTCCAGCGGATCTCGACGTCGGAGCCGATCTCCACGCCCTCGCCGCCCTGCAGGGAGAAGAGTATATAGGATGATCAATTAGATATCGCTCTTGTACAGTCGCAGAAGAGTTGGCGTCAAGAAAAGGCACTAAAAAAGGATATTGCCTGCGGTTGCTAAAAGAATCCTAACATTTTAGCCCTCAAAAAAAGTTTTTCCCCTGATGTTCTTACCTGCACCCCCCTGAGTTGCTTCCTGTGGAAGTAGACGTTCCCCAGGTGGAGGATGGAGGAAAGCATCTTGAGCACGGTCTCCCGCTCCTCAGTAGTGAAGCCAAGGACCTGTACATAGGGTGGGACCGATTTCCCATAAACAAGATATATACAAAAATATTCATTTTAGCAAATACACACCTGCATGGCCGACATTGTGGCCTCAAAGTCCTCCCTGTCGTTCTTGCCGTCGATGGCGCACCCTCCGCCCTGGTTCAGGTAGAAGTACTTCTCCGGGCTCATCAGCCCGTGGCGGTCCTTCTGCTCCGCCGACAGGCCTGACAAAAAAACGGGTCATTTCCCAGTTTTTAATATGGAAAACGAGATATTTTTTTTTTCCACTAACCTTGCAGCATCTCGTAGAAAACGTGGTAGTTCCTCTCCTCGGGCGCGTGGCTGACGATGCGGGATCGCTCCAGGAGGTAGTCGGTGACGCGGGCGCCGCTCATCAGCCCGTCCTGGAAAATAAAATCATTCTTTTCGTAATTTGTTTGGGAGTGTTCGGTTTGCGAATTTACCTTGTAGAATATCTCCAGGTACTTCCCGAACCTCGACGCGTTGTCGCAGCGGGCGGTCTTGGCGTTTCCCAGGGCCTCCAGCAGGGGGCCGGCCTCCATGATCTGGTTGTTTTTTTTTAAAAAAAAGTTAAATTTCGATTTTTAAGTCAAATCAAGTGTGTGCATTCCTTCGTACCTGTTCCGTGATGAGGTTCCCCGACGACGACCGGTTGGTCGCTGCCAGGTAGTTCAGGACGAGCTTGGAGGCCTCGGTCTTGCCAGCGCCGGACTCGCCGCTCATCAGGATAACCTGAACAAGACGGATGAATGCCTCTAATTAAATGTAGGCGGAAGCAAAAGCCAATTATTTAACACAAACTTCCAGAGCAAAAAGAAGTTTGACACGTTTTTTTACGGTTACTTTGTTCTTTTTTTTGCAAAAAGTTTTTGCCCGTTTTCCGCAAAATGGTTTGGTGGTTTTTTTTTGTATTTTGGCGTTCGCAAAAAAAAGTTATTAACTTTCTTCTTCAAAAAAAAATTCGCCCAACTCGCCTGGTTCTGCCCGTTCTTGGTGACGAGCGCCCTATAAGCGGCCGCCCCCACGGCGAAGATGTGCGGCGGCGGCCGCTTCGGGGGGACGGCGGCCTCGGCCTCGCCATCGGCCTCGCCTCCTCCTCCTCCGCCGCCTCCGGCCGAGGCCGCGGCCTCCTCGTAGCGG
>JAAUYJ010026036.1_pt1 | contig 10955 bp, 16 predicted proteins | sample 7278031 | NCBI WGS metagenome assembly JAAUYJ01 (sample SAMN14350222, study PRJNA611818) | marine sediment metagenome | isolation source: surface marine sediment (1.8m) | place: French Polynesia: Moorea | collected 2018-08 | reverse complement strand
GCGTTGGAATGTTCACTAAAAGCCAAAACATTTTTTTTTAAAATAGATAGCTGTATAATGAGAAAGGAGCAAATCAACCCGTTCGGATTCTCTCAGCTTTTTTTTCTCGCCGGACGCCGCTATAAATCTCAGAGGGAAAACTGGAATTGCCATCATCCCGCCGGTGGTTCCTTCTTTCCCGCGCTCTTTACACATAATACTGCATCAGTCAGTACACACAGCAGCACCCCACGGACTTGGTCTCAGTAGTGGCACCTGGCGTTTTGCGTCTGTTCATCGTTCATCCGAGGGTCTCTGCATCGGTGGTGGCACCTGGCGCTTTTGCGTCTGTGCATTCATCGGCTTTATTCAATTCCTGGCAAATGTGGAGTTGCGTCTGTTCATAGTTAGCATCCCGTGGTCTGTCTGGTCCGCCGCACCTTCTGTTCATGTTCCTCCCATTTTTTATCACCAGCGCCTTACGTTCATATTGTCACCTTCACAGTTTCCCTTCCTTAACATACACTTTTTTAGTACCTGCCGCCATTGTTTCTATTCCTCATGTTCCCTACAATTATTACGTCACGCTGCCCAAATCAAATAAATATAAGCAGCTCGTTTAAACGAGCCTCAGAAAAACTATGCCGGTCCCATGCTCACCTAGTCGGCTCATTGCATGGTCTCAGCCTGCCAGCGACAGAAACAGGCAATTCATTGTTTAGAGTACGAGGGTAATCGACTAGCCCCCGACCCAGGCAAAGAATCACGAATTTCCCGAATGAAGCTGTTGCTGGGATTTCCAAAACCTCCATCGAATCCTAAGCAATAGTAAACTTTGCTTATTACGTATACGAAGCCGATGAGGTAAGGGAAGTCTTCCTTAGGCCCTAAAGAACGAATGGCAATAAGTCGAACCCTTAGAAATAACGTTCGCGCTTAATAAAAAATGCTGTTAAAGTGAGCTCATGGTTAAGGTGCCATCTATCGGCGCGGAAAGCAGTTCGTGAGGCGCTGTTTCCTTTCATTTCGTAGGAAGATGAAAAAAAAACGGTGGCATCCGTTGTCTGATATGAGGAAGACTCGCCTCTGCTCTGATACCATCTCCTCTTCCAGCTCGCTACCAAAATCTTGGCCACTGGATCTAAAGGTTCCAAGTTCGCGACCTGGTCGGGGAGATTTTTTAGTAAAAAATTCCAATTCATCTGCTCGATATTATTTGATATTTATACAACGACTTTAGCCTAGTCTACCATCTTTTTTTTGTGGCTATGCAACGACATAGGACATATAGAGACGCATACAAATTATGGCAATTTTGGCAAACCGACGTATTTGATTTCCAAGTTTTATTGGGATTGGCCTAATCCAGGCAGGCATACAGGAGCTGTAGATCTTCATCTGCAAAGAGGTTAGAGGCAGCGTGCATTGTGCCTGTCTCTTGAGCGATGTTTTCGTCATGTACGGTGCTACCCACAGTGATGGCTTCTCTCTCTGTGGTTATTCCCTATTATATTAATATATTAAAGATATAGACAGACGTTGGATTTACTTAAGTAAGCATTCCAGTAACGTAAACTTACAGGAATAGCCGCACTGTCCTGTGTCGTGTCCTTGTGCAAAGTCTCTAGCTTTGCACGGAGCTCGGTGTTTTCCTGCTCCAACTGAAGTATACGGGCAGAACAGACCTCAAGCTCAAGTCGAAGTTCGCGGAGAGCATTGTTACTTTTTTCCCGACTCCGTTTAGCCGATATCTACAGTTACATAATGCATATAAATAAGGACAGTTACACGTATGTTCATACTTACGCGATTCTTCCCCTTCCGGCGAATCCCAATCAGGAGTTCCCTCTCTTCCCCGGTGAACGGATAGATGAGTGTGTAGAAAGCGTCATGAGTAGAGTGGACTACCTGATTGTAAGATAAACCAAAACGTGCTGCCTCCTCGGTCAGCTTCAAAAGATTTGTCCTTCCCATCTTGCGGTTTAAACGCAACTAAAAAACCGCATCCCGCTTTGGTTTGTTGCTTTTTGTTTATACGTCTCCAATTTCCTCTCTATACGCCCTATATACTAAAACCACTGATAGAGTGAGGCGCTAGCATAAACAGAACAAAACAGAACAGACACAAGAGTAATGGAGAGAGATCTCTCTTCCATCCGCCACACGTCAATCTTCTCATGACACTGCGCACTTAAGCTAACCAATTCCTTGAAACATGTGCTTGCAAAAAAGAGCAAAAAAGCGTAAGACGCTGAACAGGCGAATTCCGCCATGTTTAAATTGAATGAATAGACATAGACAGATGTAAAATACACGAGGTATCTGCAGCCTGTACCCTTCCTTCCCCATTTTTATTTCAATTAGTAAGCTCATTAAGGCTCGTAAAAACGAGCTTCAGATAAACATGCCAAATCCACAGCTCACCCGAGTAGGGCTCATCGCTGTGGGATGCGTATGGTATGAGTGTTTAGAGTTCATTGACTAGCCCCATGGCTGGAGGCAACGGTTTCCGCGCTCGATCCCAAATCTAAATTTCTTTTCCCAAGTAAGTTCCATCGACTTCTGGTTTGTCTCATAAAACTTCTCTCCCTTTCTAGCGACATCTCTTATTCCCTCGGAACAAGCTTGACGGAAAGCGAAAGTAGATTCGGAGAGTGACATCTGGCGGTACTTCTCCTAATTTTCTCTATTTTATACTACAGACCCTACAAACTTTCCTAAAATAATTACACAGGGGTAGCCGATTCGAAAATCTTCAGCTCTTAGTCAACACCTAGGGTCATTGTTTTTTACGTACGTATGAAAAAAGCAAAGCTCCTGTCATGTGCGCGAAAACTCCAACGCCAGCAAAAATCAAGAGAATTTTTGTGGAAGCGGATTCCAGCTTTGAGTTCAGCTTTAGTTAATTTTTGTGAAGCGGAATTGGCTAAATTGAAATGATAAGCAAGTGCCTGCTATTTCTTTCCTCATAGGTGGGAAAGGAAGGGTCCCGGATATCCAAAAAAAAGGCAGGTACAAAAAGTGCACACTCTGACTCGCCGCTCGAGCGGCATTAAAATGGTTTAAAACTACCCATCCGATGCCCATACATGCCCATGTATGAGCAGCTTATATTCTCTGTATATATGGGCGGAAGAAACGGCGTAATCGACGCAGCAAAAAACCGGTTCCAGAGGAGCAAGGGAAGGCGTGTGATGAGGGAGGGAGGGACGGCGTGTGATGAGGGGGGAGGAAGGGAGGAAGGCGTGTGATATCACGGCAGTGCGGGCACAAAGAGAGAGGGAATGCAAAGGGAAGGCGTGCATAGGCACTACGGGCACAAAGAGAGAAGTATTCGAAAGAGGCAGGCAGACAATAAATAAGTAGCTTTTCGCAGGCGCACTGTCAGTGCCAAATTTTGTGTTGGAGGCACAACGGGAGTATTTGTCTTGTTAGTTGCCGCTTACAAGTTTTCTTTCCAAGATATCCACATAAGAACAGACGATAGCCAATGATATCGTTTTCTTTTCCTCTAGCTTTCTTTTTGACTTGTCTTTGTGTGGTAGCGCAGGAAGAATTTCGTTGTACTCGAATTGTAACTGAGAACCAAGCCCGTTGTAAAATTTATAACTATCGCCATCCCAATTGCAAAAAGTGGGATCACAGTCTTTGCCCTCCCCCGCATATAATTCGAAACCCATCTCATTGTCCGTCATATAAGTGTGTCCCCGTTGAAAAGCCCAACTTACGAAAGAACAATCAAAACAGTGCGATATCTGAAGTGACCTCGGAGACGTCAGAGACGGACACGACTTCAATTCCAACAAGCTCTGATAGCGAATTCTTGCCTGAACGGGACAGTTTGTTACTTCAGTCTCTGAAAGAAGAAATCGTGACCCTACGCAGGGTAATTTTCCATTTTCTCTGAAGCTTTATTTGATTTTGACATATTTTTTTATTCTATGATTGCAGGAGCTTCGCCAGGAGTCCAAACAGAGGGAAAAGCTGCAAGTCAATCTCCGAGACGAGCTACGCCAGGAGTCGGAACAGAGGGAGGAGCTGCAAGTCAATCTCCGAGACGAGCTACGCCAGGAGTCGGAACAGAGGGAGGAGCTGCAAGTCAATCTCCGAGACGAGCTACGCCAGGCGTCGGAACAGAGGGAGGAGCTGCAAGTCAATCTCCGAGACGAGCTACGCCAGGTCCTTTCTGCTAAGAAGTCCAAGGATCACGACGACCAAAAACAAGCAAAAAAACTCCTTGACAACTTAGGCGTCAAAACTCAAAAGGTATGTTTTGAATTCGTACTTTCAATTCGGAAAAGTTTACTGTGTCCAGTGTCCTATACGGAATTTTTCTTTTTTTTCTTTTTCAAGGTCAAAAAAATCAGACAACAAAACGTCGAACTGAAAGCGAGGAAGGCTTTCTATAAAGCCAAAACCCAGCAGCTGAAAAAGTAAGTGAAACACCAAAAAATATTGAGTTTTTTTGTTAATATTCTCAAATTTTCTGAAATTTCAGCGACCTAGCGCAGCTCCGCCGCGAGGCCTCACAGCATCGAGAGGAGGACATACGACGCGGGGAAGTAGAAAACGTTCCCCAAAAACTGGTCGAAGAAGAAGAGAGGAAAAAAGAAGCTCAAAGAGAAAAAGACATTACAACGGTGCGATCGCTCTTGAAAGAGAAGTGTCCTCAAACTAAGTTTCAAACAAATCTACTTGACACCGTGAACACTTTTGTCATTTTTGACTGTAGTAGAGCTGCACCCCTTTCTCTTCACCACGAATTCGTCATTGCTTGTCTTGTGACCCTTTTCCTCCTACATTTCAACCATGTCTGACTATAACGTAACCTGCCCAGATTATCGTTTCTGTGAAGTGAGGCACACCTACAGGAATCCCTGTGAGATTTGGGATTGCGACGCGTGCTGGTGGCACTATGCGAATTGTACTGCGACCCCCGAGGGCCCCTCTGACGAATGCCCCTACATAAAAAAATGTTACGATCTCCCTCGTCCTCACTCCCACACAGTCACCACTGTTCTTACTGTTCTGGGAGTTCTGGCCAGCTTTGGCATGGTCGGCGCATACGTCTTCCGCCGTTACCGTAGGGCGCAAGAGAACATTGCCGACACTGAACAGCAGGAAGAGGAGGAAGAAGAAAGGGTGCCTCTCTTGCAGCGCTGTCGCCACTTCCTGTCAGCGTCTCTGCCGGGCCACGAAGATGACTCTCACTCCGATGGGAGGTCAGTCTTCCGTCGCTTTCGGGATGTCATCTTTGGGAGACGTGAAAGTGTCGCCCCTCGAGAGCTCCCCGGCCTTGATGACAGGGAAGAAGACTTCGAGCCATCTGCGCCACCACCGTCTTACGACTCACTCGATCAAGAGAACAACCATCAGGATGAGGAGAGCAACGAGAACCAGGATCCCATCATCCGTGGAAGTGGGCCTGCTGGAAGAAGCCTCCGCAACGAGAACTACGAGGATGGCGATGACCGGTCCTCAAATCGTTCTGTTGAGATGCGAGAGATCAGTTCTACCGCCGGAAATCAGGAGCGAACGGTGTCTCGCATGGAAGAAGTTCTTCTTTCCAAATCCTTCCACTAATGAAACAAGTAGCAGCGATCAAGATTTGTTGTGCGTATGTAAGTCATATATATAATGGCATTTAAATAAAATTTATTCACCACAAAACTTCAAAAGATTTGTTTCATTGACATCAAAATTCATAATTGGTGCTGGTATTGTTTGTCGATCCAAATTTAGTGATATTTGGGAGGTTTGAGAATCCGCAGTTAAAAATTGGGCCATTCCGTCATTAGTAGGCATGTCAGAATTATACGACAACAAGCTGATAGTTTCTTGCTGGTAATCTGAAAAAGAAGTTAATTGCATGTCCGACATTTGAGATTTACATGTTTGCAAGGATGCCACGGGTCCCCCTCTCCTCTTCAAATCCCCTAAGAAATCCGTGCGGACATTATACTTGGGCAAGGGGGAGAAACAGGGAGGCAAAGAGGAAATACTCCGTCCACAGTCTCTAAAAGGGGACAAAGGTCTAGATGCCCAAAAAGAGACGGCGAAAAGAGATTTTTTGTGCTTTTTGGTGCCGCCGCCCGCCCGCACTAGCGGGTTCGGCAATCAGAAAATTAGGAGATTTTTTGTGCCGCCGCCCGCCGCGCTGGCGGCCGAACCCTTACCCCGCTATGTGGGAATAGCAAATTGCTTTTTAAAATGACAGTGGAACTGCTGTCAGCACTACGTACAAAAAATGCACTTAATTATTTGTGTGTGCATCAGCATACCCTGGTTTATAACTGCTGGTGTCGGTGTCTGCTTCTCTCCTTCACCGGATATGTTTGGTGTCAGATTCTCGCCTGTGCCGGATGTTTTTTGCATACTATCAACTTTTGTGGTTGCCTTCGTAACCTCATTGTCAGCAGGTCTTGTGATTGCCTCCGTGTTTTCGAAAAGCATTTGTGTCGCTATTTCGCTTACTAAGATAGGGCGAGCAAAGCAAAGCATTTCCGGTTCAAGAAATGGAGTTTTTCTAGAAAAAACTCAAATGTCGAAAGGAAATGAATTATACATAATTTACTTACACTGTTCTGTGTTTTGCAAATTGGCAAATGGTTACAATTGGATCAAAGCCTGCTGGAAAATTTGCTCCTCGAATCAGACTTGTTTGCCAACTTATTGTATACTCGAAGGAATTTTCATATACCGGGCATAGGAAATTGTAGATTCGCCTAGAAAAAAGATTATTGAGGTAAAGCCCTAGCAGACAGCCAACCATACGTGCGCAAGGAGGAGGAGGGAGGAGGGGGGGGGACGGCTAGGAGAATTCTCTCCCGGACGGCCAAAAAAGTACTCGCCCCTCGAAAGTGTACATTTTTTTAAGAAAATCGGGATTTTTTTGCCGCCGAAGGCGGCTAAAAAAAAACTTTTCCCCCTTGTTCCCTGCCGCCGAAGCCGGCCAAAAGAAAACTTTTCCCCCTTGTTCCTCCCCCTTTCGGTCAAATCTTTTCCCCTTCCCTAAGGGCCCAAAAACTACTCCCCTCGGGGAGAAAGTTTTCCCAGATCTTCCCCCCCTTGCCTTGCCACCTATGCAGCCAATATTGCAATGACCATTGCGGTCATAGGAACAGGTTACTTACCGTATAACAGCTTCATCCCATTTTTTCTCTCTTGCAGTCTGAGTTTGCCAAAGTGTATCCCAAACTTCAAAACTGTTAATACTTTTGTGTAAAACAATCAGATACCAGTGAACGTTCATATTAGTCAAGGTAGTTCGAATAGGAAACAGATAAACACGGCCGGATTCAACCTGAAAAATAAATATATGGGCATCCATGTCCATGGGGAGGGAGAGAGAGGGGAGAAGAAGGATGCTTTCTCACCCAGCCACAAAACTGTGCTCCCGCAAGTAGAAAATTTATTTACCAGAGACCCCTCGAACCCAGATTTTGCGCAGGGTGCAAAAACTACCTCTTTTGCGGCAGGGAGGTCGAAATTGGGCTTTACGGCCCATTCTCCGCGTAGGCTCACATTTTCGCACCCTGCCCCTGCAAATTTTGGGACCTACCCTACCGTAGACTCCACACCCTTGGGCATATCTAGCCACGGGAGTCTTGGCAGAGCGGGGGGCGTCCCAGAAACTAGGGAACCGTGGATGTAGGGTTTGGGGCCAGGGAAGAGAGCCAAGCGCCGTACTCAAAGATTAGCCAAAATCCAAAACGTCGGTTAGCATTACCTCTGAAGTCAAGAAATCTCCGACGTTATCTCCTAAGCACATTTCTATAGAATACCGCCACGGATCTTTTAAAGCTTTGTCATAGCCAAAGCCTTTTAGCTTAGTTCTTTTTGTTCTTTTGCATGACAATATAATATCATTTAAGAAAGATGCCGAAAAAAAGCAAATTTGAGGCATATTTGCTTTCAACAGCTCAAAATATTTATCAAGTCCATGATACGGGTGAGTGTCCCCACGTAAAAATTCTGCTATAGCAAGTTGTCTTCCGTCTGCCTGTAAAGAAGATAAATTTACACGTTCACAGAGGTAGACCTCTAAAAAAAATTTACGGGTACTTTACCGTAGTTGCATCTGTTATTTTGTAATTTAAACCATCCATAACTCTACGTAGTAAGTCTGTGAGGTCAGCTGGTGGATCGTAAGAAGGTCCAAAATTTTGAGACACATCTTCAGCATCCACCCGTATCGACTGAGAGAATAAAGAAGGACTCCTGATATGGCGCTGGCGCTGGATGTTTTTCCCGACGTCAAAACGTTCACTTTTGTTAGTTTGGGAATTTGTCTCAACCTCCACATTTTCAATAATTTCAAAAGTTTCAAGCTGAACATTTTCAGTTGGAATATCCGCAAAGAGATGGACAAAACTAGAATTTTCTTCATTTTGTTTGATACTTGAAGTCGTAGAACGAGAACAAATACTGTTGTCCTCCTCCATCATTCGATTACTTGTTATTTTGGTAGTCCAGCCAAGTTTAAGTTTTGTCTTTACGGCAACTGCTTCTCGTTTTTCTAAACACTGCGCATGCAAATGGGCAAATTCTTTATAGTTTCTTTGTTTCGTTCCTAGAAATGGTACACACTTAGCAGGAATTTGTAGTTTTCCATTTTCCTTCACTAAATTTGAAAACTCTTTGAAGTTTTGTTCCAGTAGCATCATTTGTTCGCACTTTTTGTAGTCGGAAGAACATTTCTCATGGAATAAAAACGCACTTTTTCCTTTGGCACCTATTCTTTGGCAGGAGCCTCCGTCTGACCGTAATTTACAAAGAAATTGACATCCACACTTATTCTGATGAGCCGTTCTAAGGTGGTAAAATATTTTTTGGGTATGTTTTCTTTTTGCCTGAATGTAAGCAATCACAACACACTTACAACTGGGACAATCTTTGTATGCTCTTGGGCCTCCTTTTCGAGAGTAGCATAAACACTTGCCTTCCCGAAAACACTTACATCCCTCACATGTAAATAGACGCAAAAGGTTCATGGTATAAAATGCACACAAAATGGCTGCTCTAAGATAAACAGCTGACAGCTGGCTAGAAAGCTTTCTTTTTGAAATAGGAACTTTCACAGCTTTCCGACTTTCTCATTGCTTCTTTCTTACTTTCTCTCTCTAGGTTGCGAGGTATTTCTAGTGAGAGAACTAAAAAAGGAGACGGTTGCGGTTTTGTAGGCGTACACCACTGTAGTTACATAATGCTGCTAGAGTATAGCAAGATAATTGCATGTTCATGTTAAAAGGCTTGCACAAATAACGTAAATCTCTTTTAAATGACAAACACAATAAATAGCAGACAGAAAAAAATATTTTTCAAGTGTTAAATGTGCGAAGAATTAATCGATTATTTTGTATGAGCTCTGTATGCCCTAACCAATTACATCATCCGAGACAAATCTATACAAAACATCAAGTGTTGTGAACTGGCGCCCGTGTTAAAGTATGTAATGTGACTATTCAAAGGTGGATTGTGCTGGGATTAGGGGCATTATGTGGATGCCTCTTTTCGTGATTTTGTGTCTGGCCGTTGAATCGGTTTCGAGCCAGGTGGAAAAATAAAATAAAATAAATGAGAGAGCACTTAATCATGATTTGTTTTAAGGTATCCTGTGTCAAGCATCTGACCTAGGATGACAATATCGCGCAAGGATGCCCCGTCTACAACCGAGCCTATTACCCGCCTGTGATTGTTGATCGCTACGCCCAGTCTCCTTGCAGTTACCTGACGTACGGTGGAATGTGGAATAGGAAAGAGGAAAGCGCGCAAATATTAATTTTCATTTTATTTTATTTTAGCTGTAAGTTTCCAAATGGGACAAAATTCGAGCTCCAGAGCGTATTGCCGTCAACGCAGGAGCTGAACAATCCCGATGAGACCGTAGACGTTCAGGATGACGATGAGGACGATGAGGATGACTTTGACTTTGATCCAGCAGCATACGATTCCGATTCTACTGAGAGTGATGACACCTACTACGAGGACGATGACGATGATGAGGACGACGACGACCTGGATGAGGAGGAGGAGGAGGAGAACATACCAGTCGTCAGCACCACCAACGCGACTAATGCACAGTACCAGCGCCCTGACCCTGACCACCCCTCAGCGAATGCTTACAAGGACAGGCACCGACAGCACGCAACAAACGGGAGGAGTAGCAAGAACAAGAACAGCAGTAGCAACAGCATCAACGACAGGAGCAACAAGAACAAGGACAGCACCAGCAGGAGCAACGGCACCAACAGCAACGAGCGGAAAAAGAATGGAAGGAGCAGCACCAACAGTAGCGGCGGCAGCGGCAAGAGCAACAAAAAGAGGAACAAGAGCAGCAGCAACAGCAGCGGTAGCACAAAGAGGGACAGCACGAACAGCAGCAGCAACAACAAGAGGACCAGCAACAGCAGCAGCAACAACAACGGGACCAGCAACAGCAGCAGCAACAAGAACGGGACCAGCAACAGCAGCAGCAACAAGAACGGGACCAGCAACAAGAACAACAGCAACAGCATCAACGGCAGCAGCAGTACAAACAACACCAGCACCGACAATACCGACAAAACCTCACTTGTGGGACCAGTTCTTGCCGCCAGCTTTTCTACCGCAATCGTACTCGGCTTATTAGGGGTAAGGAACTTAATTAGCGCCAAGTACGTGCAGCACGATCATTTTAATTATTTTTTTTAATTCTAGGGTCTTGTCTGCTGCTGGCGAAAGCACCATATGAAGAAACGGGCCAAACGAGTATATAGGAATACAAATGCAAGGTTTCAACGTTGGCGGCGTCGGGAGTCTTCTACTGCTGGTCGAAATGCAAATGAAGCTCTTTTCCGTTGTCATAGGTAAAAAAATCAAAAAATGAAGAAGACGAAATCAATCTTATTTTTATTTTTCTTAGGATCTTGGATAGACAGACGAATGTGTGCAGCGACGATGACGTGTTTGTGGAGTTAGGCATGGAGCAGATCGAG
>JAAUYJ010006833.1_pt1 | contig 10959 bp, 8 predicted proteins | sample 7278031 | NCBI WGS metagenome assembly JAAUYJ01 (sample SAMN14350222, study PRJNA611818) | marine sediment metagenome | isolation source: surface marine sediment (1.8m) | place: French Polynesia: Moorea | collected 2018-08 | reverse complement strand
CCTTGACCTGTCGGCTATCGCCCCAGGCAAAAAGAATACTTTGCATTTTAATGTGGAAATTCATATGTTTAAGCATAGATTTGAATTCTAAAGGGTCCAGATGCACCACAGCAGGAACGGTATGTGTCAAGAAGATTCTTTTTATAAAAGAATCTAGGGGAACAAAAGTGGGGAAAAGTGTGGGTAGGGTCATAGGTGGGCGTGGGGTCGGCAGTTGGGAACAAACCTCATAAAACAATTTCGACAAAGTAGAAACAACGCATTACCTGGTATTTGATGACTTTTTAGATGAGAAAATGGTCGTGTATTCATGACGACCTCTTCAGCAAGCTACAAGTAAGTACTATTCCGTGTACGTAAGTACTGTACGGGAAAGAAGCAAATTCGCAAAGAAAAAGATAGTTCCACCACCAAGGTGGAAAATGCATTTCGCAATGTTTTCCATGACCAGCAAGCGGGTTTGTCGACGCTGCTCGACGAATTTCGAACAGAGTGATTGAACGTGGCGACCCGCGCGCAGCATTACTGGTACATGGAAAGGGCAGAATTAAAACTCGGTACTATCGATATCGCGTTGCGGGAAAAAATAACTACATTCCACTGAGATCGTAGCCGCACAACAACAGTGCATGTTTGCTGGGTGGTGGAATGATGATCAGTTCCTTTCAAGCAATGAGGTACGGTCTCAATGTTTATTCACCATCCCCCCTAACAATAAATTAGGATCAGAGCGCTTTTTCACTGTCCGTCGAAAAGTAACATAATGCAGAAAAAGAAATCATATTATAGTACTGTACTTCGACACGAGCGTTCAGCATCATAGCATGCTGCAAAGCTCTCAATAAAATGATCCACAGAGAAAATCACATGGGCGCACCATATTTTTCTGCGATCCTTTAGTTTTTCGCCTGGAAAGTTACCTAGAATCTCGCCCGCGATTCCCTAACTCAAGTCTCGAGCTCAATGTCAAACCAAGCGATCAATTTTTCCGCCTTTTTTTAAGGGAAGTCGCCTCCCCTTAATTTCAGTTTTGCCTTGTCCGGCGAATTTCCGACGAGACCCCTTTTTTAGTGGCACGAAACAAGAATTTTTTTCTTTCCCCCCAAAAAAAACCACCGTCCCTCACTTCCTCTCCCGCGTAAAACGAAAAAAACCCTTTGGACGTAATTTTCATCTGCCTTCCCCCTTTTTTTCGCTACCTACCCACCAGCAGCATAGCATGCCATTATATACTACTGCCAGATCTACTACTACTGTCTCTCATTACCCCTTAGGTCTGTATCCCCCCCCCCCCCAGCGGACGGAACCGTCCATCCTGCGCACACGAGTACAGAACAGAAAACAGACAGAGCGCTCTTTCGCCCCTTCCTCCTCCTCCTCTACAGCTCTGCCTCCGCCGCCTCCGCCGTCCTTCTGAGACCCCCCTTCCCCCTTCCCCCTCCTCTTCTTCCTCCAGTTTGCGAGGTGAGAGGAGAGGAGACGGGAGGGATAGTGACACGGCTCAGGAAAATAAAGTGTTTTTCGACTGCAACTTCTTCATTTCTGGGGCTGACAACACCAAATTCCGGCAAGGTAAGCAAAAAGGACCCAAGTTGGTAACTTTCTATTATCTCTGGAAATAAGTTTTTGCGCAAACGACCAGCTCTGATATTAAGGCGGCGTGTAGGCAGGCCTTGGAGGGTGCCACATGCGAAATTTCAAGTCGCTGCCACACTCCGTTTGGCAGATACGCGAGAAAAACGGAGCGAATATTTCGGGGAAAAAACCTTTTTCGTCTTTTGCTGTGGCACGTCTAACGATCGGGGGAGGGAGGGAGAGGAGAAGGAGGGGAACGCAGCTTGCGTCCGTCCGCAGAACGAGAAGTGAGGCGAGGTCCGTTCCGAGAGGATTCTGGCGCGGTTGATGGCGAGGGGGGGAGACAGAGTTGGGGGGGGGTCTCGGCAGCAGCGAAGCTTGGTGCAGAGGAGGTGGAGGCGGCTGTTCGCTTGCTGGCAGTTGGGATGGGAAGAAAGGAGGTGGAGGAGGAACGGGATTCAACAACGCTTATGTAAAAAAAATTGCCTCCTGTTTTGTGAGTTCCAACAAGATTTAGCAACATCGTAATGTGTCAATTTTCCAAAAAAAAGGCGAATCCCGTTCCTTGTAGTTGTAGCGGAGCAGCAGAAGTGGGAGCTGCTGTGCATTATAATGGAGGTGGAGGAGTTGGCGGCTTCGGCGGCGGCGGCGGCCGCGGCGGCGGAGCAGCTCTAAGCCGCCGTCGCCCGCCGCTTGGGGGAGGGAGAGAGAGCGGCGGGAAAGGAAAAGGAGGGGGGGGTGCTGCAGTGCACAACCCCGAAGTGGATGACTGTTGGGAATGACTACAGGCAGCACTACTGCGACTCATCCTACCGTATGAGCTAAGGGGAAAAGAGGGAATTCGGATCGGGGCGGGCGGCAACGGGGAGCGGCGGCGCGAAACGCCGGTGGGGGGGGAACGCCGGGAGAAAACACACTTTTAGGAAATGTGCGCGACTCTGAATCATGCGTCGAAAAATGCTTCGGAAGACGAAACGTCTTTTGCCATATTCGAAACTTTTGTATCTATTCCGCTTAGCGAGAAATCGACTTTTAAAGTTACGGTAAACTCCCTTTTACACCATGACACTCCACGTACGACGAATTTTTATTTTATTGGTTTATTTTTTCTCCCGTTTCAGATGGCCTGCAAGATCATGCTGGACAAGGTGAACCCGCACATCGTGTGCAAGCTTTGCAGCGGCTACTTCATCGACCCGGTCACCATATCAGAGTGCCTGCACTCATGTAAGTTCGACACTTTTAGAGCTATGCTACGGAAATGGAAATCGATTTTGAATTTTCTTTTTTTTCATTCGGCAGTCTGCAAGTCGTGCATCCTTCGCCACGTGGAGGCCAGCAAGAAGTGCCCCTCCTGCGACGGCGTCATCCACAAGACGAGGCCTCTCTTGAATCTTAGGCTGGACACCAAGCTTCAGGAGATTGTGTACAAGCTGGTGCCTGGACTCTATGAGGACGAGCGGAGGAGGAGGATGAAGTTCGACCGGCTGGCCGGGCTCGGTCCGGGCTCGGGGTCGACCGCCGGGTCCGCCTCCGGGCCTCCGGGCGCCGGGTCGGAGAAGATGTTCTTCAGCGAGAGCGACCTCATTTCGCTCTCCATCGAGTATTACGACGAGAAGGAGGAGGAGGAAGGAACTAAAGCAAAGAGGCCAAAGCTGGAGGGAAACGGCAGCAAGGTGAACGTCAACAAGCGCTACCTCAACTGCCCGGGGATGCTAAAGATGAAGCACCTCAAGAAGTTCCTCACCAAGAAGTACGGCTTGGACAACAGCAGCAGCAAGGATGATAGCGGGAGCAAGAACAGCAAGGAGAGCCGCCACGTGATCGACGTGATCCACGCCGGCGACATCATCCCTGACGAGTACACGCTGATCGACGTCGCCTACCTCTACAACTGGAAGAAGGACGCCCCGCTGCGGCTGCACTACAGGATCTTCACGAGGAACAGGCTGATACTCAGGAAGAGGAAGGCGAGGGCGGGGGTGAGGGAGGCGCGGACGGCGGTGGAGGCGGGGGCGGCCGGCAGCAACGGCGGCAGCAAGAATATCGACGGCAACAGCAACGGGGCGCCGCCGCCGCCGCCCAAGACGGTGCAGCAGCAGCAGCAGCCAACGGAGAAGAAGGAGGCCCCCAAGCAGAACGGAGGTGCCAGTGAGACCGTGGCAAAGGAGAGCAAGAAGGATGGCAGCAAGGACGGGGATGACAAGAAGAAGGTAGTGCTGGAGGAAGAGGAGGAAGAGGAGGAGCTCTCGGTGAACGTGTCGGCCAGCGACGTCAAGCAGGTCTTCTCGGAGATGCAGAAGCAGAAGCAGCAGCAGCAGCAACAACAGCAGCAAGTGGCGGCCGCTGCCAAGGGGAAGAGGCCGACAGTATCTTCGACAGTGGCGGCAGTTCAGCCTACGAACCCGGCAAGTAAAGGCAAGGCGAATCCGATCCCGCCTTCTTCCTCCGCCGCCTCTGCAGCTCCGGCAACTCCAGCTTTGGCGACTTCTCCAAAGAAGCCTTCTTCTTCCACGAGCACCGCCTCCGCTTCTCCGTCAGCTTCCTCCTCCAGCCAGCAGCAGTCGTCGAACGAGATCCTCTCAGCCATAGTGCGAAACCTGGCCAAGAAGCAGCTGGACCAGCAGCAGCAGCGCCAGCAGCAGCAGCAACAACAACAGCAGCAGGCGAAGATCCAGGAAAAGGCCATCACCCCCAAGCCTCCCCTCGTCGGCAGCGGCGTAAGCAAAGCACAGCAGCTCTTGACGAAGAGCATCCCCTCCAGCACCACCGTCACCGTCAAGCCCCCAGTCACATCCTCGTCCTCGTCTTCCCCCTCGCCGTCGGTGAAGCCTCCCCCCACGGCCACCTCCCTCTCTTCCTCCTCGCCGAAGCCGGCCATGAGGCCACTGGCGCCCAAGCAGCCTCTCCCGCCCATGTTCAGCCAGCTGAAGGGGCAGCAGCAGCAGCAGCAGCGCAAAAGCCTTTCCCCCAGCCACGCCAAAGTCCCCTCTTCCGCCGGTGCCACCACCCCTGGAGCAGCGGCCGCACCCTCCGTCGCGGCAGCAGCAAACAAAGCTGAGGTGGTCAGCTTCAAGAAGAACCCCCTTGGGGCCTTCAACAGCCCCGCGGCGAGGCAGAGCCCGCAGCAACAGCAACAGCAGCAACAGCGCAGCAACATTCCCTCTCCCTCCATCCTCAAGACCCTCAATTCCATGATCAAGCCTGCGCCGCCCAAACCGCTGGCCCCGGCCACAGTAGAGAAGCCAAAAGTGAGCGGAGCGGCGAACTTCCCCAAGCTCTTCTCCCCCACCTCCGGCACCACCGCCAACAGAATCCCCGTGGTGAACCTCTCCTCCGCCGGCGCCAACGCCTCCACCGCCGGAGGAGGAGGAGGACCCACTGCGGTTGCGGCCGCACCGGGTAACCTCTCCTTGCCAAACAACCGCCTCCAGCTCAAAGTGCAGCCGGGGACCATGCCGGGGCTAAAGGCCAACTTTGCCTCGTCTATGGTAGCTCAACAGCAGCAGCAACAGCAGCAACAGCAGCAACAACTCCAGCAACAGCAGCAGCAACTTGCGGCAGCTGCCGCCGCCTCGAAGCTCTTCTTGAGTCAGGGAGCACCGGCGGTTCCAGACCTGGGCCTTTTGTGGGCAGCGACCGCCGCCGCAAACATGGCCGCCGCCGCCGCCGCCGCCAATTCCAACGGAGCTCCCCGAGCGGCAGCGCCCGCCGCCGCCCCGAAGCTGCCCGCCGCCACCACGACGACGGCCCCCTCCGTCTCGGCCGCCGTCACCGCCGCGGCCGCCGCGGCCGCCGTTTCCGCGGCCGTCTCCACTTCCGCCAAACCCTCCCCGCTCTCCCTCTCCTCCCACCAGTCCCCCTTCGTCCCCCAGCTGGCTCGTCCCTCCGTCGCCTCACTCTCCAAGACCCTCAACCAGTCCATCAGGCAGATCCCAAACCCGTCCCTGCTCACCAAGCAGGGGAATGGCGGCGGCGGAAGCCCCGTGCAAACCAACGGCGTCGCCAAGGAAGCCAAGAAGAACTTGAGCTAATCCGCCAGACTTTTAAGATTTTGCTGGTTTTCTGGTCTGCTATTGGTTTTTTTTGTCGATGAAATAAAGGTCCTACTCGTTTGAAGTGAATTTAGTGCCCTCACTATTTTTTTTTGCTAAAATACGGACGGAACCTTGTAAAACACATCGTATCGTTCGCAACAAGCAGGAGGGAAGCAAAATTTCGGGCCGATGTCATTTGGGCGAATCAAAAATGTCTACCCAGGGTATTCAATTAGGCGAAGGACAACCTGGGCAATTCTGCGAATTTTTTTCCCGGGTGGTTGTTTGGGCGAATCTTGGCAATAAATAGAGAGCTAAAGCCATCTAAAATCTTTTTCGTGGTTATCCCGGGTGCTCGGCTTTCTGCCTACACCATCCCACATGGGGGAGGGACCCTAGACGCTTTCACGTGCAACCTGGGGCAATTTTCACAAAGCCAAGTTTAGCCATCCCGTAGCTAATCACATAGCTAAGTCGTTTTAAATATAATTTTTATAATTTGGGAATCTACTTAAATTTGTTACTACTTAGCTATGTTGCTACGGGATGTTTAAACTGGGCTTCCCTTCCCTACACCAAAGAAGGATCGGCGGTTGCTTTGGACACCGTACCGTCCGCTCGTCCGACCAAGTAGGTTTTGAGAATGAACGCACAAAACCTTCCGATTCTTGTAAACAGGTTGGTGCCCAAAAGAAAAAATAGGGATATTCTGTACCACCGTTGTATAAAAACGAGACCTATTCAAAGTTTCAAACTTTTTCTCGAATGCCGAAAGTCCGAAAAAAAGCGTTTGTAAATGATTTCGTAGGGCATTATCAAGTTTTTTTTTGCTAAAGTTTCATGTAAAGGCTTCACATTTAACCAAGTTTACGTTTTTCTCAGTTCCGAGCCGAACATTGCTCTACCTCTAGCCTCAAATGTACAAAGAAAGAGAATCTGACAGGAGTAGTGGAGTGGAGTCCCGTCACCGCGTCCACCATGTCCAACCTGTACTCATGCGACGCCTCCTCCGCCCGCGTGGACATCCCTGAGGCGGCCAGCGGCAAGGACGGCGTCACTTACTATCAGATCAGGGTCAGGGTGGGGCCCAAACCGGTATGAGAAAATGAAGAAGCCACACCTTGACAGTCCCGTCACATGACGACGCTAGTTTCCTTTGTCCTCTTCTAGGTGGAGTGGAGCGTGGACAGGCGCTACAAGGACTTCTCCCGCCTGCATGAGTCCCTCCTGTCCGGGGGCGCAGGGGTGGACAAGGACTCCTTGCCGCAAAAGAGGCTGCTGGGCAACCGGGACCCGGCCTTCATCATGAAGAGGAGGAAGGAGCTGGAGACGTACCTGCAGGCCGTGTTCAAGTACGTTTTTGTCATGATTGATTAGGCAGACAAAGAAGAGACATTGTGTGTCGTTATTCCAGGTTCCTGATGCGCAAGGTGCCCGAGTGCTTGTCCGACTTCCTTTGCCTGGACCGGTACGACGTGCACTTCGTCCTGCGCCGGATCTCGGCACAGCACTACGACAGGGTGGCGCGGTCGTCCTCTGAAGAAGAGGCGCCGGCACCGGCCACGACCAACCAGGAGGGAGACTCCCGCGACGGCGGCGCGTCACCCGTCAAGAGGACAGAGACCGGAGAGGATGCTTTGGAAGTGGCGGAGGAAGCGGCGGGGGAGGCGGGGCAAGACGGCGCCGCCGCTGGAGGAGTGGGTGAGCACGAGGAGGACTGGACGCCCCTGGAGCTCCACGCCATCTCGTCCCGCCTCCGCTCGTCCGTCCCCGCGCCGGAGGAGGAGGAAGAGGAGGGCAACAAGAGGCACGACTTTGCCCTGACGGCCGACCGCGCCTGCCAGCTCTCCTCCCTCGCCGTCAGGGGCAGCGAGGGGGAGATCGGAACAAGCAACATCGTGCCCAACAGGCTAAAGTAAGCGGCGGCACTTTGATTAACTGATTTCGTGTTGTCAGGATGTTTCTTTTCCTCCTCAGGTTTGACTTCGTGGCGTTCAAGAGCCTTAGCCAGCTGACCCTGGACGGCGTCCCCTGCCGCGAAATCCTGACCTCTTTGGGGCCCGTGCGAGGCACCCTGCGCCGCCTTAGGGCCCGCAGGTGCTCCCTGCGCTCGGTGGCCGACATGCTGCTGTGCGACGCCGGGGGAGCGGAGGCCATGGCCAGGCTGGGGCGAAGTGACGACACTGAGACACCTTCCGACGAGGACGAAGTGAAGGGAAACACTTGGGAGCGCCTGGAGCGGCTCGACCTCAACGACAATGAGATCACGGAAATTGATAGGTATGAGAAAAGAATACAAAGGAACAAGCCGAATTCCACCTTTTCATTCAACATTATTTCCACACTTTTCCAGGAGTGCGAGACTTCTCGCCCCCCGGCTGAACGTCCTCTCCCTTGCCGGGAACAGCATCACGGAGATCAAGAACGTGGCCGGCCTGGCGGACCTAAATACGCTGGATCTGTCGAGAAACGCGGTAGAGGTGAGACTGACAAAGAAAAATACTGGGGTAAAGATCGATTCTATCGTGAAATGCTGGTCGTTCTGCAGGAAGCGGAGGGCCTTAACGCAAGGCTAGGACAGCTTTCCCGCCTAGATCTTGCGGAGAATCTGCTTAGGACCCTCTCCGGATTCGCCAAGCTGTACTCCCTCCAGCATCTGAACTTGGTAAGCAATCGAGGGGGATTGTGTATTTCGTGCATGTGTCTATGTATATCAGCGTTTCGTTCAAACTACACCAAGCGTTCCTTCGATGATTCTGCCGTCGACTTCTTGCCTCACCTCATTGCGAAAATTGGCCTCGTGTACCCGCGGATGGCGAGCTCGTTGTACAGCTGCGTGACGGCGCAGCACGGGCAGAGCCAGGAGATGATGGCGTCCTCTGCCAGCTCTCCCCGGATGCCTATCCGCACCCGGACCTTCTTCCTGAGGAGCGCCACCAGGCAGACGTGCTCCGGGAGCAGGACCGGGAGGAAGCACGTTGTGATGCAGGACTGCGCGCCGAACGTCCACACGTTCTCGCCGATGCTGTCGGCCGCCATGTACATGAGGACGCACGGGCAGTAGGCGGCCACGCAGCCGACGCCGGGGTCGCTGCAGCAGTCGTTGCAGAGCTCCACGTTCCAGCCGTCGTAGCTGTCGTTCGTGCCCCAGCCGCCGTCGCCCTTCCCCGCGCCCACGCCGTCGCCCTTTCCCATATCGCGAACCCGACAATTGGACGAACACAGTTATTTCACAAAATTATTTCACACTACTAAAATTTTCCCCTTTAAAATAAAGAATTTTTTTTATTCAAATTCAAAAATTCAAATTGTTGCAGCATCAGTTTCCCCTAAAATAATTTTTATTGCGAGCTATAAAACATTTCTTTTGTTTCTCTTTTTCCAGGCCGCCAACCGGATAGCCGACCTTAAGAGCGTTGAGCCTGTGTCCCGCCTGCCGTGCCTGGAGAGCCTCAACCTGCAGGGGAACAAGGTGACGACGGTGGTGGACTACCGCATCAAGGTGTTCGAGCTCTTCGGCAAGCGGTGCTCCGAGATCTGCCTGGACAACGAGACCCCCTCGCAGCCGGAGGTGGACAAGGTCTCGGTGCTGATGGCCCTCAGGGTGGCCAGGGAGGGCATGGCGCCCACCACGCTCTTTGGGAACCTGCCCAGGAGGGTCACACAGGAGTGAAAGAAGGACAGTTCAAAGACGAATCATGCCTGTCAAGACACTCCAACTCCAAGCCACAACTTTCCGCTAAAGTTAACTCTGTACTCTGTGATCGAGTATCAGCCTTTTACCCTTCCAGAAATGACGGTTCTGTTCGTTTTACTAGGAAAAAAATGCCGTCAGACTTCTTATCATTCAGTTTCACACTCTTTTCATTTTGTAACTGTTGGCTGGTCCAGGGGAAAAATAAATTAGACAAGGATTATGCGAAGATGCGATTGCATTGTGATTGTAATTTTTTGAGCGGCGAATGTTGGCAAACTCTAAATCAAAAGGTACCAGGACTAGGATCCTCAGTACCATTAACAAAGTGAGGTTTCGTAATAACGTATAACGTATAAATACGGTCTTTGGTCTTTGGTATATATTTGCGTGATTCGTGAAGCTTTCTATGTATCACAAAGTTTCAATGAAACATTGCAAGGTTAAAACACTATCAAATAATTTTAACGCAAAATAATTCTTGTGCGTTCCTAATTTTGAGGCTTTGTTTCCCGCCGAAAAACAAATTACGAAAAGTCTTAAATAGGAGAAAACTATCTTTGCAAAACCGGAAATTTTTCGTGCTTTGACTCACGTCTTCGGGTGTAGCCTCGCAGTGCCTCGCATCAAAGCGGCGTCGGCGCTAGTGGCGCCATCTCTACACCACCTATCCGTTAGTCATCAGGCGAGAAAGGCGAAAATCGTGCAGTTTCGTTCTGATTTTTTTATTCAGTCATATGGCCCCCGTAGCGTAATGGCTAGCTCTCCTGACTCTCATGCAGGAGGTCCGGGGTTCAAATCCTGGTGCCGCCCCACCAACTTTCGGCCAGTTTGGAGCCCATCCATCCCCATACCCCGCCTAAAGTCAAAGAATGGCAAGGGCTTCCCTGAAGAAGGCGAAGTTAGGGCCGAAGGACTGTGGTTCTGGAGAGCCCCACAGGAAGCAAAAAAAAGGAGGCACGTTGAAAAAACGACCAGGAAAGAAGGAACAGCCAAAGAAACTGATGGCAATAGTGTCATAGTAGTGCATACAGCTCCTAGGCTACTTTTGAAGAAAATTTTAGTCTTGAAAGTCAAAAGCGAAGCTTTAATGTACGTGCAAAAATTGGGCAAAATAGTGTAGCTGTGCTGTACTACGTAGTAAATTCGATACTTTCATGTCTAAATAGTAAGAGCTGGAAATGGCTTTTTTGCTGTCTACATACCGATGTTCCCGCGCTGACTTCCAGTAGCTCGTCGGGAACTGCTTTGACGTCGCGCGAGAAGGCATACAGGCGGATCTAGAAAGAGTTGATAAAATTGATAGAATTGGCATTCCAATTTCATGATCTAACTATTGAAGTGCGACCATATTTTTAGGCTTCATGTTACTATCTGCAAAAATCCGAGTATCTGATTAAGAAAAAATCAAGAAAAATCAAGTGTTCGTATACTTTAAAATCTAGTATTTTGGAGATTATTTTACTAATGATAAAGTCACACTGATTATTTTATATCTTACCAACTGTGACTTTGGCACCGTCTTGAGCAGCCTGGTGGCCAGGAGGTCAGCGGCGGAGTTGGATGGGGCGCAGGCCAGGATGCGGCTGGCGGGCTGGCGGCGGTAGATCTGGAAGACAAGTAAAAACAGTTGAAACAGCTTTGCAATAAATG
>JAAUYJ010043937.1_pt1 | contig 10960 bp, 5 predicted proteins | sample 7278031 | NCBI WGS metagenome assembly JAAUYJ01 (sample SAMN14350222, study PRJNA611818) | marine sediment metagenome | isolation source: surface marine sediment (1.8m) | place: French Polynesia: Moorea | collected 2018-08 | reverse complement strand
TGGATGAAGGCGCAGAGGAGAAAACACAAATGAGTCCAGTGAAAGAGGGAGGTTGCAACAGGAACCTATGAGTAGGATCAACAAGTCTCGATAGTTGATGGTTGAGCTAAGCAGCAGTCAGTGTACATATTATGTATATTGGTTTCGTTTTATATTACGTGATGTGGATTGGGAACTGGATAAGTAACGGTGATTGGTAAATCTATTTCGATTCTTCGCGCATCTGGTAGTAAGGGAAAGGGGACTCGGAACACCACCCGGAAGGACAAGCAAAAAAAGCACGGCCCACTGCCAGCGTAACCCGAACCTGCAGAGAACAAAGGACAGGCAGAGGAGGCTGTTCCCCGGCACCCTTTCGTCCGGCGGCTCCGACTTCGACTTGCTGGTGACTCTTCTTCGTCGAGACAGACTCTACAGAAGCTTCCACCGGGACAGGTGAAGGAGGAGGAGTGGGAGGAGGAACAGGGAGTGGGGATCGGGTCGTCATCGCAGCCAACTTGGATTTCTTAAATTTCGTGCTCATTTCCGCATGATACCTAACTTCTGCTTCATTGCACTCAGACCTATTCGGCCAGACCAAGTCTCGGGAGAGTTGGCTTCCAAAATCTTCCCCGCCCGAAAGAGTATCTTTCCCTTTCTCTAAATTCCCCTTCGAGGACAGAGTAGCCTTCTCCGCCCCGTTCAGCTTCTTGACCAGCCTCTTCTCCGCCTCGTTGCACTCGCCCCAGTTCCCCCACACCAAGTCCCTGTCCAACAGCATCAGTCCACCTCGGCAGCCGAATCCCTTATCCTTATCCGGGGGCTCTCTCGCCGACGTCTCAGCAGCAACAGCAGAAGCGCTTGCGGAGGCTCTTATCCGAAAATTTTCCTCCTCGTTCGCCTTCTCCATCAGGGCTTCAACCTTCCTCTCCGTTTGGTCCTTGTCGGCCGAAGCCAGTTCCACAGCCACCGTGGCCGTCTCCACCGTCTCCATCGCCTCAGTCGCGTCCTTGCCACCAGACTTCTTACTACCGCGCCTCTTCTCCGGAGAGGCGCTCTTATCCTTGGACTTGCGCCTTTGCTTCTCCTCGTGCTTTGCCTGCTTCTCCGGGGATCGGCTCTTGGACTTGGTCGCCGCGGTCGCGGTTGAGGCCGGCTCCTCCGGCGGGCAGGAGGCGATAAGGTCGGGCATGGCGCTGGCGGGCTGCTTGTCGCTCTGGACGCCAAACACTTGGGCGGCGACGTCCGTCTTGGGTTCGGTGCTAGATTTGACAACCTTCTGTGGGTCCTTCTCGTAGCTCTCTGTTTTGATTTCTTTTTTGAGCTTTTCGTCCGTCTTTTTCGTGCTCTCCGCTTTCGGGGATTTACTTTCGTCCGCCTTCCCGCCGCCGGAGGAGGGCACATCTTTATCCCGGCTACCTCTGCTACGTGATCTGGACTTTTCCTTATCCTTCCCTTTGCCCTTTTTGCTTTTTTTCTTCGATCTCTCCTGGCCTTGAGCAGCATCAGTTTTATCCGACAGGGTGAGAGCAGCAGTCTCTTGAATTGGAGGTGCAGCTTTGCTCTCCTCCACCTTGGCCTCGGCGATCTCTTCCTTGGTCGAAGCCGCCAACTGTACAAACTTTATTTCCGCTTCGCGCTGCCTGAAGCAACTAGTCCAGTCTCTCTCGACAAGAAGATTTTCAATCTCGACCTTCCTCCCCTCCAAAAGGCCGCCAGCATTTCCTCTCTCCTCTCTCTGTTGCTTCGTACTTGTTTGACCAGCTTCGTCGGAAGTCGCTGACTTTTTGTTGGCGTCGGACAATGACCTGGTTTCAGCCTTTGGCACTTCCTCTTCGACTACAAGCACCTTTGGCTCCTCTCGAGGGGGAAGGGGAGGGGGAAGAGCTTTGACGTCTACCTCCTCTTTCTTTTCCGGCTTCCCTTCTTGCCCCGTTTCTTTCGGTGTTTTCTGCGTACGAACGGGGGCGGGAACAGTGACACTATGATTAGGAGATGGAGAAAGGGTGACGAGAGGCAACTTCTCCGCCTTCTCCGACTCAGTGCTGCTGCTCCCCTTGCCGCCGACGCCGGGCCCCTCCCGACTCGGATGCGGCCGCTTCCTCTTCTTCCTCACCCTGTCCCTCTTCTCCTTGTTGTCCTCGCCCTCGTCGTCCGCCGTGTTGCTGTTGTTGTTGCGGCCAGCTCCGTCCTGAGGGTCTTCCACCGAGGATATTGAGGAGATCCTGGCCTTGCTGCTGGCAGCCGCCTCAAATCTCTCCCTCCCCTTGGACGAGCCGAATATGCCCCCCTCCAGGTCCATCTCAGCCGTCGTGGGCGGGACGGATTGGGTCTGCTGAGGGGGAGGACGAGCCTGCTGCGGCTTGTCCTTCCTCATCCAAGACGGGGCCAGGCTGAGCGGCCTCTCCGGTACTTTGGGGGCAGTTTCTCTGGGTTTAACTTCCTCCTTCCCGATTTTATTCTCGGACGAATTAGTCTTTGCTATTTCTTCCTCCTTCTTTTCCTCTTCTTCCCCCTCGCTGCTGAAGCTCATTGGCCCAGCGTCCATCCAAGCGCCGCTCAAGTCGTCCATCATCTCGTAACTCTTCTTCTCCTTCGGGGCTTCAGACGCAATTTCCCCTCGAACCGCGGCGGGCTTCTCCTCCCCCGGGATGTCGTCTTGCGCAATCTTCGAACCTTTTCCTTCCTGAGAGGCGGCGACTGCGGTCAATGTTTTCGTGGACACGGTCGATTCCTCTTTGCCCTTCTCACCACCATTATCAGCCGTGGCCATCTCCGTCTCCTCTTCCTCGCTCTCGAAAGACATCGGCCCTGCGTCCATCCAGGCGCCGCTCAGATCGTCCTGCAGCTCGTAGCTCTTTCTGACCTGATCTTGACCTTTGTCCACGGGTGATTTATCAGACTCTTTCACTTCGGCCTTACTGCTCTCGGGCTTTTCAGACATTTTATCACCTATCAAGCCATCTTTCTCGTAAACGGCCGGAGCACTAGCCAAGGCTTCATTGGGCTTGTAATTTTTATCCTTTTTGGATCTTGTTCGTTTCTTTGGGACAAAAGTGACGAAGCCTTCCGAATCAACTTCGTCCTCTTTCTTTTGCGGCTTCTCAGCCTCATCAGCAACAATAAGTGGAACCACCTCTTCTATCTTTTTGCGATCTTTCTCTTCTACCCTCTCGTCTTTGTCTGGCAAAGGGGTTGCAGGCTTTTGAAGAGCCTCCGCAAACGACAAAGTTGCCAAATGGGAAGTTTCCGCAATCGGCTCTTCCACAACTTTGACATCATTGCAAAGAGCTGGCTCTGCTTCCTCTTCATCACTCTCAAAGCTCATGGGACCGGCATCCATCCAGGCTGAGCTAAAGTCATCTTGAATCTCATAACTCTTCCTGGGTTGTTCCTCTGTAGGTTTTTGCGACTCAATTTCGTTTTTTTCCTCCGTTTCTTTTTGAGATGGTTTCTGAGAGTCAACTTCACTCTTTTTCTCCACTATTACCTTGTCAATAGGGGGAACTTGAGCCTTTTTGTTTGAGTCCTCGTCTTCTTCACTATCAAAAGACATTGGACCTGCGTCCATCCAAGCAGAGCTGAGATCATCCTGCATTTCAAAAGTTCTTTTAGTCACTTCTTTGTCGCCATGTGAAGGAGGCTTTTCACTCTGAGTTGACTTCTCGTCTTTGCCCTTAGCAATTTCTGTTTCTGAAGCTGTGCTATTGTCAAGCTGCTTCTCAGCCTCTTTGCTTGCAGCAATAACATTTTCACTTGGCTGGTAGTTTTTGTCCTTCTTGGACCTCGTCCTCTTCTTGGGCACAAAGGTGACAAAGCCTTCCGAATCAACCTCCTCTTCTTTGGCAGGCTGCTCCTCTTCGTCAGCCACAACAAGGGGAAGCACTTCCTTCATCTTTCCAATTTCTTCCTCCGTTTTTTTCTCGTCCCCTTCAGGCAAAGGACTAGCAGGCTTTCTCAGGGCTTCAGCGAACGACATGTGTTTCCCTCCAGAGTGCTCCTGAAGTGGAGCTTCCACCCTTGGAATTTCTTTCCCCTCCTCCTCCTCCTCGCTGTCAAAACTCATTGGGCCGGCGTCCATCCAGGCAGAGCTGAAGTCATCCTGGATTTCGTAGCTTTTCTTGGGCTTGTACTCTGCTTCAGGCCTCTTTGTCTCTTCATGTTCCTCTTCAAAGGACATGGGACCGGCTTCCATCCAGGCGGAACTGAGGTCGTCCTGTAGTTCGTAACTCTTTTTCTCCTTCGGAACATCGACCCCATCTTTTGGAGGAAGAGCTTTTTCCTCCTTGGGGAGCGAGGTGGAAACAGCGGCGGCGTCGCCTCCATCTTTCGCCATATTTCCTTTCTTTACTACCTCATTTTCACCGCCTTTTCCCACTACAGGTTCTTCATCACTGTCTTCGAAAGCCATGGGGCCGGCGTCCATCCAGGCGCTGCTATAGTCGTCTTGCAGCTCGTAGCTCTTCTTTGAAGGCGCTGATTGACTGTCCTTTTCCTCTTTCACCTTTCCGGGAATTGCCTCTTCCGCCTTCTTTTCGCCTTCCTTTGCAATTTCCGCTTCTTCCTCCTCGCTCTCGAACGACATCGGTCCCGCCTCCATCCAGGCCGCACTCATGTCGTCCTGCATCTCGTAGCTCTTTCGCTTATCCTGTGGATCGCTTTCGTTCGATTTTTTAGCGGGGGATTCAGCCTCTTTCTTATTGGGAGAAACTTTGCTTACTGCCGCAACGGCAGGAACAAGTTCCTCTTCGTCATCGCCGCTGCTAAGCGTCCCCAACTCAACGTCCATCCAGGCAGAGCTGGAATCGTCCAGCATGTCGTAGGACTTCTTCGCCGGCTTCGAATTGTCGACCTGCTGCTTCGAATCATCAACTCTACCAGCGTCTGACACTTCCGCCGCGATCTCTTCAGCCTTGTCCTGTCCCAGAGACAGCCTCGCCTCCCTTTTCTTCCCCTTTCTTTTCTTCTGGCTCATGGCTCTCTCGAAGCCGTCCGAGTCGGTCTCCTTCACCTCCAACTTGGGTTCCTCCACCTCGACCACCAGAGCGGCCTTCTCGTGGACAAGCGCACTCGGCTTGTCTTTCTCGACTTCCGAGTCTTCCTTTTCTTTAGGTCTAGATGCGACGGTGGCCCAGGAATTTCTTAGTGGCTCACCGCGAACCATTGGAACGGCCACCATTTCTTCTTCCGCGAAAGTTCCTGTGGGCATAGGGGATTCTCCTTCCTTTGAAATATCCTCCTTTTCTTTTAAGATTTCTTCCGGAGAGGCCGCCGTTTCCTGGGCTGTTAAGTCCTTTGAATCCCCCTCGCTCGGAGATATGATGCTCCAGCTGCTCGTGGGACTTTCCACCTTCTCGCCTTCCTCTTTCATTTCCACCGGCTCGGATTCAACTTCCACCTTCTTCTCCTCTTGTTCTGGGTGGACGAACTCGAAATCGTCCTTTTCCAGGTCCTGCAGGTACTTTGCGATAACGTCGGTGGACATTCCGCGGTGGTAGTCCGTTGCCTCGGAGTCCTCCTTGACAGCGGCATCCTGCGGTAGGCTCACCACCTTCTTCTTGGAGCTCTTTCTCCTCTGCCGCCTAGACAGGCTCGGCTTTTTCGCCATTTTCTCTTCCTCGTCGCCCGTCTTCTTTTCCTTGATTTCCTGCCTTGGCTCCTCGGCCTTCAACTCTTGTTCACCCGGTTTCTTCTCCTCCGGCTGCTTTCCCGACCTCCTCCTCTTCATCTTTGCCATCTCGTCGCGGAACTCCCTCGACTCTCTCTTCGGTGTGATGCCTGACTCGTTCTTCTTCTTGGAGCCCCTGGACTTCCTCCTGCGGATCGGCACCTCTGCCCTCTCTTTCCTATCTTCTTCCTCCTTCGCTAATTTCTTTTCCACTTCCCCTTCTTCCTCCCTGGAAGGCCAGGTGGGAGCAGCACCGACGCTTGCGGCTGCTACCGTCATGGAAAGACTCCCTTGCTTTGGAAGCGTTCCTCCCTTCTTGGGCTTGAATATTTTGGCCAGCTCCAGGTTTTCCTGCCCCGAATCTACCTTGGCCGCCTGACCTTTCTTCTTGGAGCTTCTCCTCCTCTCGATCTTTTTACCCGATAGTTCTTTCTTGAACAGGAGACCAGGGATGCTTGGATGTTCTTCTTCTGGTCCCTCCACTTTGACAACAGCATCTTCTTGCTCGGGTGCTGGAGAGGCCGCGACATTATCTTCGCCGAAATCTTTCGCCACTTCCGGTTCCGGCACGTCTGGCTCCTCCACCGGCACCAGGCTGAAGACGTCCTGCTGCCTGTACGGCTCCGGCACTGCCGCCATTATCATATGCTCTTCAGCCGGTGCACCCCACGGATCCTCTACTATCTCAGGAACCTCCATCACCGCTGGCTGCTGAGCTTCCTCGGCGTCCTCAAACTGTTGCACGGTCATGGGTGGAGGGGGAGGGACGTGTATGTACGTCTCCGTCTCCACCTTCCTCCTGATGGATAGCTGCTCCTCGCTCTGCGCGCGCTGCCGGAGCATCTCCGAGAAGGACGGGCACTCTGCGTCGCCCGGGCGCCACATCGGGCTGCGGGAGCGACGCCGCACCTGCGGAGACACCCCGAGCAGGTGCTGCCGCGCCGGCACAGGGTTCTCGCTCTCGATGATGAGGCTGGTCGTCTTCTGCCTACGGGACTCCCTCTCCATGGCGGCGGCCACCATCACCTCTGGAGGCGGGGGCTCCTCCTCGAAGCTCCTGGGCCTTCCCCTAATGTATTGCTGCTGTGGTCTCGCTCTCCCCCTTCCTCTACCTCGCCTAGACGACGACGGGGAGGCCATCGACTCGGAGCTCGATCCCAGCTGCGGGTTCTCGAACCTCGTCCTGTCCTTGGGCAGGGAGTGGAACTTGGGGTTGAACCTGGAGATGGAGTCGCTGAATCTTGGCGGCGCCGGCGGAGGCAGCCCCTCCTCCCTCGCCAACCCGCCCCTCCTGCTGCTGTAGCTTCCTCCTCCCGACTCCACCCTCCTTCTCCTCTGGAAGGACCTTGGCAGCGAGTCTGTCTTCTCCGTCGTCCTGGTGGAGGAGCTGGCGTAGCCGAATCCTAGGCTGCTCTGGCTCTGGCTCTCGGCGCCCGTGGTGGCCGTGGAGCCCGAGGCTCCCGTGGCAGCCAGGATCTGGGCGTAGGACAGCGGTGCCGTCGAGGCCGCGGGGATTTGTCCCGGGCTGTCGCCCTCCATCCTGTTTCTCTTCTCGACAGGTAATAAGAGGTCTCTCTCTCTCTCTATCCTGGGTCGTTAGGGTTTCCCATCCAAGCGGTAAGGAATCGTTGAGTTCCTGGGACGCAAAAAAGGTGAGATACGTTCGTATGTCCTCTTCCTCCCTCTTCAACTCCCCCTCTTTTGAATCTCCGTTCTTGGCTCTTGCGGGAGTGTGAGGTGAATGTGTGCAAAGGCGGCGGAGGCGGCGGAGGCGGGAGGGACAGGAGGGCCGCCGAGGAAAAATCTTGGCTCGGACCCTTGAGCAGATTTTCCCCTCCTCCTCCCTCGTGTGTAAAAGGCGATCGGAGCCGGGGAAAAGGCGGAGCCGAAGGGAGGGGAGGGGAGGAATGGGCGAAAGTAAAAGCAAGGTGGTGGGTATGTGGGAATCTGGGAGGAAGCAAGGAGCAAGAAGGGAGGGAGAAGGCAAGGAGGTGCAAGCTTTCCCTCCTTGTCCGCCAGTTAGCTAGCCAGCTTCTTCCCCATTCTCTTCTCCCCCCTTCTTTTTCACCTTCTTCATCCTTGGCAAAAGTTCCGACTTGCGTTCGCCTCCTCTTCGTCGTGTCTTCGTGTACCTTTTCACCGGCTGCATCGTCAGTCCCCCCCTTCCCCCCTCTGGCCATTCACTTTCGGGTGTTGTTGCTTGAAACACTCTGGGTAGTCGTAACTCGCCTGTCATGTGACAAGGAAGAGTCTTTTTCCTTTCTCTCCTCCGCCCTAGGTAGGTAGGAAGTGATCGTAAGGGACCGCGGAATATTTTTCTTCTCCCTCCCTCCGTTTTTCCTTTTTCCCATCTTTAAAACGCCCATGTTAGCTTGCGGACACCCCAAATTTATTCGTACAAAATTGCCCGTAAGAAAGCTTTTTGTTTACTTGAAAGTGGAAATTAGCTGTCTACAGTCTGAATGCAGTCAAGGGAAAAAAGAGCAAACTTTCTTCCGTGACTTTGGCACTTGATTAGATCTGAGTGTTTCCCAATAGTTCGGTACGTGGAATGGAAGAATAACAACTTTTTGGAGCTCAAGTCTTTGCATTATTTATTTTCCCAGCGCCAACTCCGTTAGTTTCGTCTTCAAAGACCTCCATTCCACAATTGAATTCTTGGGGATTTCGGGAATGCAACCATTTCGCAGCAAAAAATGTCACAATAAATAAATTTGATTTTGAATTTCGAACGGGGGCGTTTTAAATAAACGTCCATAATGTGGGATAGGAAACGTAGTAAGTCACAATTTTCATTTCGGCAACGCGTTTTTTCAAGTGAAGTGCGTCTCCATCGGGAAATCGGCTCTCAGCGGGGCGTCGTCCGGAGTGGAGCGCTGGTTTATCAGCTTTATCCGCTCGTTGAAGGCCGTTATTTTCGACTGAAGGCTGCGGATCTTCTCCCGGCAAGCCTTTTTTTGCGCGAAAATTGCAAGGGAGGGGAAAACCCAAGTTGGCAATGCGGATGAGGGAAGAAGATATGTACGTAGGGAGGCAGGCGAATGGAGGAATTGGTGGAGGACGAGGAAAAGGGTGGTAGAGAAGCGGAAGAAAGAGAGAAACGAAAATAATTAGACCCGACGACGAAAACACAAATATGAACAGAAGATGAAAGAATTGTAGAATGAAATAGCAACAAGAAGAAAATTTTGTGCTTGAAAGGAAAGACCGCCGTGAAATGGCCGTACGGAGCAAGGAGAAACGGAGGAAGGGGGATTCGATGCAGCCGCTGAAATTTACCACTACACAAGCTATTTTGCTACTGAACTCACTTGGCGTCTCTTAATTCAATTTTGCTTGAACAGTGTTTGTCCATGTTTGTGTGAAAGCGCCATCCCTAAATTATCATACAATGTCCCTGGCGCCCGAAGAAACTAATCTGTTGGTTTTTAATCGTATCAAAACCATTCCACTCTCACAGAGCACAAAAGCATGAACAGTACTGTATGTCAAGCGAGGGATCGCGTCCAAAAACCTTCCTCCTATATAGTCCTAGGCCATAACCCTAGGTGACCCAAGGAAACTTTCTTTTGACTTTCCATGCGAAAATGCAAACAAAATACGAAAAAGCTTCCCGAGGGCACCCAGCAAGTTCTCCCTTTCATCCTCTCCTTCTACGTTAAATAGCGGCTTCTGTCTGCATCCCCTCCCCCTTCCTCCACATCAACAGCCTCCAAAACCCAAATACACTCACACATTTTAGAAGGAAAAGAGAGAGAGAGAGCAGAAGGAAGGGAAGATAGAGAGATGTACAGGTACCTTGAAATTTTACACATACAGTATGCAGGTCTCATATGACTATATCCTCGTCCCAACTCACCGACTGCTCGGCCGCGGCCCTGTCCCTGTTCCTCGCCACGTAGGTGGGACTGGAGACTGCGCGGAGCTGCTGTTCCTCCTGAAGGATCTGCTGGCGCAAACGCTGCACCTCCTACGAAGGAAGAAAAGAAAAGTTTAGGAAACTTGGCTACTGAGAATAAACTTTGCTTGCTTCAAGCACAAGAAGTGCAGAATGCTGGAGGGACTGGGAGACATCTTGGCTCTTCTGCATTCCTCCCCGCCTGGCTCGTGTCATCCTGCCTCCTCTTCCTCCGTCTCCGTTCCCCCAAGCGAGACATTTACCGTAATCTACGTTACATCTCCCTCTGCTTCCCTCCTCTCTCCTCGATCCCCTTCTCCCTTTCCCTCTACCTTAATGTGCATGATGCTGAATTAGCAACTACAAAGCCAAGACGCAAACACTAGTCTACGTACTCGCCTCTTTAATTGTTTCCCCGAAACGGCATTCAATATTCCCACACAAAACGCATATTCTTTTTTCTATTTCCTCACCTGCTGGTACTGCTCGACCTGCGCCAGACACTCCTCCAGCACCGCGTTCCTTGCCCGCACGTCCGAGAGGAGAGAGTCCAGCTCTGCGCCCACCTCTCGGCCCGTAGCCACCACCTCGGTCTGGTCGGCGGAGGCGCGGCCGTCCACGTCGCCGTAGAAGTGGACCTGTTGGTTTGACATACATACTGCATTGATACAAAAAATACAATAAAACAGATGCAGGGAAAAGGAATTTCTTTCGCAAGCCCGAAAACGTGAGGCTAAAAGCAGGGATGGCCATTAAAATTTCTTCCCTATCTCTAGCAGCAAATCTTCCCTCTCCCTTTTCCTTCCTCATTCTCCCCTCTGTTGCCAGCGACCGACGGACGCACCCTGCCACGCTGTCTCGCCCAGCCAGCCCCGGAATTAATCGCCAGCCGAGATGCAATTTGCAAGCGAGGAAGGGAAGAGTTGGCTTGGCGCGGACAGGCCATTTCGGAGCTTGCCACTACCCATAAAAATCGTGAATTCACGACAACCCACACATCCCCCCCCGCCCCTTGTTCGCGAATTTTGGGGAAATTAAAACCCAGGGGACGACCACCCCACACATTTGTTATGGACCCACCCGATATCTCAGAATATACGATTTCGAAAGTCCCAAGGGAACAACAAAATTCAAACACCACTTCGCAAGACAAAAAAAACTATAAAAACGTCCATTCGGGCTGTCGGGTAAGTTCACGACTTAATAAAGAAATGCCGCAGCATAACGTATATTCTCGTTTTCTCACCTGAAGCTTTTCGACGGCCATGATAGCCTTCTGCCTCTGCACGGCGACCTCTGCGGCCACCCGCTCGCCCTGGGACACCTGGTCCCGCAGCGGTCTGGCGCGGGCGGAGGAGGAGCGCAGGGAGGCGGAGGAGGAGGCGGAGGACGACCCCGAGGGCGGGAGGCCGAGG
>JAAUYJ010104843.1_pt1 | contig 10961 bp, 9 predicted proteins | sample 7278031 | NCBI WGS metagenome assembly JAAUYJ01 (sample SAMN14350222, study PRJNA611818) | marine sediment metagenome | isolation source: surface marine sediment (1.8m) | place: French Polynesia: Moorea | collected 2018-08 | reverse complement strand
GCAAGTTTCTCAAAAGTTTCGGGGAATCGAATACCTCTCGCTAGTACAGTAGTAAGAAGACTCACGGGTTTATAAATTTATAATTTCCCATCCTTTTCCAGATCCGCGACAAGGGCCTGAAGGGCCTGACAGCTTTGGTGGGGATCCTGAGCACCCTGGGCGAGGAGTCCATCCTGACCAGGGCGGCCAGGGCTGTCGCCAACGCCGCGCAGGACCCCAGGAACGCACACCTCCTCCACGCCGAGGACGTGGTGGAGGTTCTCCTTAAGATCCTCTCCGACGCCAAGGAGTCCAAGACCAAGCAGGTCATTGTCAGAGCTTTCAGGTATATAGAACGGTCCTTTGAGGTTTTTTTTGCTGTACTGGTACACTGTAACTAAACTTCAGAATCCTTGGCAACACGGAGGAGCACAAGCGCCGGGTTTTGGAGTCTGGCGCCATCGCCGCAGTGACCTCCATCGTGGTGCAGAGCCCGGGAGACAAGGAGCAGGAGGGGAAGGGAGAGGAAGAGGAGCTGCTGAAGACGGCGACGAGGTGTCTGGCGCACTTCACGCACGGGTGCGGGGACGCAATGGCAGAACAGGTAGTCCAACATGTCCATTTGTGCTTTAAATAGTGTTGTTCTTTTTAGTTTTTTGAGCTCATATCTCAATTGATTGCTTTGTTTTATCCAGATTCGCGGCGAGGACGGCATTGGCCTCCGCCGCCTTGCCGACCTGTCGCGCCACCCTCGCCGCCAGGTGTTTGAGTCCCCGCTGTCCTGCCTGGTGAACCTGTCACACCTGGCCAACTTTCGTCCCCTGCTGGGCAATTCTGGCTTCGTGGTGGCCATCGTGGACATGTTGTCTTCCCCCTCCTCTCCCCTCTCCGAGAGAGAGACGGCGCACTGCGTGACAGCGCTCTGCCTCTACTGTCGCGAGTCCGTCAACCGGATGAAACTTAGGGAGTGCGGCGGACTAAGGCTCTTCGTGCGGCTGCTAGGGGAGAGGGACAAAGCCAGGATGCACGACAGGATCGTAAACTCTCTCCTGCAGGTTTGAATACTTTTCAAATTTTGACGCATTGTGTTTTTTTTAAAAAAAACATTTCGCAGTACTCCTACGACGACGCCAGTCTGCTGGTTCTTCAAAAGGAGGGCCTGGTTCCTAAGCTGGTGGATCTCCTTGAAGAATTCACCGAACGCCACGGCGCTGACCACGACTGCGCGGAGGAGATATGTCGGCAGCAGCGGGAGGCGGAGGAGGACGGGAGGATGAGTCCAGTCGAGGAAGACGGAGAGGAAGTCCCCGCCGAAGTCCAGCCTGAGGCACCTGCTCCTGCAAACGTAGGGAATGAGAGTTCCGAAGATCGTTGGGCCGGTGGACAGGCGGAGGAGCCGGAGGAAGGAGAACTGGTGGAGGAAGAGGAAGGGGAAGCTCGCGGAGAACCGTCCAAGAAGACTTTCTCCTCAGGGGACGAAGGAGCCAAGCAGGACGAGGAGGGAAAAGATCCTCCCTTGCTCCCTCCCGATCCCCCCGCAAGGCCGCTCTTCCGAGTCAACAGCCCGAGCTACCAGGCCGTCCAGCACGAGTTCGAGGAGTACCTGCGGATCCAGGAGGAGATCCGGATCCAGGAGCAGGAGCGTGCGTCCGCGTACCAGAGCCCCTTCTACTCCGCTCCCCCGGACGTCCCCTGGAGCTCTGACAGCCCCGGGTGCAGCCGGTGGCAGTCGCCTGACAGGTCCCCCTTCGCCTGGTCCACCTCCAACTCCCCCGGCTACTCCCCTGCCCGCTCGCCCTTCTCCGGCGCCTCCTCCTCCGCCGGCGGCAGTCCGGACAGGAGGAGCCTCTCTCCCTCCTTCTCCTCGCCCCCCGGCAGCCCCGGATCTTCCCGCGCAGCTTCTGGTTCCTCGCCGGTTTACTCCCCCTTCGCTGCCCCGGTGTCCTCGCCAGAGATGGAAGACAAAGAGGCGGAGGAGGGAGACGCCACCCCGGCCTGGTCCCCCGTAGAGACTTTCTCCGACGACGAGACTGAGGCCGCTGCCTCCGATCCCGTCCCCTCCACCTCCAAAGCTGCTGCTGCGGGCTCAGCCTCCTCGATGCCAGAGGGCCAGACCAGCCTGTCGCCAGAGCCGGAGAAGAAGAAGCGTCGCCTGGCGGACTCTGCCCCCTCCGCCAAGCTGGTCCTGCCCAACCCTGGTAGCGCTGTGCGCAAGAGCATCTTCTCCCCCACCTACGAAGTCAGCTACAACTTCCCAGGCCCGTCCTCTCCCCAGCCCACCACTCCTCCTCCACCTCCTGCTCCGGCGGAGGGCGAAGGCGGCGGAGTACAGCTCGCTCACGGCTTTGTGCCGATGCGACTCCCTCCGCGGCCTCACACCCACCAGGCGACGGCACAGGGAGGAAGGGAGGCCAGGAAAGAGGACAGCAGGGCGGGCTGGATCCTTCAAATCCTGTCGCGCCTTTCTCAGGCGGAGCGGCCACACGAGGACATGTCCAGCCTCAAGACGACGCAGGCTCTGGTCAGGTACCTCAGCAGGATTAGAAACCCAATACCCAGGGCCGGCAGGATCCTGGCCAGGCTCTCAAAGTAAGATATTTTTATTTACTCAGTGACAAATCGATTGCGCGAGTTTGTCTGACTCTCTGTCAGCACTTGCACATTGATCCCGTCATCATGCACAAATCTTTCTGCAGGAACATGTATTGTGTGATGGCCTTCGTCTTTCAACGTCATCTCTCCTGGCTGAAGCTGTACCTGGATTCGCGACCGACGTTGCCTGACTGCATGTGTCAAGTAAGTTAGCATAACAGTTTGAAGCAAATTAAGGAAATTGTCGAGTAGATGTAGTACCCAAATGCGGAAATGTCTCTAACCTAACCTAATCTAATCTAATCTCTAATCTGGGAACAGGGCTGCCAGGACCTCTTCCACATCCGGTCTAACGTGACCCAGAACATCTCCCTGCTGGCGGAGAGCGGATACGCCGAGGGGCAGATGTGCCACGTCTTGGCCGTGGGGGACAGACCGGACAAGGAGCTGGTGGCGGTCAGCGCGCCGATGTTGGTGAGGCCGAGGAGGCTGCTTCAGAACATCATGCTGGCGCACGACGGGCTGGAGGTGCTGCTCGAGGTGCTGGAGTCGGTCAAGGAGAAGGAGGAGTCGAAAGAAGAAGAGGTGTCAAGTCAGGAGAAGGAGGAGGGGGAGATCGCGGAGACCCTGAAATTGAACGCCAAGAAGGACTGTCTCTTCTCCGACGCCGTCCTGAGCAGCTGCGTCCTCGCCGGGCACGTCGGCGTCGTCGCTCCCAACTTAAAGCTATCTAGCCCAGAGGTGGGAGAGTGCGTTTTCCAGGAAGAAACCTCTATTGCAGAGGACGGCGACGATGTTGTAGTCTTCGTCCTGGACGACGGAACGGAGCTTCCCGCTCGGCGGTCGCGCCTCTCCGACGGCAGCGGCGTCTTCAGCGCCATGTTCGGCGGCTCCTTCGCCGAGTCCGGCCGCCGCCGGGTGCCCCTGCCCGGGTCCGGCGGAGCCGCCCCGGTCCGACTGCTGCTGCACCACCTCTACGGCTGCCGGTGGTGCCCGGCCTTCTCCCTGCGGGACGGGCCCGACGCCTCCGCTGTACTGTTGGATCTGGTGGCGCTCTCAGACCGATTCCTTCTCCCCGAGCTTAACCGCTCTGCCGCGCAGGAGGTTGTACGGAGGTGCCTCAGGGCATCGGAGGTCGTCAGTTTGTACGAGAGGAGCCTCAGAGGAAACTTCCAGGTATTTTGCCAGCTAGGATTCAGAATTTGTAGGCAACTATCAGCAACTCTTTGTCCATTTCCTGTCCAGGTCAGCGGCTGCGAGGAGTCCTCCCTTTCGTCCTGTGCCGTGAGTTACCTTCTGGTCGGAGCCATGCCCCACGCCAAACGAGCAGCAGTCTTCCAAGAGCTGCTCAAGTCCAGGATGTCTTCGGACTTTGCGGACGACGTCGGCAAGATACTACGCGGTAAGATGTTGGAAGTGCGATGAAGAAATTGCTGAGATCAAGAAGATGATGATGCCTTATTATGTACAACTGTGATCTGCTACTACGGCGAAGTGACTCTTCTTTGCTTCTTACCGGGATAGTATAATGAAAGGAAAACGTCATTAAAAATGTCGAAAATGGCCCTTCCAAATTTATTTAAAGAGTTTTTACGTTCATTCCGTCTTTTCCCCTTTTTTTCGGCGTCACATATTTCATCTTTCATTTGAAGTCCGTGTCGTGCATTGGTAGCAAAGGGAGTGAATCCTTGCGAATGAGGCCCTTGCTGACTGAGAGGGCCTTCTCCTCCCTCCTCCTTGCCGCCTCGGGCGAGAGAGAAGCCTTTGAAGTGTGTCCGCCCTTCTCCCTTTGCCTGGGGAGTTTTTTTGTTAGTGTACGACGGCGAGGTCTGAGGGGGACCTGGCTACCAAAAAACACCTTTCATCCCGTACCGTCTTTTGAACTGGAAACACCGCCGCCATGTACCGGAGGCTGAGGAGGTCCTTCAGGGAGAAGCTGGTCTCCTCCGCCTCTCTCTCAGACGTTGGAGGAGGGGACAGCAGCAACAGCAGGTGCCAAGAACAAGTTACTCTGGAACCGGGTGGGTCAATTCATCGCCGGAGACCGTCGCTGGAGACCATCTCTGAAAACACTTTGGCCGCTGAATTGCCGATCGCTGTCCCCTCCGAGGACGTCGTCTCCACCCACCCCTCTGGAAGCCCGCTCCTGCCTTCCCCTGTCGGGAGGGGCGGCTACTACCGGTCCCCTCCGCCGGAGGAGGGTGACAATAACCATTCCTGCTGCTGCGACCAGGTGCTGATATCACCGGGGGAACTCAGGGGAATAGACAATCCCTCCTTTACCTGCGGCTCCGGTGGCGAGGAGGCCGGTGGCGCCAGGAGGGGGAGCAACGGCAGCAGAGGTGTATACACCGTCTCCAGCTTTTCGGTGTCCTCCTCGACCTCCTCCTCCTCCCTCAGCCTCCTAATAAAGGCGCCCTCTCAGCCACAGCAGCAACAAACCAGGTCAGTGCGGTCGGCGACGACGACGCTGGTGAGGGGCACGGCCACCAGGCTCAGGAGGTCCTGGGCCGCAGCAGGGAAGAAGAAGTCTTGCAGAAGCTCGTGCGTAAATCATGCCTGTTAATAAAGTTTTCTAGTCCTTCGCTCATTGCTCCCTTAAAGTTGCAGATTGGTCTGGGTATCCAAGTCCCCACAACCTTCTTCTCCGTCTCCAAAGCGGAACCCCTACTGCAAGGAGGAGCTCAGGAAAAACTCCGTAGTCTTCTCACCCGTGCTCAAGTGCTACGACATAGCGCACCTCAACGGAGGCGAAGGAGAAAATGAAAGAGACTCGTGATGAAGTGATTTTCGTTTCTGTGTACTTTCCTGAGCAAAACTTTTTTTTTCACGGGCGTTGTGTGTCGTTGCTACACTGAAGCTTGTTTATCAATTGATTGGGGGGGGTTAGCATACTAGTTCAGGTGTGTGTATAAAAGTTATCTTGTCATAAATACTGCAGCAGTGCTCCTCCGTTCCCTCCATCCTTGCCTCCTAATTGAAGGCGGCGGCGTCCTTTTGTGGGACGCATGGCTTTCTCGGCTTGGACTCTCTTCTTTCTTCCTCAGTCTGCTTCCTCCATCTTCTCTTCAGTCTCTTCTATAGATAATGCGGCGGTGTCTTTCTTGCCCTCGAGGTTCTCCGCCATCCCGCCGTCTCCACCGCCGTGCAAGAGGTCGTCTAGGTCGGCAAAGCAGCTTCCTCCGCCGTTAGAGGCCTCGGTAGCCAGCAGCCTCTCCGTGTACTCTGCGCACAGCCTCTGGAACTCTACCCCTCCGCGGCCCACTGGGACAAGAGACTGCCGCAGTAGCTCCTTCTTGCAGATCGAACCCTGAAAAATTTAGGATACACCTGTGTCAACTTATTCTAGTGCAAATCTCGTGCCTATCTTCTGTTGCTCACCATTATCTTCTCCTCCTGCTTCTCCAGCAGCGGATCGAGCAACTCTCTGACTCTTGCCCTGGCCTCCGCCCCTCCACCGCAGGAGGCAGAGGAGAGCCGCGACGCCAGGCACACGAACCAGTGCAGGTACTCGGCGGGGGAGTTGAGGTACCTGGCTGCCGCCAGCTGGTCCCGGCACTGGGCCGCGTCTGCCAGCAGGCGCAGGTGGGACAGGTCCTGCTCCTCAGCGCCACGACCGGCTAGATCCGCAGAAGTCAGGGTGGATTTTGTGCCCTGAGAGAGGAAAGAATCGGGGTTTTTAATATTGGGGCGGAAATAAACGTACGGTTGCAAGCAATTACCAAAGTGATTGAGGCTAGAGGAAGGTTGTCGTTCCCCTCCGCTCCTTCGCCCTTCTTCTTCTTCTTGACCAGTTCGAGGGCGGAGGCTGGGGTGCTTGAGATGGAAGCAACGGCGCTGTTGACGTCGGCCAGCCGCAGCCAGGCGCCAACCTTCTCATCAAAGACGAAGGACTTGCCCACGCTGGTCACCACAACAACGCTGCGGCTGGACTCGTTGATGGAAAGCCTGGACACCGTCACCGGAGCCCCCTTGTCGCCCCCGTCCTCCTCCTCCTCGGCTGCGGCGGTATCGTCCTCGTCGCCTCCCCTCTCCAGGAGGGAGAGGACGCACTCGTTGCGGACGAGGATGGTTGGGCGGTAGGAGTCCTTCTCGCAAAGTCGCCAGAGGAAGAACTTGGCTGAAGTGGTGACGGCTGCCAGGAGGTCCCCGGCGACGGCCACGTTGGCCACGGGGGAGGGAGTCATGAGCGGGGGGAAGAAGCGGTCTCCCCGCGGGGAGAAGAGGTGTAGGGAGGAGTCCAAGCAGGTGAGCACAACCAGCTCGGAAGAGCACGCCAGCGTCACGGAGTTGACCGGCGACGGCAGCAGCACCTGCACGGGCAGCCTCATCCTCTCCTCCCCGTCCTCCTCCGCCGTCGGGCGGAAAAACTTGACCAAGTGCACGTAGGTGGCCTCTCCCACCCTGGTGTAGTTGTTTAGCACCTGCACGCTGGCCCTGGCGCCCTGCGCGGACTTAGGCGAGAAGGCGACGCTCCTCGGTCGCTCGATGAGGAGGGGCGGCAACACTGCACTCGAGCTGAGGGCGGCGGCGGAGCTGCGGACCACGATGGTGCCGCTGACCTCCCTCTCCGGCTGTTGCTGCTGCGCTCCGTTGGCCCTGGCGGCCAGCTGAGCAGAGGGAGTGACTGAGGCCATCTCTTCCTCCCTCGAGCGGTTTAGGGGAGGTCGGCCCCTCTTTTTCGGCTTGGGCGAATCGTCCTCGCCACCCCCGTCGGCCTTCCTCTTGGCCACCAGTAAGTTGGGCCGGGAGGAGGCCAGCTCCTTGAACTTGGCCGGGGTGTCGTCCGGCTTCTTCTCTTCCGGTTTCTTTGCAACTTTCTCCGGGGTTGCCTCATTCTTCTTATCACTGGACGAGGAAGAGGCGGCAGTGGCAGTGGCGGCTGGAGGAGCCTCGTCCTCGTCGTCCGACGCAATGATCCTCTTGCGGGGCTTCCTACGAACCTGGATGAAGGCAGCACCGGCATCGTCGTCGTCGTCACTTCCTTTCTTGTCCTCCTTCGGCTTTGGATCTTTGGACTTTGCAGATGCTGACGGAGACGAAGAGCTCTCTGCGTTCTTGTTCGAGGACGACGGGACAGCAGCGGAATTGGAGCTTGAGCTGCTGCTACTCTCGCCCTTCCCCTTGCCCTTGCCCTTCCCGCTGGGACTGACGTTCGGGTTGACGATGCCCTCTTTTTTCTCTATCTCGATAGTTGAAGTCTCCTTGGTGGACTGGCTCTGGAACTCCCCCGACCCAAAGCCCTGGCTCGACTCGTCAGGCGGGATGAAGATGGGGGTGATCCTCCTCTTCCCGTCTGACGTCCTTGCCTCAATCTGCTTATCGGTCGGACCTCTAGGCTTCGGTTTCTCCTTCAGCCTCTCCGGCTTGCGAGACGGCGACGGCGCGTCCCCGTTCGGCCTCAGCAGGAGCTCCGGGTTCTCCACCACCATGGGCGCGGAGGTGCCGTTCACCTCCTTCTTGCTGGACTTGATGGCCGGCAGCCCGATGTTCTTGCCGTACATCTTGGAGAGGAGGTCCCTCTTCTTCTCCTCCGATATGGGCCGCCCCAGCTCCTCCTCCTTGAGCACGACTGCGGCCACCGAGCCGTCCATGGAGCAGGCGATGAGGACGCGGCCGTCGCGGCTCCACGACAGGTCCAGAACGCTCTGCTCGAAGGCGTCGGACACCACGAAGAGCGGCCGACGGAGGTTGGTGCTCCAGACGGAGAAGCTGCGGTCCCTCGAACCCAGGGCCACCATCACATAGGGCGCCGACGCCTTGTCTTTCTTCTCTTTCTCTCCGCTTTTGGAAGCCGGGACAGGCTCGAGTATGTTCCCGTTGAATCGCACGCAGGTGACTGCCTTCTTGTGCCCGACAAAGTCCTTCTTGGTGGACCAAGAGTCCCTCTCGAAGATCTGCGCGGTCGGCCCGCCCTCGTTCATGGCGTGGGCCGACACCAGCATGGAGCCCTCAGGAGACCACCCCGGCCTTAGGACGTGCGTGGTGGACCCGCACTCTGCGAAGGGTTCCCACGCGCAACGCTCCTCCTTCCAGTCCGATAGTCGCCAGACGCGCAGGGTCCGGTCGTCGGAGTGGGTGGCCAGGAACCGCCCCACCGGGTCGAAGGCCACTCCCTTAACCAGGCCGTTGTGGGCGCGCAGGGTCGTCACCATCTCCGGAAGCTTCTCGCCGTTCCACACAATCACCTGAAATGGATTGAGAAGTCGAAAGTGGATAATTAGAATCGAATGGCAAAACAGTCGCCACAATTGACAATTTCAATTCAAGTTTTTTTTCGCTACCAGTAGTTTCCTGACAAAAGCTCATAAAAATTTAGTTGAAAGAACTTTTGCACAGCATTGGTTTGGTTTTGGTTATAACACAGGCCCATGTGAGACAGAACGTTTAAAAGTACAATAACTGCATGTCAAACTTTCTTCATGGCTGACAGCTTGACTGTAGGCTTGACTCCTTGTTGAGAACAGCAACAGCATCAGACTTAAGCGCCTGTTGCTGGGAGATGAAGGTGTTGCCATCCAAACGTTGCATATTCGAAGTTCGAAGAAGTTCAAAGTTTGGAAAAAAAGTTTGCAAACTTTTTTTTAGAAATTTTTGCAAAGAAATTCAAAATATTAAAGTTTCTCCGCAAATTTTTCATCATTTTTTTGGCCAAATTGTGAGAGCAAAAAAACATTCCAAAATTTTCTGTTGATGAGTGATTTTTATGCCTTGTTTGACCAGTGTCAAGGTCACCAAGGCAACATATGGATGACACAGTTTCATCTCCCAGCAAACAGGTGCTAAAGTCTCAAGGACGAGTCAAGCCTACAGTCATGCTGCCAGTCATGAAGACAGTTTGATGTGCAGTGAATTGTACTTTTAAACATTCTTTCTCACATGAACCTGTAATTAAACCAAAATAAACCAGCCTTGTCTTTGAGTAGCAAAATGAATGTGCTCATGCAAGAAAATAAGTGTCTGAAAATTAGCTGAATAGGAGTTTTTCTACAAGCAGATTGTTGGTGGCCCAAGACCTCTGATTACTTAAGAATGCCAGAAAAAGTTTTGAAAAGTGCCAAAGCCACGAAGGCAGTGTTAGGACCACAACAGGCACTGAAGTTGTAAGGCTGCAGCAAGTCTACAGTCAAGTTATGACTGCTGTCATGGAGATTGGATGATGAACATGTGTATTTGTGCTTTAAAACATACTTTCTCACATGAGCTCGTACTAAAGTCAACTAAACTCATGCTTTGTGTTTGTTCTCACCGTGTTGTCTACGCTTGCCGTGGCTAGCAGCCTGTCCCCTTCTGACCAGGCCAGGTCCAGAACGTCTCCCTGGTGCGCGCTAAGGGTGTGGGCGCAACGCCAGCTCTCCACATTGACCTTCCCGCCTCCGCCGAATATTGCCCCTCCGCCGCCAGAGCCCGGGGACTTCTTCCAGACCATGACCAGCTTGTCGTCGGCGCCAGAGGCCAGGAATCGGCCGGAGGGCGACCAGCGCAGGCAGTTGACGCACCCGAGATGGCGGTCCATCTGGGCCAGCAGCTTGGGCACCTCCGCCTCGGGACGGGAGGCCTCCCTGGCGCTCAGGATGGGCGCCAGGTTCCACAGGCAGATCCTGCCGACGGCCTGGTCCGATCCCTGCCCGCCGGTGGCGAAGCGGCTTCCGTCAGGGTGGATGTCCACCGAGAAGATTGGGTTCCCCTCGGCCGCCACCCAGGGAGGCTTGAGCAGTTGCATCCTGGCAGAGGAGGACGCACCAGGTGCACCTGCTGATCAGAAAACAGGATGTCCTCCGTCTGCCTTTCTAATCTTTGTTTACAATTTTGAACGATTTTTTGTGTCCCAATTTCAGCGGGGACAAACCAGAAAGCGAAGAGAGAAGATTGCGCCAAAGCTCTTCCGCGGAGAGAAAAAGACATTCACCAACATTCACCCTCCTCAGGCAGGAACAAAGTAGAGGAGGTCAAGTTTCGAACAATTTTCGTCCGGTTTAGGAATTTTGAGTTGAATTGAGTTTAGTTCAATACAATACAACGAATGTTTAAACCTACAAATGTACATGTACATCATTTGCTCTCCATGACAGCAGCCATAACTTGACTTCAGACTTGCCGCATCCTTGCAACTTCCGTTCCCGTTGTTGTGAGACTATGTGGCCAAGTGCTGCCTTTTTGGCTTTGACACTTTTCCTGGCATTTTTGGGCCACCAGCAATTCACTTGTTAAAAAAGATCTGTGACTGTTCACAAACATTAAAGGAAAAACAACTCGTCTCCTTAGGGTAGTATTGCAGTGTGCCTTTTACCACTTTTCAATACTTCCCTTCCCACCTGGGCAAGGGGGAGGGTGGGAACTGGGAAGGGGGGTGATGCACTCCCCTGAGAGAAAAAAAGTCCCCTCCCCTG
>JAAUYJ010002344.1_pt1 | contig 10964 bp, 7 predicted proteins | sample 7278031 | NCBI WGS metagenome assembly JAAUYJ01 (sample SAMN14350222, study PRJNA611818) | marine sediment metagenome | isolation source: surface marine sediment (1.8m) | place: French Polynesia: Moorea | collected 2018-08 | reverse complement strand
GCAATCTTGTGCAAGATGGCTTCAAGGATACCGGCATGCTCACCCGCTTCTACAAGGTTGCAGTACAGCCCGTTAAACTGCATCGGGCGTTTTTTTAATGCATCAGTCAGGTTGTTACCAGCTTCTACGTCGGCTTTGATCCCAAGAATCAATTCCTGCATACCGGCATTCTCGTGGCCGCGTCCAACAATTTCAAAAGCCTGTACCAACGGTACACCGGAGGACATCATTGTTGCCAACTGGCGACTAAATACCGTGATGTCTTTTGGGGTGACCTTGGTTTTACCGCCACCGCCAAGTAGCGGTTTTGGTTTCTTCTTGCATTTGAGTGGATTAATACCCTGGCGTCTCAATACGGCTTTAACCAGCGCTTCACTTTGCCCGGTCATTTCACCTTTAACACGTTTCCCTTGTTTATCCGTGCCTTCCCAGACAAACATATCTGCTTTTTGTGCTTCAGCCATAATCCTTACTCAACAGTTACTCGGTTTACCTCGGTGAGGCTGGTCACGCCGTCGGCTACTTTCTGCAGCCCACTGCGCCTGATATCCCAGATTCCTTCTGCAGCAGCCTGGTCTGCGAGCTGCACCGCGTTTGCGCCTTCAATAATCAGGCGTTTCATTGCGTCGGATATATTCATGACCTGGTAAATACCCGCTCGACCTTTGTACCCCGGATTATCTTCGGATTCTTCTCCAGGTTCATAAATTGTGAGGCCCTTCTCGATCATCTCTTCAGGAAAGCCTTCATCTTTCAATGCTTCCGGTGGTATCTCGGACGGCACCATATTCCCGGAGTTGAGCCGTCGGCAAAGTCGCTGTGCCGTAATGAGGTTAATACTGGTGGCAACCGCGAACGCCTGGATGCCCATATCCTGAAGACGGGTCAGTGTTTGCGGGCCATCGTTAGTATGCAGTGTCGACATCACCATGTGACCGGTTTGCGCGGCCTTTACTGCAATCGAGGCGGTGCCGAGATCACGTATCTCGCCAACCAGAATGATATCCGGATCCTGGCGCAGGAAGGCTTTAAGCGCCTTTTCGAATGTCATGCCCGTGCGTTCGTCAACCTGTACCTGGTTTACACCCATCAGGTTGATTTCGACCGGGTCTTCAGCGGTAGAAATATTAACATCTACCTCGTTGATAATATTGATGCCGGTATAAAGTGACACAGTTTTACCACTACCGGTTGGCCCGGTAACGAGGAACATGCCGTATGGTTTATGCAGGTTTTCAAGGAATAGTTCTTTCTGAAAATCCTCGTAGCCCAGCTGGTCAATCTGCAGTGCCGCAGCGTCCGAGTTCAGGATACGCATACAGGCCTTTTCACCAAATAACGTTGGGCACGTGTTTACACGAAAGTCGATCGACTTGGTCTTGGAGAGCTTCAGCTTGATACGTCCATCCTGCGGGACGCGGCGCTCGGACACATCCAGTCGGGACATGACCTTGATACGGGCGGCAATCTTGTTAGATAGGGTTAATGGTGGTTTTGCCACTTCCTGCAAGACACCATCAATACGAAACCGTACTCGATATACCTTTTCGTAGGGTTCAAAGTGAAGGTCAGATGCGCCTTTTTTGATGGCATCCAGTAATACCTTGTTTACAAAACGTACAACTGGCGCATCGTCAACATCAGAGTCATCATCACCGGCATCGCCGCCTTCTTCGGCTACTTCCAGATCGTCAAGATCCTCGAAATCTTCATCATCCATGTCACCGAGGCCGCCGTCAGCGTCTTCGAGTGCTTTTTCAATGGTCTTTGCGAGTTTGTCTTCTTCTACTATGACGGCATCGGTATTGAGACCTGTCGCAAACTTGATTTCATCCAGCGCCTGTATATTGGTGGGGTCGGAAATAGCAACGGCAAGACGTTTGCCGCGTTTGAAAATCGGCAGGGCATGGTGTTTCTTGATCTGGTCTTCTTTGACGAGTTTTACAACGTCCGGGTCTATATCGAGCAAATTGATATCGACTAATGGGAAGCCAAATTCGCTGGAAGCAGCAATCGCCACTTCGCCCGCTGCAACCATTTTTTCAGCGACAACGTAGGAGACAAACGGGGTTTTTTTCTTGAGCGCGGCCTCCCAGGCTGACTGGGCTTTTTCTTCATCCAGCAGGCCATCAACAACCAGCTTTCTGGCCAGACCGCCGAGATTAATTTTTCTGTTAGAAACAGCCATTGCTGCACCTTGACCCTGTGAATATCAAGTATGACAGCTAAATATTAGAATATATGAGAAAAATAACCAACAGTTTTAGGGTAAAAACAGAGAATAATTAAGCTGATGCAACCGAAAATACAGGTATTTCCGTAAAACTTCAGGCTGCATTGGCCTCCTTCTGGCTGAACTGCAGTGCACTTTCCGCGTAGTCGACGTGGATTACAGACTCTGGACCAAATTGACCAGACAGAATTTTCTCTGCGATTGGCGTCTCTACCTCGTCCTGGATAGCACGCTTTAATGGCCTCGCGCCGTAAACGGGATCAAAACCAGTCTGTGCCAGATGATTGATTGCCGCATCACTTATTTCCAGTGACATTTCCTGTTCTGCAAGACGCTGGCGCAAGCGCGATAGCTGTATACCTGCGATGGCACTGATTTGTTCCTGCAATAGAGCGTGGAATACGACTACCTCATCAATGCGATTTAGAAACTCTGGCCTGAAATGCTGACTAACCTCATGCATGACCACTTCTTTCATCGTGTTGTATTCCGAATCGTTGGTCATTTCCTGTATCAGGTTTGAGCCAAGGTTAGACGTCATAACAATGACCGTGTTACGGAAGTCGACGGTACGGCCATGACCATCTGTGAGTCGGCCATCATCCAACACCTGTAGCAGTATGTTAAAGACATCATTATGTGCTTTTTCAATTTCATCCAGCAGGATCAAACTGTAGGGTCTGCGGCGAACTGCCTCGGTCAGGTATCCCCCCTGCTCGTAGCCAACATAGCCAGGAGGTGCGCCGATCAAGCGGGCGACGGAATGTTTTTCCATAAACTCGGACATATCGATGCGTATCATCGCGTCCTCACTATCAAAGATAAATTCGGTCAGGCTTTTACACAATTCGGTTTTACCAACACCGGTAGGGCCAAGAAAAAGGAAACTGCCATTCGGTTTTTGCGGATCGGATAAACCCGCGCGCGAGCGTCGTATCGCATTGGCGACCGCCTTGATAGCCTGGTCCTGGCCTACCACACGCTGGTGCAGTGCTTCTTCCATTTGCAGCAGCTTTTCCTTTTCTCCTTCCAGCATCTTGCTAACAGGAATACCAGTCCATGCTGCGACAACTTCGGCAATCTCGTTTTCGGTAACCTTGTTGCGCAATAGTTTCATATCCTGCATTTCAGCCTGGCCAGCCATATCCAGCTGTTTTTCCAGTTCCGGTATCGTGCCGTATTGCAACTCGGACATCGTATTCAAATCACCAGCACGTTTTGCTGCCTCAAATTCGATCCTGGCCTGTTCCAGTTTTTCCTTAATTGTATGTGAACCGTGCAAGGCAGCTTTTTCCGCAACCCAGATTTCTTCGAGGTCCTTGAATTCCCGCTCGGTATCACTGATTTCGCTTTCAAGCAGGTCAAGGCGCTTCTTCGAAGCCGGATCGTTTTCCTTTTTCAGTGCCTCTCGTTCAATTTTCATCTGGATCAGGCGGCGCTCCAGTCTATCCATGGATTCCGGTTTAGAATTAATTTCAATGCTAATACGGCTGGCAGATTCGTCGATCAAATCAATTGCCTTATCCGGTAGCTGTCTGTCTGTGATATAGCGTGTTGATAATGTTGCTGCAGCGACGATGGCCGGATCGGTAATTTGTACGTTATGGTGTACTTCGTAACGCTCTTTTAATCCGCGCAGAATGGCGATCGTATCTTCAACGCTGGGTTCATTAACCAATACTTTCTGAAAACGTCGTTCCAGGGCAGCATCTTTCTCTATATTTTCACGGTACTCATCCAGCGTTGTTGCACCAATACAATGTAATTCGCCACGCGCAAGCGCCGGCTTTAACATGTTACCGGCATCCATTGCGCCCTCTGCCTTGCCGGCACCGACCATCGTGTGCACTTCATCTATAAATAAAATAATCTGGCCTTCCTGCTTTGAAAGGTCGTTCAGCACTGCCTTGAGACGTTCTTCGAATTCACCACGAAACTTGGCGCCGGCGATAAGTGCGCCCATATCCAATGCGAGCAGACGTTTATTTCTAAGCGCATCTGGTACCTCGTTATTGATGATGCGTTGGGCAAGACCTTCAACGATTGCAGTTTTTCCCACGCCAGGTTCACCGATCAATACCGGGTTGTTTTTTGTTCTTCTTTGCAGAACCTGAATGGTACGGCGAATTTCTTCGTCACGACCGATGACGGGGTCAAGTTTGCCGCTTTCAGCGCGTTCAGTAAGGTCAATGGTATATTTTTGCAAAGCTTGACGATGTTCTTCGGCGTTCGCATCGCTTACCTGTTCGCCACCGCGAACACTATCAATGGCGGCATCAATTTTCTTTTTGTCAGCACCGGCCTGTTTGAACAGCTCGCTCAACTTGCCCTTGTCTTCAAGTACTGCAAGTGCAAACAGCTCGCTTGAAATAAAGTCGTCCTGGCGCTGCTGCGCAGCCTTGTCCATGAGATTCAGTAATCGCTCAAGATCGCGGCTGATGTGCACATCGCCTGCAGTGCCGCTGACACTTGGCAAAGAATCAAGCAACTGGTCGATATCGTTACCGAGCTTGCTGACGTTAACGCCTGCATTGGCAAGCAGGTTACGCAAGGTTCCGCCCTGCTGATCAAGCAAGGCCTTGGCGAGGTGTGCAGGTTCTATGTACTGGTGGTCTTTACCAACAGCCAGCGATTGGGCATCAGCCAGTGCCAATTGCAATTTTGTCGTTAATTTATCCGGTCGCATGATTTTGTCGTCTTTAGTATTAATCTAACCTGATAAATGGGGACAGCGAATACATATTCAAGTCTGGTTGCAGGCGCGACACTTGCCTTTGTGACTAGTAGACGCCGATGTCCTGGTAGGAGCGGGTTAGTTTATTGACCGCGACGACAAATGCCGCCGTACGAAAATCTGATACCTTGTCATTGTTATCCAGCACTTCCTTGATTTGCTGAAAGCCAAGGCGCATCGTATCGTCGAGGCCGGAACGCACCAGGTCCAGTTCATCAGCGCCACGCACAAGTTCCTGTCGCACCCATTCAGGTGGTTCCTTGCCGGTCATTGCTTCGACTGCCTTGAGAATGTTTTCACCACGTGTTTCGTCATAGCGCCGCTCCATACGCCCAAAACGAATATGGGCAAGATTTCGAATCCACTCAAAATAGGAAACGGTCACCCCGCCGGCGTTCACATAGGCATCAGGAATAATCGGTATTCCGCGTGCCCTCAGGACTTCGTCACCTTCAAACGTGACCGGACCGTTGGCGGCCTCAAAGATAATCTTTGCCTGTATGCGAGAAGCATTTACCTCGGTTATCTGTGCCTCCAGCGCGGCTGGAACCAGAATGTCGCACTCGAGCTCAAGCGCGAGTTTGCCATCCTCGATAAATTCCGCATCGGGATAGCCCTTAACCGTTTTATTTTCGATGTTGTAGTGGTGAATGTTATCGATGTTAATGCCCGCATTGTTTACCAGTGCGCCATCGCGTTCGATGATGGCGATAATTTTGCAGTTGTCTTCATCGTGCAATAGCTTGGCCGCGTGATAACCGACGTTACCCAGCCCCTGTAAAACCACGGTTTTTCCAGCCAGTCCGCCATCAAGTCCGGCTTTTTTTATTTCCTCAGGATAGCGAAAGAATTCGCGCATGGCATAAACTACTCCGCGGCCAGTGGCTTCAGTTCTGCCACGTATGCCACCGTGCGCCACTGGCTTACCAGTGACACAGCCAGAATAGTTGACGTCTTCAGGATGCAGGTGCTTATAAGTATCAGCGATCCATGCCATTTCACGTTCGCCGGTACCCATGTCCGGTGCCGGAACATTGGTAGCCGGGCTAAGAAACCCTTTGCGCACCAGCTCTCTGGCAAAACGGCGAGTGATCAATTCCAGTTCATCACGACTGTACTTGTTCGGATCAATCAGCAAACCGCCCTTGGAACCACCAAACGGTACATCAACAATGGCGCATTTATAGGTCATGAGTGCGGCGAGTGCCTCGACCTCATCCTCATCAACAATGGGGGCGTAGCGAATGCCGCCTTTTGCCGGTAGTCGATGAATACTGTGTACCGAGCGCCAGCCGGTGAAGACCTCGATGTGATCATCGATATCAACAGGAAAATTGACTTTTAACGTTGAATTACAGGCCTTCAGGGCCTGTGCGGTTCCGGCATCTATATCAAGTACAGACAGTGCGCGATCAACCATGTGGTTGACACTTTCACTGAAACTCATCTTGCTGCCCTTGTTATTATTTTTCATATACAGGCTCTGCTGATTATTCAACTAATAGCTTAGTCGATAATTTGTGTTATTCCATCCAGATCATACTGGCTGTCCGTCCGGTGATGCCCTCGCGTCGGTAGGAATAAAAAAAATCACTCTGTCGATAGGTGCACAAAGCGCTGTCAAAAACCTGGTGTACACCAAGTTTAGCCAGTATCAGTTTAACCAGCTGGTTCAGGTCCAATAACCAGTGCGTTTCATCCCTACGCTCCAGCGCCAGGTGTGATCTATCGTGATAACTGTTACATGCCAAGACAACATCGCTGCCGACCTCGTAATAATCCTTGCTGATACATGGGCCAATCCAGACAAACAGTTCGGCAGGATCGCCAACTTTGCTAATTGCACGATCGATGATACCGGCACAAAGCCCCCGCCAGCCGGCATGGATTGCTGCTACACAGGTACCATCTTTATCAGTCATTAACAGCGGTACACAATCTGCGGTCAGCACGGCACTGACAGTATGCCGCTGGCGTGTCAGGCTGCCGTCTGCCTGTATCGATTCCGGCAGCGCTGAATCAACATCGACGATCGTCGTGCCATGTACCTGTGTCACCCAGCTTGGCATAGTTGGCAAACCCAGCTGTTTAATTATGCGAGCACGGTTTTCTGCGACAGCCGTTTGTTGATCGCCGACATGGCTAGCAAGGTTGAGGCTGGCATAGTTACCTTCACTGACGCCCCCCCGTCTAAGCGTTGTTCCAGCACGAACATGGGCAGCGACTGGCCAGTCGGCTTCAATCCATGATCGGTGGCTATCGGTCATGTTCAGAAAGTAAGCTTACCAGGGTCTGCAAATCCGTCGGTAAGGAGGCTGAATATGTCACTGGTTCCCCGCTTGCAGGGTGCGGTAACTGTAATTGCCAGGCATGCAGGGCCTGTCGTTTAAAACCCGATATCGCTTCACGTACCGGTTCGGTGACACCTTTTAATATCGATTTATTCTTCCCATAAACAGGATCACCAACAACCGGGTGTTTTATATGGGCCATATGCACACGTATCTGGTGTGTTCTGCCTGTCTCCAGCATAACCCTTAATAAGGTGTAGTGTTCAAATTTCTCAAGTAAACGATAGTGGGTAACCGCATGTTTGCCGCTATTGACCACTGCCATGCGTGTTCGTCGCGTCGGGTGGCGTCCGATGTCTGTTTCTATGCTGCCTCCAGCGGTGATGGTGCCACAGACCAGCGCCTGGTATTCACGCTTAATTTCACGTGCCTGAAGTTTGTCTACCAGGTAGGTATGCGCCTGCGGTGTGCGGGCAACCAGCATGATCCCGGTTGTGTCCTTATCGAGTCTATGCACGATGCCGGCCCTGGGTACCTGGTTGAGTTTATTGTCATGGTGCAGCAGTGCATTGACCAGTGTATGCGTAGGATTACCTGCCCCGGGGTGAACAACCAGGTTGGCAGGTTTGTTAATCAGTATGATTGCATCATCTTCATGCACGATATCCAGTGGCATTGCTTCTGGCTCGTTCTCGCTGACGATAGAAAAACTCACATCAAGTTTGACGATACTGCCAACTTCGACAGGATCTCGAGGCCGGGCTTGCTTGTCATTCATCGTGATCATGCCCGCCTTGATCCAGCCCTGGATTCTGGATCGTGAATGTTCGGGCATTAATTTGCTTAAGACCTGATCCAGCCGCTGCCCAGCATGCGTCTCTGCAATAGTAATTGTTCGTTCCAGCTTATCCATAACGTTTGCCTGCAGAGTCTAGCCCTGAAGAAGGGTTTAGGCTAACCTAGTTCTATGCGAAATATCAGCTCAATAATGCTTTGTGTCCTGCTGGCCGGATGTACTTTTTTCGGTGAAAAAGAGGATGACACCATCAACTGGAGTGCCGATCGCCTGTACTCAACAGCGAGGGGCGCACTTGATTCAGGGAATTATGAACAGGCAGTAGATTACTACCAGAAGCTCGAGGCGCGCTTTCCATTTGGTAAACATGCGCAGCAGTCGCTACTGGACCTGGCCTATGCACATTATAAGAATGACGAGCCGGATGCTGCTATTGCGGCCTGCGAACGGTTTATCAAGCTATATCCCCAGAACCTGCATGTTGACTATGCGTACTATCTGAAAGGTTTGTCGAATTTTAACCGGGGTAAGGGACTTGCCCAGCGTCTGTTGCCACGTGACGAAGCGCAAAGAGACCCGGGTTCCGCAATGCGTTCCTTTGAGGATTTCTCGGTACTGGTGACCCGTTTCCCTGAGAGTCAATACCGTAATGATTCGGAACAACGCATGCGTTACCTCAGAAACAAGCTTGCTCAGAACGAGGTCTACGTAGCAACGTATTATATGCGTCGGGGTGCGTTCGTAGCCGCTGTCAATCGCGCCAGGTATGTAATTGAAAATTATCAGCGCACACCTTCGGTTCCTGATGCCCTGGCGATTCTGGCCAAGGGCTACCGCGTACTCGAAATGGAAGACCTTGCCAATGATGCCCTCAGGGTGCTGGAAACAAATTATCCCAATCACCCGGGTATTTACGAAGTTCGCCAGTTAGAGGTTTACTAGTTTATTTTTCCAGATAGCCTGAGGTAATCGGGTAACGTCTGTCACGACCAAAAGCCCGGTTAGTAATGCGTACCCCGGGCGCCGCCTGCCTTCTTTTATATTCATTCCTGTCTACCAGTCGAACGACTTTTTCTACATGTTCCCTGTCAAAGCCCTCGGCAATTATTTTTTCAGGGCTCATGTCCATCTCGATGTAACGTTCCAGTATAGGATCCAGTTCTTCATACGGCGGCAGTGAATCCTCATCACGTTGATCCTCCCTGAGCTCAGCGGAGGGTGGACGCGTGATAACGTTTTCCGGAATAACCTGACCCTGCTGATTGCGCCAAACAGCAAGCCTGTAGACCAGTGTTTTCCATACGTCTTTCAAGGGCGCAAATCCGCCGCACATATCACCGTAGAGCGTAGAATAGCCAACGGCCATCTCGCTCTTGTTGCCGGTCGTTAATAACAGCGTGCCGGTCTTGTTCGACAGCGCCATTAATAAAATACCGCGGCACCGTGCCTGAATATTTTCTTCTGTAATATCTGCCGCTAAACCGCTAAAGCGTTCTTTCAGTGAAGACAACACCTCTGAAAAAACAGGTTCAATAGAAATGATTTCATGTTGTATGCCCATTAACCTTGATTGTTCTACAGCATCGTCATTACTCATATCCGCTGTGTAGCGTGATGGCATGATGAGTACCTCAACGTTCTCTGCCCCCAGTGCATCCACAGCAATCGCCGTTGTTAACGCGGAGTCTATGCCGCCTGACAATCCAATCACCACGCCCTTGAAATTGTTTTTTTCAACGTAGTCTCTGACACCCATAACCAGAGCCTGGTATACACTTTCTTCCGTCGAGGCATACTCAATAGGTGACTTTTGCATGGATGACAGCTCTTGCCTGGTCAATTCAAGCGTGACCTCGAAAATACCTTCTTCGAATTGTGGCGCGTGAAAAATAACATTGCCTCTGTTATCAACAAGCATGGAGTTACCATCAAATATCAGTTCGTCCTGCCCCCCAACAAGATTGGTATAGGCAATGAACAACTCGTTATCAGTCGCTCGCTGTGCAACCATTTGTTCACGCTGCTGTAATTTGTTCCTGTTGTAAGGCGACGCGTTCATGTTAAACAGGATTTGTGCCCCCGCATTGGCAGCATTCGCAGCAGGTCCGGGTACCCATATATCTTCACAGATAGTCATAGCGGCCTTGATGCCCTTTATCTCAAATAGTGTTAACTCGGTGCCGGCAGAGAAATAGCGTTTCTCATCAAAAACGCCATAGTTGGGTAACTCTTGTTTAAAGTAGACATGTTGCAACTGTTGTCTGTATATAAGACCACATGCATTAAACAATTTACCCCGTTGCTGGCAAGGAAAACCAAGAATTACGTGAACATCACCAGTCTTACTGATTATTTTGTCAAGGGCCTGTTGTATGCTATCCAGAAAAGCCGGCCTGAAAAGCAGGTCTTCTGGCGGATAAGAACAAATACTCAGTTCCGGAAACAGTACAATATCAATCTGCTGCTTTTCAGCATACTTGATGGCATTGATGATTTTTTCAGTATTACCGGCAATATCACCAACGGTTAGATTTATTTGTGCGAGTGCTATTTTCAACATTTACTTATAATCAGAAAAGAAGGCTTGCGTTTTTCCTTTTGTTTATCACATGCAGTTTAAATATATTTGTATGTTAGCGTAAGCATGATGCTTTAACTATGCCATTCAATACCTATACATTTATATTGTTTTTTTTGATCGTGTTGCTACTTTATTGCAGCACCCGGAACTGGGTTTTCAAGAAGTCCATCTTGCTGATCTCCAGTTATCTTTTCTATGCAGCCTGGAACCCGTTCTTCATATTGCTTCTATTCTTTTCCACGATATGTGACTGGATCCTGGCCAGGAAAATTTACACAGCCACTCTAGTCAAGACAAAAAAAGCATTATTAATTAGCAGCATCGCTATC
>JAAUYJ010105308.1_pt1 | contig 10969 bp, 8 predicted proteins | sample 7278031 | NCBI WGS metagenome assembly JAAUYJ01 (sample SAMN14350222, study PRJNA611818) | marine sediment metagenome | isolation source: surface marine sediment (1.8m) | place: French Polynesia: Moorea | collected 2018-08 | reverse complement strand
GATCGCGCTCCCCTCCCCACCCCACCCCACGAGACCCTAATTGCACGTCCAGCGCTTTTACTCCATGACGCGGTCGAGTTAGTAGGTACGGAATACCCAGAGGAGAACAAAAAAGGAGCTGCTTGATGCACAAAGGATTGTTGTCAGTCAAGAATCCTTGGGATCGAGAGATCCAGGGTTTGTCTTCTTGATGTGAACGAAAATGTTTCAAAGGTAAGTACATGGAAAAATATCTAAAGAGAGCTAATGACCGGCTGTTATAGCAAAGGAAAAGCATACTCGTGCGCCGACGGAGGAAACGGTCCATTTTAGCATCGTTTAGTATTTGCTACACTTGGCAGCAGTTTTGCATACAGGAAATTAGAGTTGTGCACATATGTGAACGCCTCGTTAGTTCTTTGTCCTCGTCATAGAGGGCGACGACGTAAGTTGGAAGGATTTTTAAAGGCGGGGTCGAGGTCATGACGAGTTTGGAGACCCAACGTGTAAGGAGACTGCTCAGAAAGTCGCACTAGTATATAGCTATTGGTCATCCTCTTGGTACGTTGGTCAGTCGGTAGCACTCCGGCCTGTCTGCCCTGTCATCCTGGCTAAAATTGCCTCCCAATTTGCTCGCCTGCCTGCATGAGTGCCCCCCCGCCCGCCCAAGCCAAATCCCATCCTCTCTCGTGCTGCCTAACTACCCACCCCTGGGCTGTCAAGTCTGACTTGCCCGAAGAGTCAGTTTAGGCAGCTAGTCGCCCAAAGGACTCATTTTGCATGCAGAGAGGGAAACGAACTTTGGCAGCTCCTACGTAGTTGGTGTTTAGAGAAACAAAGTTTCTATTCTATCTTAGGTTGGACCGCAAGACGGCGGATATTGCGCATACATAAGTTACAATCATTGCGCGTAGGGGGGCGCTGGCATGGCGTAGCATGTCGACAGACAGGCCACCCAGCTTCGACTTAGCTCTCGAGTAGGAGGTGAAGCTCCGTTCTTTTCGCCTGATATGACCTGACGGGGGGGAGCCTCGTGTTTAAGTGGCAGTTTTCTCCCATAACCGCCCTTTTCCGCTTTGGGTTGGGGGATGGATGATGCATTTTCAACTTACTTTGCTCTCTCTAGGATGCTTGTGTGTGGCATTTGTTGAGGGGAATTTTCTCTTTGTTTTCGAAGAAAGATTTTCTCAGAGGTGTGTGTGCCAATTATCCACCAACGCTGTTCGAAAAGGGAGTTTGCCCCCGCTCACCGTCACCGTTAGGGACGCCTACCTACAAAGTTACAAGCCCTGCATCCTGTCTGATTCTGATTTCCCCTCTGTCGGAATTCGGACGTACGTAGGACTCGTACTAATTGATACCTCCCTCATGTCGGGCCATAAAAGTAAGCAGTTTTCCTCGGCTCCACGTTCTCGGCGGGTAGCCACAGAGAACGATTCGTACTGACACGATTTAGTGCGCAAAGGATACTTGTGTAACACGGTGTACAAAACGAAAAAGAATTCTGGTCTTGATCTCCGATAGCGACGATAGCTAACAGAACACTTGATTTTGTTTACCGATCAATTGCAGCAGCCTTGTTGGACCGTGTAGTAAAACTGTTTAGTGTTTACCTAATGCGGCATCGTAATATTCCATCCCTCCATCAAAACTCTCTCCTGGGCCAATGAGATTTGAGCTTCGCAGTCTCCCCCCGACGCCCACTCAAACACGATGCCCTTGTGCCGCCCACTGCCTCTTATCCCCTTCTCCTCGGACTATGTAGCGACCTCTTGATTCTTTCCTGCTTTAATTGCAACTTGAATCTCTCTCTCTCTCGGCATCAGGGAATCCGTGCACAAGACGACGACGCCACCGTCACGTGTCTGCCTTCTCCCCCCCCCTCCCGTGTTTCGATGCTGCACGCAAGAAAGCATGAGAGATAGAGGAAGAAATATAATACATCGGTACTTTGACTCCTGAATTAAGATGCCGTGTAGCCGATCCAAAGAGGAAGTGTTGCTTGGTCGCATGAGGAAAAACGGGAGGCGCGGAGAGCGGTCAACCATGAAATGACCGGCTTGGAGAAATCCGACAGACAGACACTCGGTTTTGTACGTAGCGAATGCAAGACGCATCATCAAATGGAGATTTCTCCTGCAGTAGGCAGTAGCGGGCTCAAATTGGCAGCTACCGGACTTTTTGGTCGGGCCATCATCATCCAGAAACTCTAACACGGCAAAAAGGAGGGAACTTCGGAAGAAAGAAAGAAAGAAGAAGGGTTATTACAATCAAAAAAGCAGGCTTCGTTACTCTTCCTTCTTCTTTTGTAGCCACCCTCCCCTTTTATGACCCATGCTACCTTTTCCTTTTCCTCTCCCCTCACTTCTCTTCTTCCTCCCAACAATCATTTGTGCATCAAGGGAGAGAGAAAAATCCCCCTCCCGACTCCTCCTTTCTCTCTCTTCTCTTCCTTCGCCGCCGACTTTATGATGACTTCTTGACTGCCACTGCCACACTCTCGTCGCAATAGAGGGAGAGGCAATCTGACCGCCGCCGCCGGTTCGCCTCCCCGTCCGCCCAGCCCAGCCCTTGTTAAGAGGATCCCTCCTCTCACCGCCGCACGCTCGCCCCACACCGCAACCCCAATCTTGCCGAGTCTCCTTCTGATGCATCATTGTGCGGGGGAAGCTGTAAAAGGCATCACGAAAGGAGAGGGAGGGATTTCTACGAAAATTGGGTCGAGGGGAGGAAAATCGAGGGAATGTTTTCCTTTTCCAAGGATCGTACTCTTTTTTCTCCTCCTCCTCGTCTTCTTCTTCTTGTCTTGTTTTAAAAACAAATTGGTCATCGCTGCTGCTGCTCTTATCTCGTCTTATAGTGCCAATTTTGACTTCTCACTTCTTTCGCGGAATCTCCAATGATGGGCGATGATTTTTTGTAGTGTTCCGAAACGGGGCTGTAACCAAGAAGATAGGTTTGAATTCTCGAGACGAATCTTTTCCTCGAAGAAAGTTGGTTGGAAAATTGAGGTAGTTTGTATGCAAAGGAAAAAGGGTCAATTTTCCTCTTCTTCTGGCGCCTGGCTGCATGGGAAAAGGGGGGATGACCAGAAGCCTCCTTCCCCTCTACCAAATTTGCCAGGCTTGGACTGACTAATGAGCAGCGATTAAGAGGTCCTCCTCCTCCTCCTCCTCCTTCTTCTTGGAGTGTTGAAGTGAGTGAAGGAAAAACCTGCCTGGCCTGACGAAAAGCAAGAACTTCTGTCCAATGCGAGATATACGTGAAATAGGACTGATATATCGACGACACACGGGCAAATACCATAGGAGAGATAAATTTGAGGACTGCAGAAAAGACAAGAAAACACGACGACGACAACTCTTTCCGTTCTAGGACCCGGCGACGGTGAAGAAGGAGGAGTGAGTGAGGAAGTGGTTTTGGCTCCCGGCTCAATTGGAGCAGCAACCGACCGCGCCTGCCTGCGATGATGGTCAATCCGCCGCCGAGACACCGAGCCATCTTACGTGCCAAGGGGCGGTAAAAACAAGAGAGAAGGAGAGAAGCGGCGGTGCAAACAGTGTGGGAGGAGGAGGAGGTAAGAAAAGGAGGGGGAAGGAGGGGGATTCAACAATTAAGGACTGACTTGGTCGGAATCGCCTATACGAGAAGATGTGTTCACGTCTTGTTCAGGGGGATGGGTATGTGCTCCCATTTTCATGGGTTGGAAGAGGGCAGGTGCTCACTCCTTGTCTCGGGGCCGCCGCCTCCGCCTCCGACGCCGCCGCCGTCCGCCCTCAAGACACATGCTCGAATGAGGCGAGGGAGGGAGGACCGTTTAACGAGCCTCGCCAAATTGGGGAGGAGGAGGTCGAGATTATGGCTCGTAACTCCGAAGCTCTATCGAAGAAGGGGGGAACGAGCCTGGAAGACAATGTCTTACTTAACCTTCTCGGGTAGAGCCGCTGCCGATATTTTGGGGTTAAGATTTTCCTTTTTTCCTTTTCCCCTCCACGTGAGCAGCTTTATTTGGGGGGATTTTTATTGTCTTGGCCGGAGCGTGTTGGGTGCGATGGAGAGGGGGATCTGCCGGATTTATTCTTGGTGCCACGCGAGCAGGCAAGCGACGGTGTCGATTGACGAGGAGGAGGAGGAGGCGCAGTTTTCAATCAGTCCAGCTATTTATGGCGCTGTAAACACACCTCTCCTCCCTACGTAGTATATAGCCAGCCGCTTTTTCGGGGCCCTTCCATTCCATCACTATTCAAAATGCTCTCGGTTCTACCCTTCTCTCCAGCTCCAATCCTCCCCAACCAAAACCCATATTTTGACTTCCAAACCGTATTGCGTTGAAATCACCATCGAATTTCCTGGAATCAGCATAATACAGTGTACTCCCTGTCGAGCTATCAATTTCGACTCTTTCCGGGCAAAACTCTTGCGTGAAAAACCAATTTAGCACTTCTTTTTGGGCGTAGTCCGTTGGGTCACCAAAGAGCTAGACAATGTTTATTTCAAGCTGGTGCTGCTTTGGAGGTGTCAATTTGGTTCTCCTACGAGAGTTGCTTAGAACGAAAGAGACAGAGAAAGGAGTAGCAACAGCCGACGAGATATCCATCGTTGTCTTCGCGTGCAGAAGGGAGGATAGATGACCCAGCCAAACATACTCACTAGCTAAAAAAGTATTTGTGTCCAAAAGTAATCGTTTTATCCCACGTACCGGTATATATTTTGTTGTGTTGTTCAAGGAAACTCGAGTTGCAAACATTTTAAGCTGGACTTTGCATGTCGTATCGTTATGTTCAAGGCCTCATAAGTTGGTAGGGCGACGACGGAGGAACTAGGGCGGATGCAGAATTGAGTCACTTTAGTTGTCTTTCCCCTCATTCTCTTTTCCCCTTGATGCCGCCCTTAGATTGGCCTCCCATCCGTAATCATGGGTGGCCGCCCAATGTCAAGTCAGTTCGTCCTCCCTTCGATCCTCCTTGTCACTCGATTGACAGAGAGGGGGGAGGATATTTATTGCTCCCCAAGTCTGTTGTTCGACGTGTGTGGGTGGGTGGAGGGGGTTCGTCCAAGGGCGGATTGAGTTTAAATGCATGCACTAAACAATGGAAGGTATTACTGCGGGTACGAATCCCGCCCGGTTGCCCTTCATTTCTTTGCTCGATGATTGAGTTTTGGATCAACAAAAAGATTGTTAGTAAAGTTCACCTGTTGTATTTGAGATCAACTTCATTTCCTTGAGCACGAAGGAGGTGTGCCTGTATAGCATTCCATTCCTCCGGTGTTCCCCCCTTTCCTTATTGAATTTTTGGACCTGTTCACTCGCTGGCCTGGGTCTCCAACCTCGTCGCCTTATCCCCCTCCTTCCTTTCACATACCGTACCCGCCCCTTCCTCCCTTTATTGAAAGACGCGTACAAATTGCGAGCATTTCTCAGACTTGGTTGGGGGCGCCTGGATTATCCGAGGCTCCAGCAAGGAAAGAGAGGGCAAGAAGGGGAAAGACAGCTCAATCTCGTGCAGGGACCCTAATGGGGAGAAATGGAGCCTCTCTTCTGTCCGTAAGAAGAAGCAGAGATGAACAGAAAAGGGTTGAAGGAAGAATAATCTAAGATGCAGACTCGTGTTGTTTGAAGAAAAGTTGAAGAGGCAAGTACGTTGCATGCATTTCGTGGGGCATTCCAACCAAACCGTTTTGATCGTTCCCTACATCATCTCTGGAAGGTATGTATAAGCAAAGTTCTCCTTTTCAAAAAAGTTCAAACGAACCGCGACGAAATGGAAACTCAAACAAAAGTTGCTTCTACTCCAGCGGGGAAGGAGAGAGAGACCTCTCTCTGGCGTAAGGATCCGATGACAAATCTGTCGAGTTACCTCTCCGCAGGTGGCGGATTGAGAGAGACCCATCTACCTACTCCCTCCAACCAAGACCGACGCAGAGAAGAGGAGATCCACCACCAAGAAATATGAAGCTCCATTTGTCTCGACTCCCTTTCGGGGAGGGGAAAAGGGGAGAGAAGGGAACTCACTTCTTCCATTCTCTCGTCCCGTCTAACCCTTTTCCCAGCTAGGTCAGCATGAATTCACCAAGGAAAACACTATTATGGAACTTTGACAATAACAGGTTAGGCAAAGTCTCTTGTCGTTCGCTCTGCCATCACATCTCCTCCTGTTTGTTAAAACCCCTCCTCCCTTTGAAGAATATGTGAGGGGGGAGAGGCGTGTTTATAATTTCATTCATGTAAATCCGCCTTCGTCGTCGTCGTCGGTCTAATGTGCCCCATCACTCCCCTGTCACCCTCCCTCCTCTTCTGACCAGGTAAGATCGCTGATGCTCCCTCTCCTCCTTTGAGTAACTATATATAAAATGCCACTGCCTCAATCATGGAGAGAAAGAGGAAGGAAGAAGAAAGGGTAAGTTTTTAAAGGGGATCTTGATCCTGATTATCTCTCTCCGTCCAACATCTTGTTACAAAATGTACTTGAACTTTTCTACTCTGTGCGAGCGCCAAATTACTAGACCTACATCATTTTCTTTACATCTTTATTTAACAGTGCATAGTAATAGTGGCAATAATAGACGACAACGTATTTATTTTGGTCTGTAGCATTGTTGTAACTACAGCAGCTTGAGGGAGGGAGGGCTAATGTGTAGCAGGTTGGATCCGACATGAGAAAAATAAGAAGTGCTGAGTGGACTGTGTTATCGAAAGAGGGGAGTGGGTGCTTTGGTGCTGCAATTGTGCTTCTTCGGTCGAGATAGGTGCGAATTCTGATTGCTGTGCTGTACAAACACTGGGCGGGGAGAGAAGGGACCGAGCTACTGATAATTCAGATTGCTCCTTACAGAACTATCCACGAGAATAATTTGTCCTTCTTCTGTCTATCTAGTCGTCTTCCCCTCCTCGGTCGCTTCCGTCCGCAACCTTCGCCTCCGCCTCATTTTCCATGTTAGCCTCCTCTTCCGCCTCCTCTTCTGCTCCTTCACCTGCATTTGCGATTGGCCCCTCTCCTACCTCTTCCTCCATCTCCTCTTCTTCCCCCTGCCCGCTTGTCCCGTCCGATCCTCCTCCACCGCCGGTCACAACAGCATCAGTCAGAAGCTGCCGTTGTTGCTGTTGCTGCTCCTTCAGGTGCTTGGCCAGGAGTTGCTCCTGCTGCTCTCTGAGCAGCTTGGTACGGATGAAATCGTTTGATGCGGCCACCGCCGCGGCCCACGCCTGCAGAGCGTTCATCGCAGGAGGAGGAGGAGGCTGCGGGTGGTGAGGGGGAGGATGGAGGCTGCTCTGGGGGTGGTGTTGGAGAGCCAGCGCCGCCGCCGCCGCCGCCATCGCTGGCGTCGTCGTCGTCGACTCTGATGTCTTCATCGTGGCCGCCGCCTGAGTGAGGAGAGGCGGGGGAGGAGGGGGAGGAGGGCTCGCCGACGGAGAGCCAGGGCCTACATGCAAACGAAGAGGGGGAAGTTAAGAAACAAAGCTTCGATGCCAGGAAAAAAGCATTTCTCACCTGAAATGGCTGGGCTGCTGCAGTTGTCCTCCGCCTTTCCGTTTGTGTTCCTGCTGTCCTTGTTGTTGTTCGTCAGATCTTGTTGCGGGAGGAGGGAGGGCGGCGAGATCGCGGCCGCCGCCGCCGCCGCCGTAGGGGTGGGGGATTGGGTGGTAAGGTCGTAGGGTCTGAAGAGGCTGTGCATTGCCGCCGCCGCCGCCGAGGCCGAAGACTGAGGGTTGCCTGGGCGCTGCTGGTGGTTGTGCCGGCGCCACTTTGCTCGCCTGTTTGAGAACCAAACCTGTTAGTATGAACGAACGGCCGAGTATTAAACACCCAATTAGTGAAAAGTAGCAAAGTGTTCTCCTCACCTGTATCCTCGCTTCCGAGAGGTCTGTCCTCTTTGACAGCTCCTCCCTCACTTTCAGCTCCGGGTAGTGTCCCTTTTCGAACTCCTTCTCCAGGTGCTCGAGCTGCTCCGGCGTGAAGGAGGTTCGGCTGCGGCGGAACTGAGGTCGGTCGTCGTCGGAGCTGGCCTCGGAGTGGCGGTCGAACTGGTCCCCGCCGCCGCCGCCGTGCAAGTGGGGAGGAGGGGGGACGGAAGGGGAGTGGGCAGAGGAGGCGTCATCCTTGCCAGGGTCGCCAGAGGCCAATGAAGGCGAGGAGGAAGATTCCTTTTTCATGGCCGCCGGAGATCCTCCCCCTGCTGCTGCCGCCGCAGTCGTCCCCAGCAAGGCCGGGTTGGTTTGCGCCAGTTGAGAGAGGAGCGAGGGAGGGTAGGATGCCCAGGAGGCCGCCGCCGCCGCAGGGAAGGAGGCGTAGGGGGACGGGGAGCCGGAGGCGGCGTACATGTTGGCCGCTCTCACGTACTCTGCGGTGGCCCTCTCAGCCGCGCGGTTGCGAAGGATGCGGTTGATGCTGGACACGCTAGGAGCGGTGCTGTTGGTGCACACACCTGTAGGGGAGGATCGAGAAGGAGGAAAATTAGATTCCCGGGAAAGAAATAAAAAAGAAAGTTACCTTCGGCAATAAGTTTCTCTCTGATTTCCCAGGCAAAGATGGTGGGGTTTTCCCTTTTGTAGCTCTCTATCTTTGATACAACCTCCGGCGTGGCAACCTTTGGCTTTGATCCTCCGATCATCCCGGGAGCCCTCCCGCCTCCTCCGCCCGCGCCTCCGCCCTGAAGTGGGGAGGCGGTGATCTGGGCGATCCTGGAGGAGGGAGGGAGGATGGGGGCGGGGTGACCCGGGGGGAGGGAGGAGGGGCTGTGGACCACGGGTACGGCGGAGGTGGGGGGAGGGGGAGCGAGGTGGGGAGGAGGAGGGGGCTGGGCGGGGGGAGAGGACGGGGAGGAGGCAGTGGGGGAGGCAGAGGCAGAGGAGGCCAGGCGAGAAGCCGCAAGGTACCTCTGCTGGAGCTCAAAGAGCTGCCTCTGCTGAGAGAGCGCAGATATGGCAGAAAGTTGAGCTGCAAATTGTTCTGGAGAGGACGCGGCTGCGACTGCAGCGGCGGCCGCGGCAGGACTTCCCCCAGATCCGGCGGCCGCGGCCGCGGCGTACAGATCCCTGAGGTGAGCGGCAAAGTTGTTGTTGCTCCCTGCTCCACCGTTGGCGGCGGCGGCGGCGGCTGCGGCGGCCGATGCTGGTATGGGGATGGGGGCGGCCACCACGGGAGGCATCTTGCTCATGTCGGTTGAAGAACCCGATTCGAGAGAGATAATTTCTTTTCTGCCGAGTTTACATTAGGAAAGTGTTCGCGGCGATATGCAATCGCACGTCCTGCGAAGGAGGCGTTCAACCGAGAACTGAGGTTGAGTTTCGGGCCTCCCCCTCTCTTTCCCTCTGGTATCGAAGGCGGCGGCGGAGGAGGGGGAGGGGGAGAAGGAGAAGAGATATTCTCAGGTAGCCGAAAAGGTGAGAGAGAAAGGGGCGAGCAAGGCGGCGGGCAGGTAGGCAAACGCGCGCTTCGATGGGGGAATTGCCGACCAAGACTCCCCTCTCCCCTCCGCTTCTCTCTTCCATCAAGTGGCGGCGGCGGTGCCGCGGCAGAAGGAGGACCCTTCCCAACCTTCCGCCCGCCGCCTGTTGCGCTGAAAGCAACACAAACCGCCTTTCGCGACGCCATTCCCCCATGGACAAAAAACAACGTGAACAACGGAGGAGAAAGTACATTATGTTCTTCAACTTTCTCGGTGTTTGTAGCGCTCTTGCAGTGATGGAAGAAAAAACATGTTGAATAATTTTTTATATATATTCAACTACTTTGCGCACCGAACTTGGAAAATAGGAGATCTACATGTGCAATTTTGTGCATATAGGCACATATGTATACAGTTCGGGGGAATTATTCTTTGCTCCCCCTTCTTTTTATTTCCTTTTCTCTTCCCTTAGGACTTCTTCATCGCATAAAAATTCCTGTCCTAAAAGCATCCTTGAGATTCCCTTCTTCTCCTTGTAACTAGTCGTACCCCTTTAGCCAGTCAGTGGTGTCCACCCAATGGGCGCACAGAGCCAATGGGTGCCTAAACAGGTCGGTCGGTCGGAGGAAATCGATAGCGGGAGACGGAAAATGGACTGTCGCTGGAAGAGGATGAGGCGAAGAAGCCGAAAAAGCTTTCAGCTCCAGAAGAGAAGAAAGGACCCCCTAATTGGGAAGACTTGGACATCTATCTCTTCAAGACTGTTTCTCTCTTTCGACCGACCGACCGACCGACCAAGTGTTGTTGCATCCGCAGCTCCAGCAGTCGTTGGATCTTTTCTCCATCCCCCCATTTCTTTTTTCGCACTATTTGGCGTGAATAGTAAAAAAAACTACAGTAGTTGGTCAGTGCCTAACGAAATATTTACAACCCCTTTCTCCAGCCCTGCATTCCTGATTCGATTTCCATCTATCTCGTTTGAGATGGACTGATCGGCCTGCTCTTCTTCCATTAACCAAATGTTGGCTAGTCCTTTAACTCCTCCTTCGTTCCCGCTCACACTTTTATCAAGATTTATTTGGGAATGGAAACCTGAAAGAGGGGGGCAAGGAGTGGAAAGCAGGCAATACGTTATTAGCGTCAGTTTTAACTCAGTTGGAAACCAGAATAGTTCGTTGACAATAAACATACTGATGTGTCAAGCAGAGGATACGAGAGAGAGAGGGAGGGGAGTTGCTATCGGCTTGAAAACTGTTTTTAAGTAAACGCTGCGCTGCATGGGATCAATACAATACAAAAGTTTTCATTTAATTTCGTGCTGTAGTTGTTGTATGGTTGGTCTATTCTGCGCTACATTTGCCGTTGTGAAATGGGGATACGTCGTTTAACTGAGAACGAGGGGGGGGGATGACTGGACGGTAGGATGATATTTCGCCGAAAGACAACTGGCCTTCAAGATAAAAAGACAACATTTTTGGCCATCCAGTTGGAGGGGGAAACAGTAGTAAAAAGGCTGTTGGTCTGGGGCACACATGGGCGAGCACCCACACCGTAGGAGGGGGGTCAACTTTTCACCTCTCAGGGGGGGTAGGTTTTTGGGGTG
>JAAUYJ010126751.1_pt1 | contig 10971 bp, 8 predicted proteins | sample 7278031 | NCBI WGS metagenome assembly JAAUYJ01 (sample SAMN14350222, study PRJNA611818) | marine sediment metagenome | isolation source: surface marine sediment (1.8m) | place: French Polynesia: Moorea | collected 2018-08 | reverse complement strand
ATAAAACCTTCTCCACCGAAGAAACCAGCACCTACCTTTTTAGTAAAAGCAATTTCAATATCAATACCATTAGCAGCACAGAGAAAAGAACTAGATTGACATAAAAATTCTCCACCTAATTCAGTTAAATTTAAAGGAATAACTTGCCCTGGATAGGGAGCAGCAAAAGCAACTTTAGCTTTACCCGTACCTCGATTGAAAAAAGTGGTAATCATAAAACTTTCTCCAGTCAACATTCGCTTAAAACCTTTCCAAGCACCACCACCAGTGGTAGTTTGCATTTCAATTCCTTGTTCCATATAGGTCATTGCTCCTGCTTCTGCTCTAACTCCTTCTTCAGGGTCAAGTTCAATTTCTACTAATTGTAGAGATTCTCCTTTTATTTGATAGTCAATAATATCAGCGGCCATAATATATACACATCCTTAACATTGTGGAGATGATAACATTATATTATCTCTATCATTTCCCCCTTTTTTTTTATATTTACCGAAAAATTAGGGTATAAAGTCATCTCCATTGATGGAGAAAAAAGAAAAAAATCCTTTTACCCAATCCTCTTTTTTATAAGAAGAGGTAATTCTAAATTATAAATTATAACCTATCTTGGATCGACAGGTCGTGCTATTAAAATACCTATTGCACTTTCCACATTCCAAATATATCTTTCTAAATCATAAGCAACTGTTACTTTTCCAGCAGGAGAAGCATGAATAAAACCAATATTACCATCAGAATTACGATAAACTAAGCCAGTATGAGTAACATCTAATCCATTAATTTCTGTCGCTACGGCAATAATATCTCCTGGTTTTAGTTGACCATAAATACTCCTAATTTTATAGTAGGGAATGTAGTTTATTTTCAGTTTACTAATATTATCTTCCATACTAACAATACACTGATAATTCGCATCATTACTAGCAATTTGTGGATAATCCCATCTATTTTTGCTCATAAAAAATAATTGTTTTTTTACCCTTTCTCCACCTAATTTGACACCGATATCTCGAACATTACCCCGTCTTTGATTATCAGCAATCCATTCCGAAAAATAATGTAAACGACTGCAATATCCATCCATTTCACCCTTCCAATAACGCTGATTTCTAATATTATTAATAAATGTCAAATAAGAATAATCTTCCATTGCTATTCCTCTAGCCATTGCCAATACAGTTTCCACAAATAATACACAATCAAATCCATCCAAAGTAATTACTAAAGATTCTTGATTTGATTTATCTAATAATCCAGCTTTGTAAGGAGTACCAATAAAATAATCAGCGATCGCCTGCATAATTTCTGCCATAGAAGCTTCAGCAAGATTCTGTTTTATGGCATACTCCATCACTGGTTTAAATTTAGGGTCTTCTTGAATATTTGATGGTGGTAGTTTATTAATTCCTTTATCTCGACTACCTTTATTTAAGATGAAATCAACTAATGGTCTTGTGGGGGGTATTAACGGACCTACAGGTGCTTCTTTTAAAACATTTTCTATTGATAAAAAAGTAGATGTTTTAGAGACATAATTTTTAGATAATTTTAGGGGTTTTAAAGTAGTGTTAGAGATAGGAATTAGAGCTAAATTTGTTCCAGTTTCTGGAAGTGCTAATTTCGGACTAATTAGTTGATTTTTCTCAGATTTAAATTGGTTATTTTCCTGAAGATTGCCATAATTTTGAGGAGCGTTAATCCCATCTACCAAAAATATATAGGAATCTAGAAACATAGAATAATTTCCTCTATAACTGCCAGTGATTGCCACTCCTAAAATAATTAATTCTAATAATTTTTTCATTTTTAAATACTGATTTTCAGCCAACAAGTATGTTATCCTAAAATTAGAAGAAATGGGTAATAGTCCCATATATGAAAAGCATACTTTTGAACAATCGCTATCGAATTATACAAGCTCTCAGTAGTGGCGGATTTGGGGAAACCTTTTTAGCCCAAGATACCCAAATGCCATCTGGTCGCTACTGTGTGATTAAGCAACTTAAATTAGTCACAAATAACCCCCAAATTTACCAGCAGGTATTACAACGTTTCCAGCGGGAAGCGGCCATTTTGGAAGAATTAGGGGAAACTAATAGCCAGATACCTCAATTGTATGCTTATTTTAGTGATACCGCAGGTCAATTTTATCTGGTACAAGAATGGATAGAAGGGAAAACCCTAGCAGAAACATTAGAAACTCAAGGGCCAATGACAGATAGTTCCGTTCAGAAAATTTTGATTAATTTACTATCTGTAATTAATTATATACATAGCAGAAATATTATTCATCGGGATATTAAGCCAGAAAATATTATTTTGCGTCAACAAGATAATTTGCCAGTTTTAATTGATTTTGGAGCAGTAAAAGAGTGTATTAGTACAGCAATTAATTCTCAAAATACAACACCTATTTCTATTATGATTGGGACTCCTGGATATATGGCTTTTGAACAGGCAGCAGGAAGACCAGTTTATGCTAGTGATTTGTATAGTTTAGGGTTAACGGCAATTTATTTGTTGACCGGAAAAGCTCCCCAAGACTTAGAAATGGATTTACAAACAGGAAAAATTATTTGGCAGCAATATACTAAGAATTTAACTCCTAAATTAGCAGCTATTCTAGATAAAGCAATTCAACCTAATATTAGCGATCGCTTTGCTACGTCTCAAGAAATGTTAGGTGCTTTACAGTTGAAATTAAATCAGCCCTTTACTAATGATCTATATCAGTCTACTGCCGCTATAGCTGTGATTAATAATCAAGATAAATTTACAGTTTTCGACCGAGCTTTAAATCAACTATTGCTGAAATTCAAGCATTGGCAAAAACCGATAATTATTAGTAGTCTTATAGGAGGATTTTTTTTAATAGGTTTTATCTACCAAAGAACCTTAATCAAATCTACTCAAAGAGAGCCAATAACAATAACTTTTCCAGCGCCACCTACTACATCTGCGAGTTTATCAAATTCCAGTAAATCTATAGAATCAATTTCCCAAAAAGAAGCCGAAAAATTAATTCAGAGTTGGTTAAAAGCCAAAAAAGATATATTTGCCCCTCCCTATAATAGACAACTTGCTGCAGAATTAACCACAGATAAAGTATATGATACAATCACAGGCTTAAGTGGAGCGATCGCTTGGTTAAAAGAAAACAATGCTTACTATCAGTATGAAGTACAAAAAATAGATAGTGTCGAAGATTTCTATAACCAGGGAAGCGAAGCTTCTATTACTGTGAAAATTACTGAAGCATACAGACTTTTCAAAAATAATCAATTAGAAACTAAAAGAACTGCTGATTCTCAACTAACAGTTATCTATAATTTGAAATTTATAGATGGCAAGTGGAAAATAGCATCTTCTCGAATTATTTAGAGAAAAAAAACAAAAATTTTCCAAGCTTATAGAGGAAAAGTAATCAGTGAGATTTCAAAGAATTAAAAGTTACTGTCAAAGTCTATCAGTTAACCTAAAAAGTCTATGGATCTACATCGTTCATTTTTATTGCTGGCAAGCGTAGCATTCCGTAGGAAAAGCTGACTGCTAATAGCTGAATGCTTACATACAAAATATCAAAAATTTTGCTCTAATACTATTTCTGTGTAACGATAAATGGTATTATACGGACTATTTTCATCTTGATATTAAGCGCAACTTCATGGAGAAATGGTATTAGCAAAAACTTAACTATAGAATAGAATAGAAATTAAAGATAGGTGTTCCTCATTAGTCTGGGAAACGCTATATTAATTATTTACTAATATAGTCATCCCCCCCATAGGTTGCGGGTAATTCAAAAGTAAATAAAAAAATTGAAACTCCCACCTGTTCCCAGTTAAGTGTTCCCGAAAAAGCAGTAAGATTTTTGCCACGAATCAAATAGGATTCCTATATAAGCTATGCTAATTCGTTGTTGTTAGCAAAAACTTAACTATAGAATAGAATAGAAATTAAAGATAGGTGTTTCTCATTAGCCTGGGAAACGCTATATTAATTATTTAGTAATATAGCCATCCGCCCATAGGTTGTAAAATTTTACCGTAGAGGTTTGGTGACCAAATCCCATTTTTGCTAAGGTTTGGAGACCAAACCCCTACAGTTTTTTCTCACAAATAATTTAGAATTGCTATAGATACTTACTGATTCATAATTGTCAAAAACATTATTTAATTTGACTAAGAATCCCAATTATCAAAACTTTTGCTAGATTTAGATAGAGATGGGAAAGAAGGAAGAAGATAAAGATGAGAATAAATTCAGGAAAAACTATAAATATAGGTACTACATCTGATGTATTTAACCTGCGTTATAATTTATCTTTGAAAAAAATGGTGGTATGGTATGAATCAGCAAATTTTAAATAACCGTTATCGCATCATCAAAACATTAGCAAGTGGAGGATTTGGTGAAACATTTCTCGCCCAAGATACCCAAATGCCATCCGGTCGTCTCTGTGTCATTAAACAACTTAAACCCATAGTAAATAACCCCAAAATTTATCAACTTGTACAAGAAAGATTTCAAAGAGAAGCAGCAATTTTAGAAGAACTCGGCGAAACAAATAATCAAATACCTAGATTATACGCATACTTCACAGAAAACGGACAATTTTATTTAGTACAAGAATGGATAAAAGGAGAAACACTCACAAAAAAATTACAAACAAAAGGATTATTCGATGAAAACTCCACGCAACAAATACTCATTAGTTTACTACCAGTTCTAGAATATATTCATAGCCAAAGAATTATCCATAGAGATATAAAACCAGGTAACATTATCTGGCGAGAAACTGATGACTTACCAGTATTAATAGACTTCGGAGCTGTCAAAGAATTAATGGGAACAGTATTAAATTCTAAAGGCAATCCTTCACGTTCTATAGTAATAGGTACTCCAGGATTTATGCCGCCCGAACAAGCTGCCGGACATCCAGTTTATGCCAGTGATTTATATAGTTTAGGCTTAACAATAATCTATTTATTAACAGGAAAAAAACCTGGTCAATTAAATCCAGATTCTCCTTGGGAAAAATCTGTAACAAATATCAGTCCTACCCTCATAGAAGTCTTAAACAAAATAACAGAATTAAATCCAGGCGATCGCTACTCAACAGCAGCAGAAATGCTTCACGCTCTCAAATTTGGCCCAACAGCGATTGCTCCCACTGTTCCCTCTCCGCCTCCCCCCATTATTTTGCCTCTCTCGGAGCCACCTCTCAATCTTGGACCCACCTCCGTCACATCACCCCCACCAGAAACCACTGACCCTCCTCAAACCTCAGTATCAAACCCACCCACTTCCAAATCAACTGCTCCTCAGAATGGATACTGGCCAAGAGCAATCATTACAGGTAGTATTATTGGTGTATTTATTCTCATTGCTATTGTTTTAAGCAGTACATTTCCTTCAATAATTACCTCAATTTTCCCAGATAAATCCCCAGAGGAAGTTGATGATAACCAAATAAATAGAAATCCAGAACAACCAATTTCTCCATCACCCATTTCTACAACTTCAAGTCAGTCTAATACATCCCAATCTTCTGCTAACCCAAAGGCAAATTCAATCTCAGAAAAAGAAGCAGAAAATTTAATCAAAACCTGGCTAAAAGCAAAAGTAAAAATGTTTGCTCCACCATATAATACTCAAATAGCTGAGGAATTAACTACGGGTGATTTTCATGAAAAAACAGCAGGAATAGATGGTTCAATCAATTGGCTAAAAAGCAACAATGCTTACTATAAATATGGTGTGCAAAGACTTGAATCAGTTGAACAATTTTTTGCTAATAACGACAATGCTATTATCAAAGTTAGAATTACGGAAGAATATAGTCTTTATCGCAATGGTAAGATAGACCCTAATGAAACAGACTTCAAAACTTTGACCATTATCTACAATTTTAAATTAGTAGATGGTCAGTGGAAAATATCTAATTCCAGCACTCTCTAATTAGTCTGAGATAATTAACATTATACAACTTTGAAAAAATATTCAAAAAAAGTTTTTGTGATTAGGCATTAGGAGATACAGATAATACCAAGCGTGATACAGCGCTTCCCGTTGCCAGTGAGGTACACCCCGGAGCGGGGAAGATGCCCGCACTACAATATTTTCATCATTTACCATGTACATCATTTCTCCGAAATTTGCTGTAAATGTTTGCTGTTACCTATACCCTATTACCATTTCGCTGCTGGGAGAAAAAGTCTAATCAACCAATCCTAATATTAGTAGTATATTTGGCATTGGTAGCCCTAAAACTAGGGTTAAATCAATCGAATTTACTATTAACTAATAACTGATAACTGAAGTGAGCAAATTCTCTTTTTTATCAGAAGAGGTAATTATTAATTATTAATTATTAATTGTTAATTATTAATTACTGAAGGCCATTTCGACAATCATGGCCATTCAACATACAGCAGATTCTATCTAAATGTGGCACAGTAGTTCAGAGTACAAATAATCAATGCTTATTTAACAAAAAACTCTGGGTTAGAAAAAGTATATTCTTTACTTTCCTACTCCCCTAATAAGCTATGCTGTACTTCATAAAATACCAAATATGCTGTAAATTTGCCGAGGTTGAAACTTTAGCACCATTTATAGTTTATAGTAAAGTCCAGATAACTCATAGAACACTTACCATTTATATTTTTTAGATATTACTCAAATGCACGCAGAAAAGTTACCACCTCAGACATTTCGTCGTCGAGTTAGTCCACCAAATCGGGTAGTTAAAAAACGGCCAGTTAAAGTACGTCGGCGAGTCAAAACTAAAAATATCAAAGTATTATTAACACAGTTAAAATATAAAAATATCCTCATACTAGCTGCTGTATTCCTAACCGCAAGTTGGATTATTACCCTACCTTTTAGAAGTCGCCCAGTTTCTGAAACAGCTCTACCTACTCCCCAATCTTCTGTATCACCAACCCTCGTACCACCCTATGTACCTCCACTTCCTGAACAAACTCCAGAGGATTTAGGATTTGCCTACAATGTTCGTAAACTACCTTACCAAAGTTATATACAAGATAGTCCTAAACTACAACAAATTGTTAATGAACTAGTTGATATTGCCAAAGAAAGAGGACTACCTACTGAACCTTTATCTATTAGTTTAATAGATGTTAGTAACAGAGATAAACACAAATTTGCCGGGTATCAAAATCAAGTTCTCAGATATCCTGCTAGTGTGGCTAAATTATTTTGGATGGCTGCATTTTATGGAGCAGTTGAAGAAGGTTTAATTGATGATAATGAAGAATCTAAGTTTCATAAAGACTTGAGACTAATGATGCAGATATCTCATAATGATTCTGCTAGTAAAATACTTGATGCAATTACTGATACTAAATCAGGAGGTATATTAGAGGGAGAAGAATTGCAAACTTGGTTAGAAAAAAGAACATCAGTCAATGAATTTTTTCAGAAAGCAGGTTATCAAGGTCTGAGAATAAATACAAAAAATTATCCGCTATATTCTCCCAGTCAAAATGGACCCGTAGGTCGCGATCGCCAACTAAGAGATGAATCAGATAAATTTTTGCGTAATTTGATTTCTAGCGATCATGCTGCCAGACTAATCTATGAAATATACACCAGGCAATCTATTTCGCGCAAGTACAGCACCAGAATGGCTTATTTATTAACCAGAGATTTAAAACCCGAAGCATGGCAGAATGATCCTAGTAATGGAATTCAAGGTTTTCTCGGTGAATCTTTACCTACTAATATTTATTTTGGTTCTAAAATTGGTTACACTCAAAATCACCGTCTGGATGTAGCATTTGTCAGAACTTTGGATGATAAGGCGATTTATATTCTGGCAGTTTTTGCAGAAGATGCTGCTTATGCTAAAGATGAGGAAATATTTCCGAAATTGTCTCGTCATGTTTATGACCGCATGATCGCTTTGGATAGTCAATAGGTGAGAGCAGTTTCGGGCGTTTCCAACTTGATAAAATAAATATATTTATTTATGGTTTTAGGGAGTGGGAGGGATGGGAAGTGTGAAAAGATAAGCGTGTATATTTGGCAACTGAAGCAGGAACATTTTTTTAGAGATTGTTTGTAAAGGAAATAGAATATGCTGTATCTTAGTCAAGCTTTACTTCTGAGAATTTATATAGTCTAATAATAGGCTAAATATTTATAACTATTTATTAATAAGGAACCAAAGAAAACAAGTAGATTTACCCTCTAGATATAAGGATAATTTTTTTGTTTCGCTTTCGCTGTGCGACGGAGATGAAAATGTCGAGTTAGGTTTTGCCAGATTAGCGTTACAAGCAGGAGTTAAATCTGCATTAGCAAGTTTATGGTATGTTGATTATTTTGGCACTTTAGCCTTAATGAGTGAATTTTATGAACAGTTAAAAACAGCACCAACGATAGGCGAAGTAATCAGACAAACTCAAATTAAAATGATTCAAGGAGATGCAAATATAACAAGTGAAAAATTGAACTTTTCTAGAGGAGAAATTCCTTTACCGAATTATTAATTATTAATTATTAATAATTAAATAATTCTGGTTGAAAGCCGACCCTTTTAAGGGGAAAAAAAGAAATAATACCAATTTAAAAAAAGAATGTTACCAATAGTAAGAACCATAAAAAGACTTTACAATATGTGTCCATTTGGCAAACAAAGATGATTTATGACCTAAAAAATGGTATTAAAGCCATTCCCATGCGACTTCCCCTCCTGGGAGGGGTTAGGGGTGGGTTGACTCCTGACTCCTCACTCCTAAAAATTCCCCTAGATATTTGTAGCAAACATTTATAAAACTGGTATAATATTTCCTGTTCTGCAATTCCGTAACGGTTTTAACCAGAGGTAATTATCAATTAATGAAGTGAGAATTTACAGGGATTGCCGGACACTAATTTTTCTTATCCTTTCTTTTGTTTTTGGTGAGGATTTACTCTAATTAGCAGTCCTTGATAGATATAGGGCTATGTTTTAAGGTTAGGACAACTTTAGTAAAAGGTCATTTCAGTTATCAGTTAATAGTTAACAGTAATCAGTAAGAATAAAAAGGAAACAAGAAATAAAACAATGTCCTAACCTATACTTTGATTTTCTATTCCTAAATACTATGTAGTTGACATGATGCTAGTGTTTAAGAATTTTTGTGATTTTGATAGTTATTTTTGCTAATTTTCACCCAGAGGATTAATGCTTAATAAATGGTATAGTTGTTGCCTTAAATAATACTAATTTACTTGAAATATTTCACAAATAGTTGACTTCTGAATTATGTAAAATAATAACTTAAAATTCAGGTTTAAAGCTGACAATTTCAAAAAAAAAAAATAAAAAAATTCTTTGAGTTTAAATCCTCTCTGTTTGAGGAAGAGGTAATTGTTAATTGCTGAAACTTGTTTTATTAATACCTACCACCTAAAACCTCCAAATCAACTAATGTAGCAATATTTTTTGAAACTAATATTATTCGCAACCTTCCAGGCTTCAGACTTCCTTGAAACGGTATCACCAATTTCAGCCACAAAACTACTAACCTTCACCAATCAAAGCATCAGCAAAAGGGTCAGGTAAAGCTTGTTGTACTTCTATATCTTCCGATATTTCTTCAGAATATTCCACAGATAAATCATCACTCTTCAAATTTTTTTTGACAATATTTTGGCTATTTCTCTGCCGACTATAATCCTGCAATCTTACCAACTCCTCTTGATAAACAAACATAATTCTTGCCAAAGACTCAGCCACTTCATCCCAACTTTCATCTGCTACAATTTTTTCAGCAATACCTTGAAACAAATCACCAGTTTGGTTTTTCTTAACATACTCCTTTAGCAACTTGCCAGACCTTTGTAAAGCTGCCTGATACGCCTCTCCATCAGACCACCAAAGCCCAGGCTGATTCAACAACCAAGTCAAAATATATTCTTGAGCGTGCTGTTCTTTTACCCAATTAGCAAGATACTTTAATTCATCCATAATATTATATTGCCTCTTTCAAATCAAAAGCTTATTGCAATGATTAACTTAATCTGTAATGTATAGTAAAATATCATAATTTATTCACACTCTAGATCTAAATAATTTACTTAGAATTGAAACTGCTAAAATCGAGAATAGTGCTGAATTTATTTATACAGAATTTTAACTCTATCTTAAACATTAATTTGTTTGTATCAACCTATACTTGAAATATTAAAAAAAACCTTTAGTGTAAACGGTCAAAAAAAAACACCTGTAATCTAAAAACGGTACTTAAAATTTAGACAGAAATTCAGGGAAGTAAAAATATTATGGGACAGCAAAAATTTGGTGTCATCGGCCTAGCTGTAATGGGTGAAAACCTAGCTCTCAATGTAGAACGTAACGGTTTCCCGATCTCCGTATACAATCGCAGTGGCGATAAAACTGAGAAGTTTATGGCAGAGCGGGCACAAGGCAAAAATGTTCACGCCGCTTACACTCTAGAAGATTTTGTCCAATCCCTAGAAAGACCCCGTAGAATCCTGGTCATGGTAAAAGCGGGAGGACCAGTAGATAAAGTCATCGAACAACTTAAACCCCTCCTAGATGAAGATGATATGATCATCGATGGTGGTAACTCCCTCTACGAAGATACAGAACGCCGCACTAGAGATTTAGAATCCACTGGATTAGGTTTCATGGGGATGGGAGTTAGTGGTGGTGAAGAAGGAGCCTTATGGGGACCGAGTTTGATGCCTGGTGGTACTGAAGCTTCCTACAAAGAGTTAGAACCAATTCTGACTAAAATTGCAGCTCAAGTTGATGACGGTCCTTGTGTTACTTATATCGGTCCTGGTGGTGCTGGTCACTATGTAAAAATGGTACACAACGGCATTGAGTATGGCGATATGCAGTTAATTGCTGAAGCCTACGATTTGTTGAAAAATGCTGTAGGAATTAGCAACGAACAACTCCATGAAATTTTTGCTGAGTGGAATAAAACT
>JAAUYJ010024117.1_pt1 | contig 10972 bp, 16 predicted proteins | sample 7278031 | NCBI WGS metagenome assembly JAAUYJ01 (sample SAMN14350222, study PRJNA611818) | marine sediment metagenome | isolation source: surface marine sediment (1.8m) | place: French Polynesia: Moorea | collected 2018-08 | reverse complement strand
GGTTTCTCTGACCTCTCGGGGTCAAGAGACGCTCTCGGTCCTCTCTTTTCGCTTGATGGAGGCGATGGTTCAAATGAGTTGGGAAAAGAGGGACGGCGGAGGCGAGACGGATTAAACATCGCATCGCAGAATGGGAGAGTTGAATGCATTTCTCTGCTCCAGGCTGTCATCTGATAGAGATAGGACGCGCAGAGGCAATGGAGCTCTTGGAAAACATTTTATTTTTAATTGAAATAAAATTATGCTAATACAGCACTAGATTTTTGAATTTCCCCAAAGCATGACTATAAGTACAGCAACAAACTCGATTCGAAAGACTAGCACATGTAACATGATTCCATCAGTTTCCTTTCACCATTCACCGTGCGGCAAGAAAAGTTTGTCTCTGTCTCGGAATCCTTTATCAGCTAAGGAACAGAGGGATGAGGGGGAGGGGAAGAGGTGTTGGATCGATGTATGCTGAAAGGAATCAGGGATATAGACGAAAGGGAAGGGGACTTTTGGGACAAATCTCCCCTCTCGCACGTCTTGGGAGAGGAGGGTAAAAAGAGGACTCTGTCGTAGCCTACCCCCTTCAATCCATCTCTTTTCTTCCCCTTCCTCCCGAGAGTGCTGGGGAATTTTTTGAAGGATTCTCGCCAAAAACTTCTGAGACGACGAGAGAGGAGGAGGAGGATTTGGCTCGATAATGAAGAATAATGCTGCTGGCATCCCCTCTCCCCACCACTCTTCTTCTTTCTTCCAACCTTCTCTGCCAATCCAACTTTTCCCAATTCCAAACTTTTGGGTTTTCGTCTTCCCCCTTCCAATCCCCCCCCTCTCGATTTTGGGGAGGAAGAAGAAGAAGACTGTCACCGGAGAAGTGAGGAGAGGGTTCCAAGGTCAACCAGACCTGATCATCCAAGTCTCACTTTTCGGCGGGGAGAAGTTATCGTCGGAATGGAGGGGAGAGAGGTGGGGGGGATCCTATCATTTCGCGGGGGCGCCCCTGCAGAGAGTTCTCACAGGGACATTTTTTTGAATAGGGTGAAAATTCATTACGTTTCCCTTTCCCACGAAGAGCGGCCGCTGTGTCGCCATTGCTGCTGGGTTCCTTTTATTCTTTTATTCCCTGTCCGTTTCCCATCAGTTCCACTAACTGGCTCATTGGGTTTTTCGTCCGGGGACCTTTTTGGATGGATGCCTTGGTGGGTGGTCATTCATTGTTAATCAGGACGGGCGAGGGCGTCAGAGAAAAAAATCCCCTTTGTGCCTAATTTACATTTCTCTCTCTCATTCTTTTGCAGGAAAGTAACAGACGAATGAGCGAGCCGCGAGCCTCCACCCGGACTCCGACGACGCAATCCGATTACGAGCATTCCAGAAAAAGACCACACAAGCCCGGTGATTCTGCCAATAAATGTAGACCACGGAAGAAAATGTCACAGGTCAATCAATGATAAATAGTGTGCAATATTACTGAGTCGGGAGAGGAGCAAAGCGCCTCCACAACTTAAGTCCTCTTTCCTGCAATTCGAAACGAAGCCTCGCAAACTTTTTTCACAATCACGTTTACTATATGCTGTACGCCACTGTTCGTGTCCTCTTGCCCCGCCCGCGAAAATGGAACGGGAGTGAAAAGAACAACTGTCTCTGAAAAGAAGAAGAAGAAACCACGGTAAAAAGTTCCTACTACAAAGCCGAAGAATTGAATTAACCTAATGTTACAAAGACCACACGCATCAACCTGTAAAGTTCCTAAAACTCGAAAAGAAGAAAAAGTGATCTCTCTCTTCCCCACTGCACAGATACGTACGTACTCAAGAAAAACTCAAAAAGTTCCTAGAAAGAAAAATCACGCAACTGCAAAGTCGTTAGCGAATCGTAACCAAAGTTCCTCTTCGATACACTACGTACACACTACTAACGCGCTCTTCAAAGATATCTTTTTAGTAGAGTACCATAGGTCTCTTGACCCAACATACCGATTTTTCAGAGTCCCTAAAACAAGTAGAAACTTAAATGACCTTATAGGATCGATATTAATAACCCAACATTACTGCATTTGTTGTTTCACCAAAGATGAGTGTTGTGAAAAGATATTGGGCAGAAAGATTTCTCAATAAACATTGGCTTGCATGTGTCTCCCCCGAGGGACGTTGTCATCCCTTGAGACTTTTCAATGCCACTATTAGGACACTTACGTAAGGGGAAAAAGGCACAACTTTCATAAAAATGCCTCCAAACCACCGAACCACTTTCGTCCCCCCGCGAGTACTATTGAGGGCGGAGGCTTTTAAAGCCCTCTCCCAGGTCCGACCCACCCCGGTTACTTTTTTATATGAAGAGACGAAGAAGAAACGACATGCCATAACAATACGTGCATAACCTTTTAAAACACCGATGCCAATATGATTGGATATTCTCGCCCGCGCGACCGATCGCCGCCGGAGGAAAAAAGAATCGGCAGAAAATAAAACATTTTCACAAATGTTAGCCATCGTCTCTCAAGTTTTTTCATTTTTTTCATATTACATCCGCGGAAACGAAGGTGTGAGTGTGTGTAGAAGTGAACCCCACCAAGTTGGTTCCCCCCCACCCGCGCCTACATAGCTCCCACCTCTTTCACCCTTTGCCCGCCCGCCCGGGGGCGACGGGGCGTGAAATCAAACTGCGCCAAAAGGAGAAGTCGCGATTGTCTCACAACCCCTTCTCTCCCTACTTTTGTACGTGGGTACGGTACTGTGTCTAGTAGGTGGTGCCAGTTCTTTATTTCTCTCACTTCTCCGCCGCCGACTTCGCCTCCCCCCCTCATCTCATCTGAGGATTCATTTGCTACGTGATTTCTCCTCACGCTGATCCTTTTCTTTGCACGTAGCAAGGGGGGAACTGAGTCTTCAGAGGGGAATTTCATCCAAGTGCAGTGCGATGGAGCTCTTGAGCAGTCGCTCCATTTGAGGTTCCGGGAACGTCCACCTCCTCCTCCTCCGTTTTCTTGCATCACGCAATGGCAGTCCACGTTAATAAGAGGGCAGGGAAAAGAGGCAGCTTCGCCAAGCCAGGCAGTGACATCCCCTCCCCTCTTTTTCCTCCCGACAGTTTTTTTGTCTCTTTTCCTACTCCTCGAATTACGGACGGACCGAGACAGCCGAGAGGGAGGGGATGGTTGAGGAAGGAGGGAGGGAGGGGCGTTCGTTGTGTAAAATGGAAGATTCCACCCCTTCCCCCTTTTTCCATGCCGGTAAAAAAATTGGACGGCAAAAAACGAGATTCGTTTCCTCGATTCCTTTTCTCTCTTTCTTTTATGCCGAATTTCCTCTTTTTTCTCATCCCACCTCTTTTATTTTTTTGAGGGAAAAAAAGTCGGACAGGCGGCCACCCAAATGGAAGGGTGGAAGTAGAGAGAAGGGAGATAGGAATTAGAAATTCTGTAACCCTTTTTCTGGTGCGGCGGAGCGGGCCAGAAATTGCAGGCTTTCTCCAACGTCCGTTTTAGTACTCGTACGTAGGGGAATATACCAACGAAATTTAAGTTCTCCTCCTCGATCCGACCGATCACCCAATGGTCTGGAGCTGGAGAAGGAGCTGAGGTATGCAATGCATTTCCAGATAAGGCACCGGCGATCGAAGACGACGAAGGTAGGGGAGGGGGAGCACTTAAGTAGGAAGGAATGGTGGCTGTGGAAGAAGGGGAGGAACAGACTTGACTTGACCAAGAAAGGGAGAGGAATTCACCACCTAGGATGCTTGGCATTGCACCAATTTTGGATACTTTGGAAGAGATCGTAGTACCGTACATGTCTGGATCTCTTTTTCTTCCATCAGGGAAGAAAACTTTTTGATCGCCTTCCACTTCGTTCTCCACCTTCTTCGCGGTATATGATGGCCTCACAATGAGTTACGCTGATTTCGCCGGCCGAAAGGAGGAGGAGGAAGAAGACGGGGAAGACGGGATTGACCTGAATTCCAATGACTGGGAGGAACGACGATATCGCGCCGAGGGCTTCATAACTCGGAGCCAGGCAAGGGTGAAATTGTTAACGGAGAGGAAGCGGCGAAGGAGAGGGCAGGGCTAAATGAAGCAAAGTTGGAATGCATTATGGGTATTCGTGTACAAAACCTGCTGTATTCAAAGAAATGCGCGGAAAGCTGGGGGAAAATTGTACAGCATTTCCCTCTTACTCCAGCATGGCACGTCGTAGCAGGAAGGACCTCCATTGTTCGCCGCTGGCTAATTCCCCCTCCCTTGCCTATTCAATGAGGGGGGGAAAGAGGGGGGACAGTAACAAGAGAACTCAAAAAACCGATGGCAGGGAAAGAGGGAGAACAATGGCTCACATACGTACTCAGCGAGGAGAGACAATTCGACTCCCTCTCCTCTTCTTCTTCCCCCCATTGAGTCTGCCCCTCCATGCGTGTACGTGTGTGTCCATATGTTTGGTGGCGGAGGCGAAAGAAGTGCTGGAACGCATACTGGCATACGATGGTCAGACGGAGCAACAGGGTACTTGTATCCCCTTACAATATTTGAAGGTTTTTTCTAATGATCTTTTAAGGTTAAAGTCTACCTCGTCATGGTTGCTATGATTTAGTTGTATATTCTGACGGACATTCGGCGAATCTTTTTCCTTTGCGCCGTGTCGTATTCATGTGGGTCAAAGGGAACGAAGGGGAGGGAGGACATTCTCACGCTTCCTCCTCCTCCTCAAGCAGATGAAAGGAAACGAGGTCCGTTGTGTTCGTGCTTCCAAGCAGATTTTCGCCCCCTGCGCACACAAGCGCAGAAAAGCAGGGCGGAGAGGCAAAAAATGATCGGGTCAGGGGGGGATCCTTGAAAAGGGTGGGTGGGCGTTAGATGCTTGCGGAAAAGAGGGATCGGAAGAAACAGCATCGTATTGGTTTGATCGGATTTTTCTGCATAGGCGAAAGCAGACAAGAGGAAAAAGAAGGGGCGAGGTTGGGTCGCTTCTTCATCCATACTCGTCGTCTTCTTTCTTCCCCGCCGTCCAATGTCCAAATAAGACAGAGGACAAAAACTTCCCCAAAAACAGCGGGATTCAACAACTTTTTCTGAATGGGAGAGTCCCGGCGAAACAATAGGTGATTCCCTGCAGGGACAAAGTTTCCTCCCCTCCATCTTATTCTTTTCTTTTTGCCCCGACCATCGTTCGTTGTCCTCCTGCTTTCCATCATCATCCGCAAGTTTTTTTTTAGTCTTTGGTCCTTCTGTGTCTCTTCTTCGTCTTCTTCTTTCCCAGTTTAGCACTGTCGCCATCGTCCTCCTCCCTCCTGTCCCCTCATCCCCCCCCCCTTTCCTTCCCTTCGATACAATATATCGAGCATCAGCAAATGGAAGAAAGGGGAGGAGGGGATGTAGTAGGAGACGGGGAGGGATTCTTCTTCTTCTTCTTTTCTTCGCATTCGCCATCAGAGTTTTCGTTCGTTTTCGGACTGGGAAGAAGAGTGGTAAAAAAGGGTTGGAGAGAACCAGCCAGGCGGTAAAAAAGGGAAGGAAAGCGAGGAAACTGCTCAGACGGAGGGAGGAGGAGGAGGGAAGAAAGTTTTTATTCTAATCCGCCAAGCGAGCGAAGGAGGCGACGGGTGAATGGAGAGAGAGAAAGGGGGGACAACATTGTCTTGGCCTCATATGGAGTTCTTGAACAGGTAAGTTCTTTCTGGCGAAGAAGCGTTCAAATATTAAACCCTCCAACAGCAGGGAAAGGTGGCGACTCGTGGGATTTCACGGAGGCGTTGCTTGATGGGGGCTTTTTACTTTTTCCCCACCTGTGCGAAAGCGAACGGATTCTTTCATGCAGTTCGACGGAGAAGTGATTGAAGGCGAAGAGACAGAGAGGAAGGAAAGAGGACAAAAAGTTTTTAAGTCTTCCTCCATGAAAGAAAGGGGAGGGAGGACCTTTTCATTCTTTCATCCTCCTCCGCCCATTGAAACGCGCGTGTTAAAGGACTTTCCTCTTTGCTTTTTCGTGCAGGTGAAGAAATAAAGCGTTTTGTTTGTCCTCTCCCAGCTGTGTCCCTTTCTTCTCTCCCCCCTTTCCCCTCTGAATGTCTTTCCAAATGAACCGTATAAGCGAGGGGGGGGGGGGGAGAGAAAGGGGGAGAAAGAAGAGAAGGACTGCTTTTCCCCTGATGAGAGTGAATGACGGGGCGATTTTTTCCGAAAAACTACCCCCCAGCAGCTTTGCATGGATACTGCAGGCTGCGAGTGCGTGGCAAGGGGAGAATTCGTCACGGCAGACTAAGTGACATTAATGGACTGTATACTCTACGTACTACTGTACTCTACTATTTTTTTACGTCTCAGACGTGATCGGCGTCGATGAAAAAAAAAGGGGGGGGGATTGTATCATCATCGCTTTCGTTTATGTGCATCCGACTCGAAACCGTGTGTCTCTATATGGAGTAGAATGCGTGCGTGTGTGTATCCCAACATCCCGGTGTACGTATAGCATGGGTGATGGGGTGGAGGGATACAGTGTGGGAGGGAGAAAACTCATCACTTGATTGTTTCTCTATCAGGAGTGGAAGAAGGGGAGGAGGTGCCGTCGCCGCACGGACAGGGGAGAAAGCTATAATGTGCTCCCTTTTCTTCTTTTTCTTCCCCCACCCCCCATACCCCTCACCCTGGACGAAGGAGAGGTCCTACCGACCGACCACATCCAAGATTAATTTCTGGTTTACCCCTGTCAATTCCCACATCTCTCGCAAGAAGAAGAGGGAGAGGAGGGTAGGACGGGGGGCACCCACGGTTCCACATCAGCACCAACTCCTGCAGCAGTTTTTCTTCCCTGTGGGCGGAGGAGGAGGAAGAAGGGAGGAGAGGATGAGGCCAAGTCAAGTCGGCCCTCGTTAATCTTCTCTTTCCGCCTTTGGGAGGACGGGAGCAGGAGAAAGCAGAAATTAGGAGAGAAGAGAGGAGAAATGGAAGGGTAGAGAAAGATTCAGTTTCATGTTTTAGCAATGTTTGAGGCTTTCTTTTTCGTTCTCCATATCTTTCTCCCCTGGAGAGTGTTGTCATCTAGAGAGCGACACAACCCCGAACCCGACCCGCGTAATGATCCATTGACTCTGCGCTGTCACGCCCAACTATATTAATTACCCGTGACGCCAAATCCGTTTGTCGCCCCCATCACCCCATCCAGCCACATCCGCAGTCAGACAAACCCCCTGTGGGAGAAGGAGAAACATTAGTAGATATGGTCGTGGTGGTGGGGAGGGGAGGGGAGGGTATCCCTGTGCGGAACCACTCGATCCTCTCTTTCCACCCCCGCCGCCAAAGGAAGAGAAGAGGGATGCGTGTTGTCAGGAGAAGAAGAAAAGAGGGGGAGATTAGTTTTTGTCATTAACACTGTCGGTGAGGAGGAGAGGGGGGATCTCTCTATGTCACTTACCATGGTCTCGGGTCTCTTTCTACTCCTGTAGAAGGAGCCCAAAAAGTCACCGCAATTTCGAGAACAACACAGACACACCGACCGACGGGATCTTTTTTTGGCAAAGGAGAAAGGACGGGAGTAAAAAAAACCCTCAAGTGGCGGCAGATAAGCCGAGACCCCAAGGAGGGAGGCCACAAAACAACTTCTTCTTTTCTTCTTCTTTCGGCGACACATCTTCTGCGTCCTCCTCCTACTCCTCTTCGCTGCTATCTAAGTAAATAAAACCCGCCCAGGGGGAGAAGCGAGGTGGATGGAGAGGAAAAGGAAGAAGGCTTCTTCTTCTTTGTTTCTCCTCTCCTCTTCGCTGTCTTGTTGTTGGGTTGGCTGAGGCACCCTTAAGTTTTATGCCCCCAAAGTTAAGCAACCTCTCCTGCTACGTATACTACAGCACACTACTCCACCACAGTGCTCGCAAAAAGGCAGCAAAAGGAGAAAGAGGAGGAGGAGGGAGAGACCCCGTCGCATTTCATCAAACGATCATAACGGAATTGCCCATTCGGGCGAGAGGACCTTTCGCCAACCCGCTCTCAGGAGGAATGGCTGCGGCTGCATTGTCTCCAGGGAGCATCCTCGGCGATTCTTCTTCCTGCCGAGGATATTGCCAACTCGAGCAAAGGGGGAGTGGGGAGGGGGAGCACTTCCTTCCTTTTTCCTCTTTGCATATCTCTATTTGCTGCCACCGCGTTTCATGTCGAGAAATAAAAGGGAGGAGGGAAGGGAAGCTTCTTGCATTATCATCGCCGTAGCAGAAGACGCCATGATGCTCTTGCAGGTAAGGGGAAAGTCTCTCAGGATCGACCCCTTAGAAACTTCAAAAAACGAACAAAAAAGGTTTCTTAAGAGTGTCACAGGAAAGCTGTCAAAATGGCTTGACCTTGGAGAGTTAGTACAGCGTATGTTTTCAATGTTGGAATTTCATGAAACCTTCATCAGAAAGAAAGGGCGTGGAGTTGGAGGTGGAAAAATGAGGAGAGGCGACACCTAAGGGGGGAGGGAAGGAAATTGTGCGGGAGGAAGAAAGAGGAACTATTTCATCAGGAGAAGCGGAAAGGGAGGGAGGAGCGCAATCTCTCTCTCTCTCCTCCCCCTTCTACTTCTTTCCCTCATCTTTCCTCCCTCCCTTCCTCCTCCAGGTTTCATCTTTTTCCCTAATGCAGCAGCGGAAAAAAAGTGCGGAAGACGAAGGGAAAAAGAAGGGAGGGAGAGAGGGAGGCCACCACCTCTTCCTGAGCCGTCTCATCTCGGGTGTTAGATTGAGCCTGGGGAGGAAGAGGAGGAGGACGGGGGAGACATCGCAAGGTAGGGATTTGCCAACGTTGCTATCAATATTTTTGTCTGTCAGGTAAGCACATTTCCATTGAATTGTAGGTGAAAGGTGAAGAACCAGGATTGGCGGATGCTTTTCCTGGAGACATCGGCCCCTCCCCCTTCTCCGTTCCCTCTGGAGAGCCCCCTTCCCCCTTCCTCCTCTTCCTCCTCGCCCCATCTGTTATATCACTGTCAGAGAAGGACAAAGGCGCCTCCTCCTCCTCTTCCTTCCGCCATTAGATTTCCTCCCGCACTCCCTCCCTCCCACTCCTCCTGCCTCACTGCGGGATGGAGCAAAGGAATAAGCAGAAAACCGAGGCAGCCCCACAGCCAGGACACAAGACGACTGTGTCCCATCACTCATAGCAAAGGCGAGGGGAACCGCGTGTCAAGCGTCTGAAATCCCGTACCCGTCCGTCTCCTAAGGAAAATGAGGACGGCTGAAGAACGGGTGCAGTAAAATCTGTGTAAAGTTCTTGTGGTACCGTTGCAATATTTTCTATCCTCGGAGTGCCACAGTCAGCCCAGTCCTCCAAATCCAGAGTTATTCGAGTAACTCCTCCTCGTTCGCTAAGCCATATTTCTTCTTCATTCGGTAGCTAAAAGGGAAGGGGGGGAAGAGGGGAGGGAAGAAAGGGAGGGATCGAAACGAAGGAAAAACCATTCAGTCGGGTTTTTCGGTATAGAGGGGGAGAGGCTCAATTGAAATCTGGCCCATAAAGCACAGTCTTCCTCGTCGATCCCCGGAGGAGCCAAGGCAAGAAAAGCTGCTGCTGCCGCCATCGCCTGTTCTATGTGTGAGTCGTTGGTTGGCGAGGAAGTTTTGTGCTGTCTCAGTTTTCTTAGAGGAATTGGGAATCAAGTGACAAAGGCAAAGAAGGAAGGAGAAGGAGAAGACGCTCATTTTTCGTACACAGTAATACAGCGTGATTTCGAGAAAAAATTATCGAAGACGACTGTTTTCTACCGCCAGTTCTGAACTTAAGAGGTTATCTGAAATCAAGATAACTTTGAACAACCCCGCGTGATACGCTGAGGAGGAGGAATAAAAAAGTCGCCTCTTTTATTTCTCTTCGCTCCCTTTTTAGGCCACACCAGTCCCAGACCCCCTTTCCCCTTTCCATCACAAATGACTCGCCACGTCAATTATCATCCCTCAGCTCCTCTTTCTCGCATCGCCGCCGCCGCCGCCGACCCTTAATTCTTCGGAGACCCATTTAGGCAGAGTCCCTCCTCAGATGAGACGAGCGGCGAGACGTCAACACGGGCGATCGACCAAGTAGGAGGAGGAGCACAAAAAAGGCGCCACCGAGTGAGGAGAGACTGATCAAACAACGGAGGAATGGGCAGGAAAGGAGAAGGGATTGATCCCGTCAATCGGAGTCGGCTCACGTTCTCCCCCCCTTCCCCCCTTCTTTTTTCGAGCAAAGCAGGTTTGGTTGATTAATTAGAACCTTTTCTATGAGGAGGGGGGCTGGGTAGGGGAGGGGAGATGGCACCACTCACTGGGAGCACGGATTGGAGCCCCTCTTTTGACGATATGTCTTTTGGCCTCAGAGTCGATATTTTCCCCTCCTTCTTCCACCTCTCGTCTTTGCTGTCTTGGCGTTATGCCCCTTCTTCTCCTTCCTCCCCTCCCTATCCCTATAAGGTGAAAGAATGCAGAACCATTTGCGGTCAGGGGGGGGGAGGAAAGGAAAACGAAGCTAAAAGCGATGAGGGGGCATTGTATTCAGCAGGAGAGAGAGAGAAAGAGAGGAGGCAGAGATGGAATGACAGTGCAGAGGAGGAGGCAAGAACTGATCGACTCGGCTCGACTTCTTGTGAGGGGGGGAGGGGGAGGGGGAACTCACCGCCACTCGCTAATACCTCGGGTCCGATGATACCCATTGTCTCCGATCGCCTCCTCCTCTGCCCCATCACGGGTCAGAATCATCCTTCGTCGTCGTCCCTTCCCTTACGTACGTACGTGACCCCTCGGCGGCGTTTTGCTATATGTGTGATGTGCGCCCGACCCTCCTCCTCCTATCTATCGGTCGTCCAATTGAGTAATGGAGGCTCGAGCCCTGATCCACCTTCCACTTACTATACAGCAAGGGCGGGGGAGGTTACCCTTCCTCCTCCTCCCACTCCACCATCGAATGTCGTCGTCGGCACTTGACCGTGATGTCAATTTTTGCCTCGATCGTCCCTTTCGGCAAATGATGTTGAGGGAAAACGGGGAAAGGGTGATC
>JAAUYJ010124972.1_pt1 | contig 10978 bp, 12 predicted proteins | sample 7278031 | NCBI WGS metagenome assembly JAAUYJ01 (sample SAMN14350222, study PRJNA611818) | marine sediment metagenome | isolation source: surface marine sediment (1.8m) | place: French Polynesia: Moorea | collected 2018-08 | reverse complement strand
GGTGCTATAGGTCCAATGACACATTCTACTGAATCAATGAGCCAAAAAGAGCATGCGCCGTCACTTGAGCTGTGAAAAACAAACCATTTCAAAACCCGTGTGCAATCGTGTGGTATCCACTGTGTTGGCCAACTCAGGAAAACAGAAAAAGAAATATGTACATGCGCGTAAGTTCAGTACGTGCACCATTTCGTTCGCCATACCTTTTTGTCTAGTATTTCCCTGACGTCGTGCTCCAGGTTGTTGATGCAGGCCGTCATCAACGCGGTGGACGCCGAGGCCGTCGGAGAAGAGGCGGACAGCTCCTCCTCTTCCAGCGGCACTGGATGTTGTCTAATTTGTTTGTTCCTTGCCGCCGCCCCAACTACCTGAGATTCCGCCGTGCGGCGGTGCGACGAAGAAGACATTAGTCCAAACATGGCTGGATGAGAAAAGATCTTCTCCTATTTGGCGCTGACTTTCACTTTTCTTTTCTCTTTTTGCCACTCCTGTCAGACGTTGAGTGTTGTCTTGTCTCGGCGGATATTCAAGGCCAATCGATCGCTTTTTGGGCCTTCTTCCTCTTCCTCCTCCTCACCCTCTTCGCTAATGATCAATCAGTGCCTCGCCATAAAAAAGGGCCTCAGAGAGAATAATACTTGAGGCAGTAAAATGTCAGTAGATGGTCGGCGATCAATGAACAATAATCGGCGTGGATTGAACACTGAACAGGTTATTCCAACTTTGATTTCATTCCCTCACTTTTCCTACATTTCACGTACTTCGGCTTTTCCTAGCTCCCGTCCCCCCTTCGCAAATTGGAGGAGTGTCGGTGGCGGCCCCTTTTTCTCTTGCATGTCTTCCGTACAGCCTCACTTTTACGGTGCACAAGACTTTTCGGTTGTGTGCGGATGAGTTTCTTGGGAATAGGCAGAACACTGCACGTTTAAGGGAGGTAGACACGCAAAAGTCCCACCTTACCTAAGCAGTAAGGCTTTTTTGTAAATCCCAAGGTAAAGAAGACTGTAGTATGTACTTTGCCGGAACTTACCGGTAGACTGATTTTTGGTACGGTATTTTCCTTTCTAAAATCACTTCTCCGACTGTATCATCCACCGGTGTACCTATCTCCAAGTTCTCTGCTGTTTTCGTCTGTCCTTTCCCCACCCTGCGCTGGATTGGGCATACGTAGAGAGCAGGGGGGGATTGGATTCTCGGTGTTGCCTAGTTACCCCACATGGCTGGTACGTAGGTCAATGGTACGGACGGGGGAAATTTCGTCATTTCGGCATCTAATGCTTTCGTAGAAATCTGAAAGTGCAGAATAGTGTACTACCTACAGTGCAATTGATGTTCGCTTTGTCTAGCTGTGATAAAACAAGGAGCAACAAAAGAGGCACAAATTTTATTTTGTTTTAAAATGCTGAGGGAAATGTGGGCAAGTTGGACAAATAAAATATTAAGCTTTTTCTTAACTAAGGCAAGACGAAACAGCAACTGCAGCCAGCGCCTGCCATGACGGATGCAAAGAAATTATCGACCGTGTCCAAAGAAAGACAGCGGAAGGGCGGCAAATTTCCCGAGAGCGATGGCGACACTTCCGAAGAGGAGAGGGAGGCTGCAGCGGGGGAAGACTCTGACGACGGCGGATACGACGTGGACGACCCCGCGGTGATGAGCGAGGCTTCCAGGGACCGGCAGCGGGCCAAGGAGGAGCCGAAGGGGACCAGGGCCAAGAGGTTCGCAGCCGAGGACAGGACCGACAATGAAGAAGAAGAACAGGCTTCAGTTAAAAAAAGCTCTGAAAAGACAATCGAGGGCGAGAAGAGCAAAAATTCCCCCCCTCCTCCTGCTGCTTCGTCGCCCGCACAGCACATGCCCCCTCGCTTCAGCCGCACGGCGCTGGTTCTCTCCGTGGCCTCCATCGTCTGCTTCGCGGCGTCGCTCGCCCTATTCCTCACCTGGCACCACCACCTCGGCAGCGACGACAACGGCAACAACAACAACAAAGGCAGCAGCAAGCTCCGACAGGCCGCCATCCTGGCCTCCTTGGTGCTGCTGACGGCGGCTGGCGCCTCCTTCTTCCTTGCTGAGCGTCGGCAGTGCCACGACGAGAGGCGCTACCAGAGGTACCTGGCAGACAGGAGGAGGGAGGAGAAGGCGGAGGAGGCGGGGAAGAAGAGGGAGGCAGCTTCGGACAAGGGCGTGCAGGTCGGGGAGGGGGACATCAGAATCGGGAGCGGAAGAGGGAGAGGCGATTGAAAGACGAAGCCATAATATTTTTGCTTAATTCCCGTGGAGTTTTCAATGCATAATAGAAATACTAACTCAGTGCTCAACTCTTCATGTGTCAAAAAAGCCTGCTTTCTAGAAATTCATCATGACATCAATGCAAGAAATGATACGAGGGACAAGGTTAGCTTTTGCTAAGTGATAAGATTGTTTTTTTTTTGTTAGAACGTCATTTTACAAGCTACATACAGTACAGTACTGTTACTACTGTATAACCTAGATTTCAGTAAAAGAAAAAAAATATTTATCCTATTGGCGTGAAAAGGTACTGATATGGTACCAAAGTTTACGACCCAAAAATGTTCTTCAAAGCAGGAGACGGAAGAACATTTCTTTACTTATTGCACTGTATTTGAAGTATGTGTTTCTTGCGAAGCAAGAAGTGAACTGGAAAGAGGAAAATTTTCTTTATATCGATCAAGTGGTCTTAAGCGAAATTGAGCACAGAAACGATAAAATTCGCAAATACGATGTAGTAAACGACACGTCAGTGGTATCTGGCGGTATACCAAAAAATATCGTTCGTACATACAATACCAATACTTTCCCTTTCCCTACTCATATCACAGTAAACCTCCTTTACCTTCCCTGTGCCTTCAGAATACAGCCGAAAGCATAAGCGTATCGTACGAATCAGTTATGCAATCATGACGAAGGGAATTAGAAATGAAACAAAGTTGATTTTCATGAGGCAAACCTTTCGTAGTATTACGAACGCATGATGCCAACAGAACAGGAGGGGATCGCGGCAGCACGCCCATTGCACAGTTTGCACTGTGTTCGCCTCGATGTGGCGCTGTGCGGCTGTAAAAAAGGGAAGTAGACATACCTGAGCTGAGCTGAATCGAGACAACAAACATCGTTCGGGCTGTTGTAAGCTTTACTTTAATTTCTTATTTCTCATGCAAGATGTCCTCCAACGGGTCCAAAAGCTTTCGAAAAGATCAAACTATGAGAACTTGCACCAGGCTTGAAAGCTTCTTATTGACCTATATGCATCCCTAGCTAAAATGTGGGTGAGTAAGTCGCTCGAACTGCTTGGACCACTAGCGTGAGTGCGTTCGTGCGTCCGCCGCCACTGGAAGCCCGTCCGTCCGTCGATAGCCCCGCGGCTGCGGCTACGCAGGGGGCGAGAGAAGGGAGGGGGATGCGGGCGAAAGGAAGGAGGAAGATATGTCCTTGAATGTCTGTATGCCTTTGGAAGGATCAGCCCTATGTTGTGCAAAATAAGCATTGCCTTGTTTATTTTCAAAGTCATAGGATTTGGGTAAAAGGGTTTGAGAAATATGAAAAATAAAATTAAAAATGGATGTTTCTGAACCTTTACTAAATGACAGAATCCTGAAAAAGATTTTCTTGATGGTGGTCTAAAATCTCTGGAAAGAAAGAAATAGAATCCAGGAGAAAGCTACATTTAAAAGGACATTTTTTCTGCAACAAGTGCTAAAATATTTGTGTTGAGGCAATTATGTATGCTATATACATGTTTAGCTGTTGATCAGGGAAGAAAATATGTTACTTTTTTGCTTCATTAGGCTACTGAATAAGGATAATGTATCAAGTAACATTGGCAAACTCTGCAATAAAAAATGACTTATTGCTTTGAAAGTTCATATCTTTCAACTTTTACACACACTATTGAAAGCAAAAGACTTTTCCAGTGTTCTTTTTTCTGAGTACGGCATGTAACCTGAACAAAATTTTTTGTCAGGGGTGGGATAGAAGGGGCAACAAGGAAAAAAAATTCAAATGTCAGAAAACAGCATTTTTTAAGTTTTGCAGGTATATAACATTTTTTTGGCCAGGGGGGTCCACCAGGGGGTGGTTGTTTTTGGACCTTCAGGGGGGGTCGTCCCCCCCCTACGCCCACATATGGTTTGACACTGTCTTGCAACTTGTAACAACTGTTGTTTAAAAAAGGAAATAATGCTATACCTGGTACCTTCCTTCTTTGGTTGGATGCTCTTTTCATGTTCTCTCTCACCAGGAATCCTGGGCTACCTACAAAATAGTCTGTTGAATACTTGAATTTATTCTGCAACAGAACTTTTTTGACAAATGTGCGCAACTCTGCTTGCTAGATAATTATGGAAAACTTCCACAGTCCACACTCAGCTTGTCCAGTTCAGTGAGGTGTACAAATTGCAATATGTCCTACTTATTGGCTAAAGTAATGCCGATTAGTAAATTATCTCTCCCCTCCTGTTTCTTGTGCACTCCCCGACCCGCGGAAATCCCTCCGCAAGGACGGCAGCCAAGGAGGGAGGGAGGGAGGGGGAGGGAGGGGCCTGCCGCCGACGCCGCAATCGCTTCAAGGAAGGAGAAGGAGGCAGCAGCTGGACTCCTCGGACGTGGGAAGGCCAGGATAGGGAGGAGCACGGGGGGGAGTGCAAGAGGATTGAGACGGGACAAATTAAATGGGCAAAAATACATGAGCACAACACGCGCAGAGCTGAAAATAGTAATTCTAGTCATCGTGTTTGCCAGAATATAGTTACCATTTTAATAATTTAGTATCGATCTATTTGTGATCGTTGGTCCTGCGTCTGGGTCCTCCCTAGTTGGGAGCACGGAAAGAGGAAAAGAGGCAACGAAAGAAAGAAGTGCAAGAAAGAAGGCGGAGGCGGAGGCACCAAGAGGAAGCGAGGCCGAGAGAGAGAGCGTCCTCACCCTGCCCCTGTGCCCTGTCCCTGTCCACGTCCGTGTGTGGATTGAGGCCCAAGGAGGGACAAGGAGGAAAGCCAGAGTGAAAGCGAGAGTGCACTCCACGCCACGCCACTCACTCGGAGCTCCACTCCACACACGCGGGCGGCACTGCTAGGACTAGGAGAAAGGCCACAAAGGACACCCGCGGTGTGGGCCGCCACGCAGCAGCCTCCAACGGGGGGAGGCCCCTCTCCAACGTCCGCGCGGGCGGGACGAGAGCGAGAAAGCCCGTGTGCCCCTCCCCCGTGGAGTGGCGTGGCGGGGTGGGGCGCGAGCAACAAGCAGCCTCCCCTCGCCCCCACTGGCTCCCCCGCCCCCCTGGTAGGGGGCCCAAGCCCAAACGCACGTTGAGGCCCACCCAGGCCAGCGGAGTCCGTCCGTCCGTCGCCCAAAAGTGCTGCTGCGCCAGAGTACGGTCCCTCCGTCCTTTGCTCCCGCCCTTGCGGCCTCGCCTCCTCTCTCTGCTGCTGGAGGCCGCCGCTCCCGGAGTGCCCTCTTGGCCCGTCTGCGTGCAGCAGGGCCGCCGCCGCATACGGAGTGCGCTCCTCTCCTGGCGCGGCTGGCGCGGCTGAGGCATCGGCGGCGGCGCGGGCCAAGGTCGAAGAGTGAGTGAGGCGGAGGCGGAGGCACGGAGGCCGATGGAGGAGGTGGGCCAGGGCGCAGGAGCAGCGGCGGCGGCCAGGACACTCGGACAGACAGGCAGAGCAACTCAGATCAGGACATCGGGGGGAGACACCACACTTTGAAGGGCAGCTTGTCCAACCTCGACGACTCCCACTGCCGCTGCCAGGAGGAGTGGACGAGGCAGGGGGACTGCCGCCAGAAGGAGTGGTCCGCGGAGGGCGAAGAGGCTGTTCCCTTCTGTCTCTTTAAGTCGAATCCGGGCAAGAGGCCACGTCCTCCTCCGTCCTCGTCTTGGGCGCGGAGAAGTTCTTCCGCCTCGCCGCCGCCTGTGCACAGGCACAGGGCAGCAAGGGGGGCCATTACGTGCGCGGTAGCCCCCACCGCGGCCCCTTTCGTGGCTTGATAGTGTGAGAGCGATCTCGCCTCATTGCCGCCACCATGTTCACTGGTCGCCTCAAGATCACGGTGTGCGGCGCCAAGGACCTGCAGCAGACCAATTTCATGACCCGCCACGGTCTGTCCGCCATGAGCGGGGAGGGCGCGGGCGGCGCGGGGGCGGCGGTCGCGCTGGCGCCGGAGGACCCCGGGGGAGGAGGGGGCGCGGGGGGAGACCCAGGGGGCCGAAAGGAGTCGGTGCTCCCCGGTCTGGATCCTTACGTGCAGATCGACGTGGACGAGGTCTCGATAGAGCGCAGCAGCACTAAGGGGAAGACGCGGAACCCGACGTGGAACGAAACCTTCACCACGGAGCTACTGAGGAACGCCAACCAGGCCGGGTTCACGGTCTGGCACGACGCCACCATGCCGCCCGACGACTTTGTGGCCAACTGCAGGGTGCAGCTGGCGGACCTAGTCGACGAGAGGGAGGACCAGAGAATCCACGACCTTTGGGTGAGTGGTGCTGAGAGAATAGGTTCTGGCATAAGTACGAACGCACTGTCCTTTAACACCTGCCGAGTGCCGACTCGCAAATGACGAAGGCAACCATTAATAGAAGTATAATTGATTTTATCAGATAACATTTGGCGCATCCTACTCCCTCTTTTGACCGACAGTTGCTCCCTTCTCACCAAGACGAAGTTATAAAGATGGCAAAATTATTTGGCCGTCATTCTAAACAAGAGTAGGGTTTGATTGATGGCCTTGCATCAGTAATTGTCGCCTCCTCTACGTGAATGAGAGTCAAGTCCTCTTCTTATCAAAGTGCTATCAAACGTCTGCAGCCGGTGGCGGTGGCTAATTCGGAACAGATTAGCGCACAGGGGATCGCGTAAAATATGCGGGCCATTCTCTGCCTGCACACTGAAAAGTGGGGGAATTTGTGGTGATTTTTTGGCAGGGGAGGAACAGTACGTACACGTGCTGCATTTCACTACTATTGCACGTTAAATGTCAGGTTGCCGGACGATTGGTGGGTGCGGAAAGAAGAAAGGGGAGTTAGAGAGGGCCTGACTGAGTTGAAATTGCTACCGTAAATGGATGGTTTTGGATTTGCTGGCATTTCGACGGCTAGATTGCGTTTTATTTCCTCTAGAACTCCCGTTTCACACCTTGGTATGCAGCAAAATAAGTGTGTATTGATTTCATAATTCTAACGGAACTCTGTTGTACCTTTCTTTAGGGGTTAGTTAGGACTATACCAGAACGCATCTGCCACAATTCAACTTCTCGTACTTAGGACGTATTCGCATTGAACATGCTTTTATTTCTCCAGGTGGACCTGGAGCCTAACGGTCAGTTGCACATCAAGCTGGAGTTGCAATGGGCGACGGCAGAGGAGCAGTCGCAGCCAATGAGGCAGTTCAAGGAGCAGGAGGGAGGCTTCGCGGCGAAGCAGCGGCGCGGAGCCATGAAAAGGAGGGTGCATCAGGTAAGAATGGAAATCTTTCTGACGTGCTGACTGCTGATGCATCCCAAACTCCCCCTTTTCACTTTGATTCAGGTCAATTCGCACAAATTCATGGCTACCTTCCTGCGGCAGCCCACCTTCTGCTCTCATTGCGGAGATTTCATCTGGTAAGTTCCTTTAGTACTTTTTGCCTATCGTCAAATAACTAAGTGTATTTTATCGCCTTTGTTAAAACTTACCACGGTACTTCCAGGGGCCTTGGCAAGCAGGGATACCAGTGCCAGGTGTGCGTGTGTGTGGTGCACAAGCGATGCCACGAGTTCATCACCACCAAGTGCCCGGGTGTCAAGGACGCGGGTCCCGACGACGACGTGAGGGTTTTTTTGCTCGAAAAATGTGGATTTGACGTTTCATGAACCGTTCCTTTACTCAGCCAAACCGTAATGCGCGCTTCAACATCAACGTGCCACACCGGTTCGAGGTCCACACGTACCGCCGGTTCACGTGGTGCGACCACTGCGGATCGCTTCTCTACGGACTCATCAGGCAGGGGTTGCAGTGCTCAGGTAGGCTTCGTCTCTCGCTCTTGCAAAAAATAAAATCACCAATTCCGTGCATTCTATCCAGTATGTGAGACCAACGTGCACAAGAGGTGCCAGCGCAACGTTGCCAACAACTGTGGCATCAACAGTCGTCAGTTGGCCGACATCCTCAACGATATGGGGATGACCCCGCACAAGCTCACGGAGTCCTCCAAACCAAGGAAGAAGAACGTGGATGCCTCGAATCGCACAAACTCTAGTCAGGCGGTGACCGCTGTCATGGGAGGAGGCCCCTCTGGAGGCTCGGCTGGATCCCCAGCGGGAGGCCCCGGCAGTGCTGCAGAGGCCGCCACAGCTGCAGGGGCTGCCGCGGCGACCGCAGCCAGCGCCGCCAAGGATGGGGGCAAAGACAAGGACCCGGAGGAGCTTAAGATTATGGACCTTCAGATCCAGGCGCAGAGGGAGATGGACGCTCGACTCAACAAACGGGGTCTGCCAAACGGAGGACGGGACGAAAGAAAGTCCGAGAAGCTACCAGGAGACAAGACAGTTCCAGGTATGCAACAGGCGATAGATGTATTGGAAAAAGTACATTGCTGCAAAGCCATATCCGTACTGAGAGACATTTTCCTTCCTCTTCAGCCAAGCCGTCGCTCCAAGAACTCGTGGAGAAGCAGAGCGGTGCCAAAAAAGTCTCCATGGAAGACTTCAGGTTCCTCAAGGTCCTTGGCAAAGGATCTTTCGGAAAGGTGAATATTTTCGACCTTAGAATTAGGAAACATTATTCATCGCCTCTCTTTAATAACAGGTCATGCTGTCAGAGAAGAAAGATTCGGACGAGGTTTTCGCCATCAAGGTCCTCAAGAAGGACGTGATCGTCCAAGACGATGACGTCGAGTGCACAATGACGGAGAAGCGCATTTTGGCCCTGGCCGCCAACCATCCGTTCCTCACTTGCCTCCACTCCTGCTTCCAGACGAGGGACAGGCTCTTCTTCGTCATGGAGTACGTCAACGGGGGAGATCTCATGTTCCAGATCCAGCGCGCCCGCAAGTTTGACGAGACAAGAGCCAGGTTCTACTCGGCCGAAGTCATGCTTGCTCTCCAGTTTCTTCACCGGCACGGTGTTATCTACAGGTAAGGACGCTGAATCTACCTACACAGAGCAAAAATATTGGAAGATACCCGTTCGTTTTTGCTTTCAACAAATTATATATTTTTGGAACGATTAGCCGTAGTGGTAGTTGTAGGACACGACGGATTCACGAGGACTTGAGTAGCGACTTTCACCTTCCCGGTATCGAAATGCCATGAAGCCAAGAAGGCAACAGGTACAAGTGTCTAAGATCATCCAAGTAATGAGCAACCACTTGCCCACGTTCACTCTGCTTGGATACGGGTGGCACGCTTTCAAGCCAAAAAGCACCTTCACCTTGAGAGCGTGCATTAGAACAAGGAAGAACAGCATCAGGTTTGTGGCGATTGCCCCTGCCATCACCACGGGTGTGTTGTCGCACCAGATTCCCGCTGCAACCACGAGAAGGGTGAGGCAGCATAAAAGCTCGAAAGCCGCGTTGGCGTCGTGAATGCCCTTGTGATCCCCTAGATCTAGACATCCCCACGGTTGCTTATTGTACCTTCCGTATATTCCGTCCATTCTGTTCCTCTCCCACCCGACGAGTATGGCGAATCGCACTATGTGGAGGAGAAGCAGGAACATGATTATGGTAACAGTCAGCGCCATGTTTTCCCTAGGGTCGGCGTCTTCCACGTCGAACAACCTCAAGGGGACGGGGAAACGCCTCCCGGATCGTCTTGTTCTGCCTGGCCGCGACATTCTTCCGATGGTGGCGTTTTCCCCTGTTCTCGGCTTGAGGGACGCGACTCCGCCCAGGGAAACCACTTTGACATGCGTTGATACTCTGCCCAGGCCCTTTGCTGGGGCGGCGCAGAGCTCGTCTTTCACTCGCGTGCCAAACTTGGTGAACATGTGCCACGGGCGACTTTCGGTTATTTTCCTGGCGCTGGAGTTCATTCGATCCCAGTATAATATTGTTCTTTTGACAATAGCTGGATCACGCGTACAGTAATTTTTTTATAGCCTACAACACAACTGAATTCCCTGTCAAATATTATTTTTTTCCTTGATTTGAATTAAATAGGATCAAGGTGAAAAAAAATTGTTTTACAATTTCAAAATGTTTGAACATTCAAATTCAAATTTCAAAAAAGCTACTTTCTTGACTTTGACACTTTTCCTGACATTTTGGGTAACCGGAGATCGTGGGCCACCAGCAATCCATATTTGTAGAAAAGATCCAGCTATTAGCCAATTTTCAGCAGGGTGACCTAAAGATTTTTCTTCAAATCGCCAATCAGAGGTGCCAAAAAATCGCCAACTTTTTATAGATAATTATTTGAAATTGCCATAATTTTGGGCCAGAATCGCCACTTACATCCAGCATTTTTCGTGTTTTATTGCATTTTTATTTACAAAATTTTTCCTCGTGCCAATTTTTTTAAAGTGAAGATTTTTTAGCGAGTATTGGCAAACCACACCCAACTTCGATTACGCGAGTTTGACAAAAAAAGTGGGAAAAAAGTAAAAGTAAAAAGTAACGAGAAAATGAACAAAAGCAAACCAAAAATTTGTTCAAAAAGTTTCAAAATATTTAGCTTTTTGTTAATTTTTACTAAAAAATGTCAAAATCGACAAAAATCGCGGTTAGTTTGGCCAGAAATCGCCAGTCGCCAACAGTTTTTTTGTCGCCAAAAAGGTCTCGAAATCGCCAACTTGGCGACAAATCGCCATTTCTGGTCACACTGATTTTCCGACACATTTTTTCTTGAGCACAATCATTTCGCAACTCCGAAAAAAAAAACAACCCTTGAGCATATTTGAATTCAAATGTCAAAATGGCCCACTATTTTTTCTTGTCATCCCGGGTGCTCAGCTTTCACGTACACCATCCCTTTCAGGGACCCT
>JAAUYJ010229224.1_pt1 | contig 10982 bp, 7 predicted proteins | sample 7278031 | NCBI WGS metagenome assembly JAAUYJ01 (sample SAMN14350222, study PRJNA611818) | marine sediment metagenome | isolation source: surface marine sediment (1.8m) | place: French Polynesia: Moorea | collected 2018-08 | reverse complement strand
GTCAAGCCCGGCACAACCCTTTCGGCAAAATTTCTCAGATTCGGGTTTCAGGCGTCAGGCGGCCCTGAGTCGCAGCAGAAGTAGCGCCGCCAGGGTATAGACGACCGATATGATGATGGCGTAGCTGGCCGACACCGCCGGATTGGCCACGCCGCCAAACAGATTGAGCAGCAGGTGCAGGGCCAGGCCGATGACCGCGGCGCTGCCCGTCAACCAGACTGGCATCGTGCCCCGGTACAGCACCCCGAACAGGATCGGCACGGTGGACGCCGCCGCCAGGCCGTAAACGCCCTTCTGGGCGAACAGGCCGATCAGCGGCGGCGGGTTCCAGGCCAGCGCCAGGCCCAGCACCCCCACTCCTACCAGCACGTAGCGGGACCAGGCCAGCCCGCGCTCGGCGGCATCCTGCGCTGAGGAGGCCGGCACAACGATGTCATTGACCACCATCGCCGACAGCGCCACCAGGATGCCGTCCAGGGTGCTCATGCCCGCCGCCAGCAGGGTCACGAAAATCAGCGTCAGCGCGTATTCGCCGGCGGTGGAGCGGGCAAACTCCCGCAGCAGGTATTCCCGCAGCACGGTGTCCTGGGCATCGACCTCGACGCCTGAGAGCCGGGCGTAGAAACCGATCACCAGCATCAGGCTGAACAGCCCGCCCACCACCGCCGTGGTGCCGATGAAGCGGCTGATGTCCTTTTCCGAGCGCAGGTACAGCACCTTGGTGAGGATATGCGGCTGCAGCATCAGGGCGAAGGTAATGATGAAACCACTGGCAAAGACCGAGAAGAAACTGAAGTACAGGTCGCTGTCGGGATTGTAGACCGCGGCAAAATTCTCCCCGACTGCGCGCAGGGTCTCCAGCGGAGCACCCTCGAAGTAGTGCCAGCCGTCGACAAACAGGAACAGGGCAATGCCGAGCATCATGATGCCCTGCAGCGTGTTGGTATAGGCGTGGGCGTAGGTCCCGCCCATCAGCACGTAGGAGAAGACAAACAGCAGCACCAGCACCAGGGCGGTCTTCTGGCTGACCGGGAACAGGCCCGTCACCAGCAGGCTGCAGCCCACCAGGATCAGCACCACGAAGGTGATCGACAGCAGGTTGATCAGCGCGAAGAACAGCCTGAGCCCAGCGCTACCATAGCGGGCGTATATCCAGCCGGGAATGGTCATCGCGCCACCGGATTCACCCAGCCGCAGGAAGCCACGGGTCAACACCAGGAAAGCGCAGAGGATGCCCAGCACCGCCGCCAGCCCGTAGTGCAGGTAGGCCGACATGCCGTGCACGTAGACAAAGCCGGGGTTGATCACGAAGGTCGCGGTAGAGGAAATCGAGGCCGCCAGGGTAATCCCCACCAGGTAGGGATTCATGTCCTTGTTGCCGATGGTAAAGCCGCGGATGTCCCGGGTACGGCGCATGCCGATCCAGGATAGCCAGTACACCACAACAACGTACAATCCCAGCAGGAGATATTTGAACAGTTCCGGCGTCATCGGTGGGTGGCTCCCCGCTCGCTTTTTTATGCCGGCTCACTATAATGCGAAAATGCAGCTTTTCAACAGTTGTTGAAAAATCTGTTTGTAACACGACCTGCGACACACGTGCCATAAGAGCAATAACACGGGAATGCCAGCAGAGAACAGCGCGAAAAAACCCGCCACCGCCAAGCGCGACCGCATCCTCGACGTCGCCGAGCAACTGTTTGCCGAGCACGGCTACGATGGCGTTACCCTGCGGCAGATCGCCAGCGGCGCCAGGGTCGACGTGGCGCTGGCCAGCTACCACTTCGGCAAGAAGCTCGACCTGTTCAACGCGGTGTTCGAGCGCCGCTCGGCCTACCTCAACGAGGCCCGCCACGAGGCCCTGCGCCGGGTGCAGGAAAGCTCCGGCGAAGCCGGACCCAGCGTCGAGCAGATCATCGAAGCGTTCCTGCGCCCGCTGGAGCTGGCCCAGGAAACCGGCGATGACGGCTGGCGCCACTACCTGGCGCTGGTCGCCTATATCAACAACAGCCCCTACTGGGGGCGGCGCATGATGTCGAAGATGTTCGACAACCTGGTCAACGAGTTCATCGACGCCCTCAGGGTCGCCCTGCCCGGGGCCTCCGATACCGACCTGTACTGGTGCTACCACAACATGTCGGGGGCCCTCACCCTGACCCTGGCCGATACCGGGCGTATCGACGCGCTGTCGGGCGGCCTGTGCTCCTCGTCCGACTTCGAAGCCGCCTACGACCACATGATTCCCTTCATGGCGGCGGGCTTCCGCGAGCTGTGCGGCAGCGACGGCAGTCGCTAGCCGGACGGGTTTACAAGCCACAGCCCCAGAACTACCCTAGGCGGCCCGGATTCGGGTTCAGAATGACGATGCTGGCAGGGTTTTCTGCCCGCAAGCTTCAGTGGAAAGACGGGCCCGCCGCAGCTAGCTGCACCGGGCCCTCGGGGACAAGACGATAAAAGTCAGGGCACTCTACACTTCCACCCGGGTAGCGGGCGCAGCAGCACCCTTCGACACGCTTACCCTCAAGGTGTATTACCCCAGCCGCTTCACCGACTCGATCGAGGAGCGCAGCACCGGCGTCGTGGGCCCCGACGGGAGCCGCTCGCCGTTTCCCGTGGTCATCCTGCTGCCCGACGAAGACCTCACCCAGGAAAGCTACGCCTGGCTGGCGCTGGAACTGGCCCAGGCCGGCACGGTAGCGGTCACCTATAGCTGGATCTGCGAGGACGACGCTGGCCAGGTGCGCTCCGGCCCCGGCCAGCAGCGCAAGCGCCTCACCCTCAAGCGCTACGGCAGGAAGCCTTCCTGCCCGGCCCTGCCGGCGGTCTTTACCACGCTCAAGAAGCTCAACAAGTCGGGGGTGCTCGCCAGCCACCTGAACCTGTCCTGCGTGGTGCTGGGGGGTCATGGCCTGGGGGGTCGCATGGCCCTGCTGAATGCCAACCGGGACTGGTTTCCCACGGTCTGCGGCGCTTTCGCCTACGGCGGCCATGCGCTGGCCGACCCCGAGCAAGGCTGGAGCAAACGCGACGTACTGCCGCTGGAAACCGACATGTCACTGCTGTTGATTGGCGGTACCAGTGACGGGGTGATGGAAACGGAGACGGCCTACATCGCCGGCAAGGAGGCGAGCCCGACCTGGGCGGTGCAGCACAGCTTTAATCGCGGCATACAGGGCAAGCGCGGTGATCGCCACCTGGTGCTGGTAGAGGGCGCCAGTCACTACAACTTCGCCGCACCCCGCGACCCCTCGACCGGCAAGGAATTCATGGACCGCCGCACCCGCGGCCACGGCAAGGACGTGCGCAAATACCTGGCCCAGCTGCTGGTCACTTTCTGCGACCAGACCTGCCGGGGTGACCCCATGACCACCGCGGACCTCAAGGCCCTGTGTGATAGCAGCCACCCGATGGTGGCACACGCCGAGCACAAGTAGGGCAAATTCCGGTCACCGGCGGAACCGTCCCGCGCCAGGCGCCGTAACAAGCCCATGACTGATTCCCTGATCTACTGGTTCCGACAGGATCTCCGGTTGACCGACCTGCCGGGCCTGCAAGCCGCCATTGGCAGCGGCCACCCTGTTATACCCGTCTATATTCACGACCCCGACGCGGCCGGCCGCTGGGCCCCGGGTGGGGCATCGCGATGGTGGTTGCACCACAGCCTCGCAGCCCTGGGCAGCGATATCGAGGCGCTGGGTGGCAGGCTGCATATCTACAGCGGGCCTACCGCTCAAATCCTGCAGCAACTGGTTGCCGCGACGGGTGCCGGCGCCGTGTACTGCAGCCGCGGCTACGAACCCTGGTCTGCGGCCCTGGAGCACGCGGTACACGACAAGCTCGCCGGCGACGGTTGCGACATGAAGCGCTTTCCCGGCAGCCTGCTGTTCGAACCGGAGCAGATCGCCAACCAGAGCGGCCTGCCTTTCAAGGTGTTTACGCCCTTCTGGAAAGCCTGCCGCCGGCAGCCGACCCCGGCCGTGCCAAAGCCGGCACCCGAGCCCGGCGCTTTCTTCAGCGGCGAACTGGCCGCCCCCACCTCGGCTGAAGCCCTGGGGCTGGAGGCACTGGGGCTGCTTCCCACTCAACCCAACTGGGCCGCGGGCTGGGAAGCGCTGTGGCAACCGGGGGAAGCCGGTGCTGCCAGTCGGCTCGAGACGTTCCTGGCCTCAGGTATCGAGGACTACAGCGACGGCCGCGACCGCCCCGCCCTGGAGGTGACCAGCCGCCTGTCCCCGCATATTCATTTCGGTGAAGTCTCGCCCCGCCAGGTCTGGCATGCCGCCACGGCCGGGAGCCACTCGGAGGCGCAGGTCAGCAAGTTCCTGTCGGAGCTGGGCTGGCGGGAATTCTCCTACCACCTGCTGCACCATTTCCCGTCGATTCCCGAGCAGGCCTTCAAGGCGCAGTTCGCGGAATTTCCCTGGCTCGGCAACCCCGAGCATCTCAAGGCCTGGCAGCGCGGCCAGACCGGCTACCCGATCGTCGATGCCGGCATGCGCCAGCTCTGGCAAACCGGCTACATGCACAACCGGGTGCGGATGATCGTGGCCTCGTTTCTCACCAAGCACCTGCTATTGCCCTGGCAGGCCGGTGAAGACTGGTTCTGGGATACGCTGGTGGATGCAGACCTCGCCAGCAATGCCTGCAGCTGGCAGTGGGTCGCGGGCAGTGGTGCCGATGCGGCGCCCTACTTCCGCATCTTCAACCCCACCGCTCAGGGCGAGAAATTCGATGGCCAGGGCGAGTATGTCCGACACTGGGTGCCGGAAGTTGCGGACCTGCCCGACAAGTACCTGCACGCCCCGTGGACGGCACCGGATGAGGTGCTCAGCACCGCCGGTATCAGTCTCGGTGTGGACTACCCGCAGCCGCTGGTCGACCACAAGCAGGCCCGCCAGGCTGCCCTGGATGCCTACGGAGAAATACGCCAGGCGAGCTAGTGTCGCCTACTGTCCGCCGATCGCACCGACGCCGCCCGGGTGCTCCCGGGCTATCGCCAGCAGGGCACCGACATTGACGCAGCGCTCATCCTGCTGGGCAGCAATCTTCAGTGCGCGCACAATCGCCGGATTCAGGTCGTCATAGCGCGTTACCGCCGCCTGCAGGCGCGACACATTCTCCGCCGTGCACAGGCGTGGCATCAGCTGGTAGGTGACCTTGTCGTGGAAGTTGGTATCGTGCTCGCGGTCCAGCCGCGGCAGTTGCGCGAGCATCTCCACGGCGTAGGGCTCGGCCAATCCACGCTGGCTGGAGTACGGGAACAGGCCGGAAGCAATGGTGCGGCTGCGACGTAAGCTGTAGGCGTCGCCGGAATCGATGGCTTCTACCATCCACTGATACTTGCCCTCACCGCGGGCCGACAGCACCTCGGCGCGCACCGCATTCTCCTTGCCGCGGGAGCTGCCATCCTGTTCCAGCTCAGCCACCAGCAGCGCCTCGTAGCCCGGCCACAGGTGCTCGCTGAGTTTCATGACGATACGCCAGCGCTGGTCCCGGTCCAGCGCAAATCCCGCAAGTTCGAGCTCGCCTTGTAGCAAGTCTTCAAGACGCTGGAAGGCCAGCTCGTTGTTGGCGGTATTGATGTATCCCCTCAGCCAGAGCTGCCGGGCATCGCCGCGGGTCAGCGTGACTTGCTCCCAGAGCAGGGCTTCAAAGCGCTCGGCGTATGCGGCCAGGTACGTGTCGCCGGCCGGCACCTGGTGCAGGTAGCTGAAACCTGAGCGCAGGTTGCTGAGCAGGTCGGCGGTGACATTGAGGTCGGTTTCTGCGGTGATGTTGTCAGCGAGAATGTCCAGGTAGTCGGTCAACGCCAGGCGCGCATCCCGCATCATCTGGAACAGGTCATACCAGGCCATGTTGCGCTGCAGTGGGTCATCCAGGCCCATGATGTAGCGGCTGATCGTGGCCACTGAGCGTTCGTCCAGGGCCACCTTGATGTAGGCGTAGTCACCGTAGTTCGGGTAGACGAAATCCGGGCAGGGTGCGCCCTCCGCCTCAGGTACCGGCGTGCGGGCACCGTCGAACACCAGCGGCAGTTCGCGGCTCAGTACCAGTTGCTCACCCTCGCGTTTGAAAAGCGCCAGCACCGTGCGCTGCTCACGGAGGGTGGGGTAGTCAGCAGGCGTGCTTTGCTGCAGCACCAGCGAGCTGATCTTGCCGGCATCACACTGGTAGCGCGCTTCGATGGTATTGAGGCCAGCCGTATACAGCCAGTCCCGGGTCCAGTCATCGAGGTTGCGCTCGGCGGCATCGGACATCGCACCCATGAAGTCATCCAGCTCGGTATTACCCCAGGCATTGGTGGCGATGTAATCGCGCACCGCTTGCCGGAACACGTCATCTCCCAGGTAGAAGCCCAACTGTTTGAGAACGGAAGCACCCTTGCCATAGGTGATGCCGTCGAAGTTGGTGGTCGCCTCCTCGGTATCACGCACCGGCAACTCAATGGGATGGGTGGTGACCAGCTGGTCTTCCGCATAACCCCACTGCTTGTCGCCGATGAAAAACTGGTGCCAGGTTTCCTTGAACTCGGTGCCCTCGGCCAGGGCGCGCTCTGCCATGTAGGTGGCGAAGGCCTCGTTCAGCCACAGCCCGTTCCACCAGGCCATGGTGGTAATGTCACCGAACCACATGTGCGCCATCTCGTGCATGATGACGTTGGCGATGTACATGCGCTCGCGGCGTGTCGCCTGGCCGCGGAACAGCTTGCTCTCGCTGAAGGTCACCGCGGCGACATTCTCCATGGCGCCGGCGATAAAGTCGGGCACCACCAGCTGGTCATACTTCGCAAACGGGTAAGGCAATCCGAAGTAGTCGTCGAAGTAATCAAAGCCCTGACGGGTAATCTCGAACCAGAACTCTGGGGCTGCGTACTGGGCCATCGACTGGCGTACAAACAGGCGCAGGGGGTAGCGGAAGTCGGCGTCCTCGAACACAGCGTATTCGCCGGCGTGGAGGGAGAAGATGTAGGAGCTCAGCGGCAGCGTGGCCGGGAATCGCCAGGTCCACTGTGACTCGCCCTTGTCGATGCCTGATTCGCGGGCCGTGCTCACCACCTGCCAACCGGCAGGGGCCTGCACTGTCAGCTCATAGGTGGCCTTGAGGTCGGGCTGGTCGAAATGCGGGAACAGCCGGTTGGCGCTATAGGGCTGGAAGTCGGTGTACAGGTAAACGCGGCCATCTTCCGGGTCCTGGTAGCGATAGAGGCCCGCGCCATCCTGGCTGTAACCGTGCTCGTACTCGATGCTGAGCCGGCGGCTGCCACTCTTGATCACCCCCATTGGCACGGTGATGAAATGCCCGTTGTACTCGTGATCAACGGGCTGGTCGTCCAGGACCACAGACAGCACCGTGCCATCGCGGAAGTCCACCGTCAGTGGGCGGGTCTCCCTACCGTAGTTGAATTCGATATCCACCCGGCCGGCAAACACCTCGGCTCCGCGGTCGAGATCGACATGGAGCCGGTAGCGGGGCTCTGACACCACGCTGCGTCGGTACTTCGCCTCGGCGTGGGTCAGCAGGGCGCCGGCCTCGCGTACTTCCATGGCGCCGGCGGGAGGCTGGCTACTATCAATACCGCAGGCAGCAAGCAGCAGGGTCAGCAGGGCAGGCAGCAAGCGAATTGCCGCGCCGGTTACAGGGGGATACATCGTGAACAGCTCTCTTATGGTCGTGCAGCGCTTACCCTTTTGGGGTCGCTTTTGGGGGCGGGATTATACACATCTCACACGCCCCTGCAGCGTATAAAGGCCGCAGAATTGAGCCTGCCGCGTTTGCAGGTACTCACTATCCTGGCTGATGTCCTGCCAGGTGTATGGCGGGCCCTAGTCCAGGGTCGCGACCATCACCGCCTTGATGGTGTGCATGCGGTTTTCGGCCTGGTCCCAGGCGATGTTGTAGTCCGACTCGAACACATCGTCGTTGACCTCGAGACCATCCAGCCCGAATTCCTCGGCTATCTGTTTACCGACTACCGTTTGGCTGTTATGGAAAGCGGGCAGGCAGTGCATGAATTTCACCGAGGGGTTGCCGGTGCGCTCCATCAGCTCCAGGTTGACCTGGTAGGGCTTCATGATCTCCACCCGTTCGGCCCAGGCCGAGGGGGCTTCGCCCATGGACACCCAGACATCGGTGTGGACGAAGTCGACGCCCTGCACGCCCTCGTCGATGTCCTCGGTAAACTGGATAGTGGCGCCGGTATCCTCGGCAATGGCCAGGCACTGGTCTACCAGCGACTCATCGGGCCAGAACTCCATGGGACCTACCATGCGCAGTTCCATACCCATTTTGGCCGCCCCCACCATGAGGGAGTTGCCCATGTTGTTGCGGGCATCGCCCAGGTAGGCAAATTTGAGCTGTTCGAGATTGCGACCGCCGCCGTGCTCTTCCATGGTCAGCAGGTCGGCCAGCACCTGGGTGGGATGGAATTCATCGGTGAGGCCATTCCATACCGGCACGCCCGCGTACTCCTCGAGGGTTTCGACATCGGCCTGCCGCGCGCCGCGGAACTGGATGCCGTCGTAAAGACGGCCCAGCACCCGGGCGGTGTCCGCCACCGACTCCTTGTGGCCCATCTGGGAGCCGTCCGCCAGCATGGTCACATTGGCGCCCTGGTCGAAGGCCGCCACCTCAAAGGCACAGCGGGTTCGGGTTGAGGTTTTCTCGAAGATCAGCGCGATGTTCTTGCCGGTCAGTTGGGGCTGTTCCTTGCCAGCGTACTTCTCCGCCTTCAGCTCTTCCGACAGGTCGAGCAGGTAGCGGATTTCCGCCGGCTCAAAGTCCAGCAACTTTACAAACGAGCGACCTTTCAGATCGACAGCCATTGGGCACCCTCCCCCGGGGAAACCGCACACTTAAGCATAATAGCCGGGGGACTGGCTACCGGCTTGTTCAGAATCGACCAGGCGCCGATAAAGCCCCGAGGTGCGGGGGTAGCAATGCGTTTGGCTATCCGGCGGTACTATCGACTATCAGCAATGGCGCCGGCTGTGAAAAATCGGTGAAAAGAGCACAAAAAAAAGGGCAGACCCCAAGGGGGTCTGCCCCATTCTTTCTTCTTGTCGCTTTCCCCAGAACCGCCCGTTAAAGCGCCTGCGGCGGGTTCTTTAAAAATCCCAGAACAGACCGCCGTAGACCCCATCCACGGTAACGTCAGCGAACTCGTCGTCGTCATCGTATTCAAGGTCCATATAGCGGTAGCCCGCCTCGACGCCGAGCCCGAATGCAAAGGTGTAGCCGACATTCACCTTGGTGTCGTAGAGGGTGTCATCGTCATAGCTGACGTAGTTGCCCTCAATGCCCACGGAGAGCCCGGAGAACGGCAGGTCGAATCGCGCCTGGCCGTAAAACATGGGCACCACGTGGTCGATGTCCAGCCGGCCCGCTTCCTGGGTGGTGAGATCACGGATCTGGATGCCGTCGTCGAAATAGCGACCCGTGAGACCGACATCAAGGTTCACCCAGTTATCGAGAATCTCGTAATAGAGCGTCAGGTCGGTGTGGGTGAGGTCGCTTCTAGAAGACCCATCTCCGTTCAACTCGATCCCTTCAAAGTCAATGCCATCGACGCTGCCCACCGCTGCGGCCTCCATGCTGGTATGGCCCAGCATGATATTCGGCAGCACGGGAATGGGGTGTTCGAGCTGCAGATAGAAGCTGTAGTCGTTTTCGTCGTCGTAGTTGAGGTTGTCCTCGACATCGATCTCGGTCGTACCAGATCTGACATCCCCCTCAAACTGCTGGCCCCACAGGTTGGCGCCGGCGCGCCAGCCCACCACGTCAGCCTGGGCTGAGGACGCCAGCAGAGCACCGGCCAGCAGCATAATTCGCGAAGTCTTCATGGTGTCACTCCCCTCATTGGTCTGCTGTCACTGTAACAGTGGTGGTCCCGCCAACCCTGTGACCGCTGTCAGAGAATTGCAGTGGCAGCATCGAGGGTGGTATTAAGCCAATAAAAAGCAGGTCATCCGGTTTTATTTACTGGCCGCAATGGACTAAGCTATCCGGTTAACAGCGGCAATACCGCCGCTATAATCGAGGGTTCCCTCTGACTACCGGCCGCAGCCTGTCTGAGACAGGACCGCCCATAACAATATTGCGAGGTCACTATGAACGCGCCCCAGGAACTCAACGTCGACAACGATCCGATCACCGAAGCCATGATGAAGGTGCTGCTGGCGCAGCGCGAAGACTACATCGCCGAGGGCTTCGTGAGCGCGGAAACCCGCATCGACCGCATGCGCCGCGGCATGAACTCGGTGTCGAAATTCCAGGATCACCTGGTTGACGCCCTCAACAAGGATTTCAGCTGCCGGCCCCGTGAACTGTCGATGCTCACGGACGTTGCCGCCGCCATCCAGCCCTTCAAGAGTGCCTCGAAGCAGGTGCGCAAGTGGATGAAACCCGAGAAGCGTAAGTCCACCTTCCCCCTGGGCCTGCTGGGCGGTCGCTCCCGCATCGAGTACCAGCCGCTGGGCGTGGTGGGCGTCATCAGCCCCTGGAACTTCCCGGTGAACCTGGCCTTTGCACCGCTGGCAGACATCCTGGCCGCGGGCAACCGCGCCATGATCAAACCCTCTGAGTACACGCCAACCGTCTCCGAGGTCATGGTTGAGATCGTCCAGGATGCCTGGGACGAAAAGGAAGTCGCCATCTTTACCGGCGGCCCGGAAGTGGGCGCCGCCTTCTCCGGCCTGCCCTTCGACCACCTGCTGTTCACCGGTGCCACCAGCGTGGCGCGACACATCATGGCCGCGGCCGCCAAGAACCTGGTGCCGGTCACCCTGGAGCTCGGAGGCAAGTCGCCGGTGCTCATCAGCCGCAGCGCCGATATCAAGCAGACGGTCAGCCGCATCATGCTCGGCAAGACCATGAACGCCGGCCAGATCTGCCTCGCGCCCGACTACGTCATGCTGCCGGAAGAAAAGACTGACGAGTTTGTTGAAGCCGCGCGCAAGTCGGTGGCCAAGATGTTCCCGGACATC
>JAAUYJ010190163.1_pt1 | contig 10989 bp, 12 predicted proteins | sample 7278031 | NCBI WGS metagenome assembly JAAUYJ01 (sample SAMN14350222, study PRJNA611818) | marine sediment metagenome | isolation source: surface marine sediment (1.8m) | place: French Polynesia: Moorea | collected 2018-08 | reverse complement strand
ATCAAATCAATTGATACTGCTTTATGGGAAACCAATAGTGAACTAGAATTCTATATTTATAAAGGTCTTGGTGGAAGTGGTTCATCTCTTTTTAAGCAAAATTACGATTATGTTCGTGAAAATTTTGAAAATTTGAAACATCAAGGACCTAAAGAACTTGCTAATACATGGTTTGAGCGTTCTGAGTTAAATAGGGTTGAGAAAATACAATGTAGAAAGTTAGATGATGTTCTTGAAGAACTCGATGAAACTTTTTGCTATCATTTTCTTAAGATTGATGCACAAGGAGCAGAATATCAAATTTTAAGAGGTGCTGAAAATCTTTTATCCAGCAGTTGCCTAGGACTTCATTTAGAACTATTTAATATTCCTATGTATCAAGGAATTAAATTATTACCTGAAGTTGAAGTTTATCTAAATAATTTTGGCTTCCATCTAGTGAAAAAATTTCCTGCACACGGTTCATTTGATTCACAACATGACTGCTTATTCTTAAAAACTGAAAATGATAGTCACTTATTAAAAATAATCAAGAAAATCTATCAAGTTTAAGTAGAAAGAGTCTCAGAGATGAAACCCTTTTTAAATATAGCGATCACAAACTGACAACTTTTGACTCAGGAATCAACATAAATACTACCATCAGGTAAGGTTGCCCCTTTTAAAATTGTTCCTGTTAACTTCACCATAATTCGATTACCCGATCCTACTTTTGCCCCCGATAAATCGGCTTCTGTTAAGTCGGCACCGCTTAAATCTGCCCCTACTAAATTAACTTGTTGTAGGTTAGCAAATCGTAAATTGGCCTTTAATAAATTAGCTCGAAATAAATTGGCTCGGTACATATTTGCCCGTTCTAAATTAACTTTGTGCAAGAAACTATCGCTGAGATCGGCATAACTTAAATCTGCCGCAATCAATTTTCTACCAGAAAGATCCTTTTCCTTCAAATTGGCCCCTTTTAAATCAGCCCCACTCCAATCCCGGTAATAAGGTCTTTGGGACTGGGTTGGGGTATAATGACTATAAGGATAAGCAGAACGATTTTCTCGCCTTACAGAGACAGTTTTCGAGGGATGAGAGACAATTTGATGAGATTTGAGTTGTTCACGGGCGTGATTAATTTCTTGTAATTTGGCTACCGCTTTATCTAACAGTCGTTGATTGTTTTTGGGAAGGCGATCCGGATGCCAAATAAAAGCCAAGTCTCGATAAGCTTGGTTTATTTCCTCAAGGGATGCGCCGACTTCCAATCCTAACGCTCTATAGTACCGTTCTATCTCTTTCATTACCACGCGACTTAACAACAATTAGTCCAATTTAAGCGAGTTAGGGCAACTGGGGCAAAAAGTGCTTAAACTGGCTCTACCTTTCAGGATAAATGCAGTCAAAGAAAATGGGGCTTAAAACATAAAAAAATCTGAGCAAAGTTATCAGGATTTTTTAACACTCGAATCATTGGGAACTGTCAAGCAGCTTAGGAGTCATAGGACTGAGGAGACATTGGGCATAACAGAAGTCAAAAGTTAAATTGGCTTTTTCTCTAGGTTTGATTAAAAGCGACTGTCCCCAAATATGCTTTGATTCCTTTATGAATAACTGCTAAAGATATATAAAAATGAATGAGAAGTATTTAGATACCTTATGGGTGAAACGGTTATTATGGGTAGCTATTGGTATCACCTTGACCATTTTTTTAGTCAATTTTTATTTAGTGGGGTTTGGAGTTTATGGGGATGGGATTGGTTACTATACCCCTCTACGATCGCTGATTTTTGACGGTGATCTCAGAGTGTCTAATGAATATGAATATTTGTCCCAGTCTGCTTCTAACTTTGGTGGAGGTGTGAGGGTTGATAAGGAAATTCCTGAATATAGTAAATATACATTAGGTTTGGGGTTAATTTTATCCCCTTTCTTTGCCTTGGGACACCTGGGGGCAGTGATTTTAAATGGTTTGGGGGTTGAGGTTGCTTTAGATGGGTTATCTTGGCCCTATGAATTGTTTTATTGTTTAGGCAGTATTGGTTTAGGGATTGCGGGACTAATTACTTGTTATCAGGGGGCGAGACGTTTTTTTAGTCCCACTGCTTCTGTTTTAGGGGTTGCAGGAATTTGGTTTGCTTCACCGTTGAGTTTTTATCTTTGTTTAGAAACCTCAATGTCTCATGCAGTCTCCCAATTTTTGATCTCTCTATTTTTGTACATTTGGATAGCAACCCCTTGGATAAAAAGCCCTCGTCAACAAGTTTTGATGGGACTTTTGTTGGGGTTAGCCACTTTTGTCCGTCCTCAAAATGCTCTTTTTGCTATTGTCCCCATGTTAACCATAGTTTGGGGTTTGATCGCTTCTCAGAAAAAGGGAAAGGATAAGAGTCCACAAGACAAAGATCATAGTAAGCAAGTCATCGTTCAGTTGATACAATCTAGTCTGCTCCCCTTGTTGATTATTGCTGTGGTAGCAGGGTTAATGCAGTTGCCTCAATTTTTAATTTATCAGTGGCAATTTGGCAGTTTTTTTGATATACCCTATTTACAGGAAGGGGCGGCAGAAGGCTATGGGGGAAGTTTTAACTGGGGTCAACCGGAAATCCTTAATGTTCTTTTTTCAGGGTTTCATGGCTTATTTTCTTGGCATCCCTTACTCTTTTTAGGAATCGTTGGCTTAGTTTTAATCAGTCTTACCTATCCTTCAATGGTGATTATTCTCTTAAGTGCTTTTGCCCTACAAGTCTATTTGGTTGCCTCTTGGTGGTGTTGGTGGCAAGGGGCCAGTTTTGGGGGTAGAATGTTCGCCAATTGTAGTTTTATTTTTGTCTTGGGGTTAGCTGCTTTTTGGGACTATTTTCCCCGTCCGAGTTGGCGGATTTGGGGCGTGGGGATTACGCTCTTTTTTATTGTTTGGAATGGTTTGCTCGGTTTACAATACGAGTCTGGCATGATTCCTCCAGAAGATCCTGTTACCATGACACAAATTATTCTTAACCAACCTCTAGCGATTCCTTACTTTCTTAACCATGTTTTTAATCGTTAGACTTAGATGGAATTTTGTCATTTTTTTGATACACTAGGGGGGAAAATAATTTTAGGAAATTATTAAAATGGAAAGCGTTGCTTATATCGTCGTTTTAACAATGGCTTTAGCCGTTCTCTTCTTTGCGATTGCCTTTCGGGAACCCCCCCGCATCGAAAAGTAAGTGTTTGGGGCTGATAACCCCATTATTAGACCATTCTAAGCCCCTTCTGAGCCTCTATTTTTCCTCGTTTAACCAAGGAAAACAAGGATGGCTCAGACTCTTGTATTTTTCAGGATTTCATCAATTATTTTCCTATCTTACTTCTTCTGACGCTCAAATTCCTTTGCTAAGGATAGTCCTATGCAATGTCCCTATTGTCAACATACCAATAGTCGTGTTTTAGAATCTCGTTCTTCCGAAGGTGGTCAAAGTATTCGTCGTCGTCGTGAATGCTTAAACTGTAAACACCGTTTTACAACTTATGAACGCATTGAGTTTGTTCCCATCACCGTCATCAAGCACGACGGCAAAAAAGAGTCTTTCGATGCCTCAAAGCTCTTAAGAGGGATGGTGAGAGCCTGCGAGAAAACAGGAATGACCCATCAACGTATTGAAACCATTGTAGATGATATCGAGGCTCATTTACAACAACGGCCTCAAAGAGAAGTCACCAGCGAAGAAATTGGCCAATTGGTTTTAAACTATTTGCGCGAGGAAAACGAAGTGGCCTACATTCGTTTTGCTTCCGTTTATGGTAGGTTTAAAGGGATTAAAGACTTTCTGGAGACTCTTAAGCAACTGCAATCGGTTTCTCAATGGCAAAACTCTTCCGCGAGTGATTCGGGCAACTCAGAGATTTCTACCTGTTTGAGTTTAACGAAAAATGGCTCGGTTAAGAAGGTTATATCAAATCCGCTTAATCAGTAAAGGTTAAAATTGCTACTGTAAATCTATCTTCCCCTTCCTAATCTGCCTCCTCTGCTTGCCTCATCCTAACCCATGGTATTCAACAGGATTTGAGATCAGAAGTTAGTCTCAAAGTTTGCGCTCAATGCTCAATTTTTCAACAATAAATAATAAAGTTGTCCCGTATTACTAATTAAACCCGCACGATCACCTGCTTCTTTTCCCGTCCCCATAAAAATATCCACTCTTCCGGGTCCTTTGATAGCACTTCCTGTGTCTTGATCTAAAACATAACGATTCACTAATTTTGTTTCCATTTCCCCTGTTTTAGTAACATAAGGAATAGGTGTTTTAATCAATGCTAATGCACCAGGGGGCATAATTGATTTATCGGTTGCAATGGAGCGTTCAGCAGTCACAGGCACACTTAAATTCCCTTGGGCTGGGGCTCCATCGGTTTCACGAAAGAAAATAAAGCGATTATTACGGGGTAAATAGTTACTTAATTGTTGGGGATTTTTGTGTAAATAATCCATTAATCTGGGCAGAGTTAACTCGTCTAAGGAGAAAACTCCATCATTAACCACTTCTTTGCCAATACTAACATAAGGATAGTCTGTGCTGCTATCATAACCAACTGTTATGGTCTCTCCATTGATTAATTCTAGCCTGGCCGAGCCTTGAACATGAACTAAATAAGCTTCTAAACGATCGCGCATCCAAATCAGTTCATTGCCTTTAATAATACTCTTATTTCCTAAGCCATCTTTTCCTTCTAATTCTAATCGTGTCGGGTGAGGTTTTTGCCAATTTTCAAAGTCTTTGGGTTCAAAATATAAGGGGTAACGATACTCTGCAGTTCGTTGACGACTGGCAGTGTAAATCGGCTCAAAATAGCCTGTAAAATGAACCGTTCCTTGATTATCATGACCTACTGATTGATACAAAGTAAACTCTTTTTCAATGGCTGTTTGTAATTCGTCTGGGGTTGTTGCTGTTTTTAATAATTGCTGAAAGCGAATTAAGGAACGACGAACGCGATCGCGGGTAATACCAGGAATGGGATAATTATCATAAGCCTCTGCTGCTTTCGGGGTATCTAAATAACGTAAACTATAACTAATTGCTCGAATTAATGACCATTTATCCCCTCGCTTTTCTGTGGTTGACCACAGTTGTTCATCTTCTCCCCAAATAGCATTAAGTTCAATGGAGTTAACGGGACGTAATGCTGGCGTTTGCGCCATAATGATTTGAGGAGGAAATAAAATCAATCCCAGTCCCATCGATAAAGTTGCGATCGCTTGTTTCATTGCTAATTTTATTCTCTTTCTACACTACCAAAGAAGACGGGTTCAACCCGAATCGCCATAATACTTGACGGACGAACCACCATATATTCTCCCTGAATATTTTTGATAGGAACGTTGATAAATTGCTCCGAGTCAAAATTAGTCACAATGTCGTTACTATACCATTTCTGGAATTCCTGAATTTGAGCAAAACGGACTTCTTCTCGGTGGCCACTGGAAAGAAACAAGAATACAGCGTATTCGTCTGGTTTTCTAGGCATCCTTAACGCTCCTAATAATTTTCGCCTTTCCCATTATCGGTGACTATTGGGTTAATTTGAAGCCTTGTAATAAAGCTTCTATAACTTGGGGTAAGGTTTGAGAGAGAGCCTCGGAGGTTTTAAACTCCAGTTGTTGATGGGATGGGAGATCGAAGGGCCATTGTCCTGAAAACTGAGATCGCTCCTGATGTAGCAGCAAAATTTGTCCCCCTCGTTTATGATTTAAACTGTATCCGAGTTCGGTACAAATGGAAGGACTGGGAATCAAATGAGTAGTTTCCTCTTGTTGCACCTGAGTTATGGGTGTCCCATCAACAACTAACAACAAGCTTTTTCTCAGTTTCCTCAGTTGACTATCACTGAGTCTTAAGGGGGTGTCTTGAGGACGCTCAGCCACCACTAGGGTGAGGAGATAACGTGATCGCTGATTATAAGATTGGATCGCATCGGCTAAGACAGTTTGAATAATATTACTGGAGTCTGGATATTCTCTCTGACTACTGAAAAAGATGATCGGTTCTAAGGTGGCTGTGATGTCTTGCTTACTAAAATACATTTCCTGAGACACAAGATCCAGGTTAGCAATGCTATAACCGCCACTGCCTTCGATATAGAATTCTATGGCTTCTCCCTCTAAATAACGTTGAAACCATTCAGATTGTTGAATAACGGCTTTATCGTCTAAAAAGTCGGCTCTAAGAGCGGATTTGAGCAGACTATTCCGATTTAGTCGTAAGTCCGGAGGACGCTTTACCACGTCTCGTAACGGTTCATATTGCCCTAAATACCATGCTTTGAGGGGAATAATTGCCATAGTTGTTGTTCTCAAAAATCGGTAACTATAGGCATGGTACACTATTTAGAACGTTTTGGGTACATTAGTATTACTATTTTAACAGTATTGACTAATATCCTCTCCCCATTCATCAGCGAGATAACAAAGAGCGCGGAAGCGCAAAGCCATTAATTCCTCGTATAAGGGGTTAAGTTTACAAAGAGGAGGAATACTGAGTAAAACATGACCGAAAAACTGAATTTTACGTTCAAAGGGACATTGAGCAGGTATTAGACGACAAAGACGATGAGCAAAGGTGCGATCGCTAATTTCTTGATGTTCTAGGCGATTTCGTAGGGATTGTAACATTTTTGAGAGGGGATAGTTTAACCATTTAGAAATAGAAACAGGCTGAGAAGACCCACTAGCTAAGATGAAGTTCTTGATCGTATAATCTGTTACATTCATTACTGCATTCCTGAACACTTAAATAAGGTGACTGTTTTGAGAATGGTATAAAATTTGTCAATGATTCCGTAATAAATTCAACGTTTCAGGAAAAAAAGAACAGGAATATAATAGACAAAAGTTTCAAATTCAGGTTAATCTTTTATGATTCATTTGTTTCTATCTCAAGTATGATTTGGATTCATAATTGATGATAGTCACCATTGGTATTAACCTAACATTGTTATCATAACCAACCTAGCAAGGGGTTATTTGGAAAAAAAGTTGAAGAATCATTACACCTCCTTGCATTGATCATCCCCATTATGCGCCCTAAAAAAATCAGTAAGACTACGGGAGTTTGAGAAATTTTGGACTTAAGTTTAGGTGTTTATCGCTGGTTCTAAGGGTTTTATTTGAAGTGCGTTTGTGGTATAACTTACTTCAAGGATTAGGGGGAATTGGCGGTCTCGCGCTCCACAAGTGCGGCTGCACCGCCATAAGATCATGAGTAAAGGGGAATTGGCGATCGCTAAACCAATTTTTTCCAATTTCTGAACGAGATAATAGGGTCTAAAACCTGGCTTTTTAAAGCGAAACGTTTTTGAGGCGAGGCTTATGTCATTGGTGTGCGTTACCTTGGCGATTGCGAATCGCCGCGGTCGCACCACAATCCTCGTCTCCAAAACAGCTTCTGTGCGATAGCGACGGAGCTTCGTTAAGGAACTTCTGACTTCTGAGTTCGTTAAGTTGTGGGAAGAATTGAGAATTAAGAATTGTGATTAATTCGATGGTGATGAGTCTAATTTGATGTTTCTTTTAATTCTAGGTTTGTTAGTGTCTAAAATACTTTTGGGCGATTGATGGAAAGATTTTTGATGAGGAGAAAACTCTTTTAATCCTGTTTGCGATGAGAATTGATATTGAACTTGATCACTAACTGCTTCAACCACTTGTGCAGTGTAAACTTGATATTCTAATTGCTCAGTTTGAGCCACTAAGTTACTAAGTCCATCGATTAACTTACGAATATTATTTCTAAAATTAGGATCTCCTGTTAATTCCTCCACGTCAGAGGTAATTTTTTGAGCATTTTCAAAAGTGACACGAGCAGAATCTAAAGTTTTTTGTATAGTAACGATAACTTCAGGATCATTAATAGATTGAGATAAATTCTGTAAATTCTGTGCTGTTTGTGCTGCATTTGTCATCAATAATTCAAGATCGTTAGCAAATTTCTCCATATCAATTTCATCGATCCCTTGATTCAGTCGATCGACCGTTGTGTTGAAATTTAGAGCTAATAAACGAACTTGATCGCTGGTTTTTTCAATACTACTTAAAGTATTAACAATATTACCTCTATTCTCAGCTACTAAACTATCTAAATTACCAATCAGATTAGCAGCCCCTCGTACCGTTCGATTAAGATCAGTACGATTTTCTGCCACCACTGTATTGACATTACGCATCAATTGAGAAGCATCTTGTGCCGCTTGACCAGCATTGCGGATGGCACCACCAACACCGCCAATTTGACCCCTGGCGGCTTTTGATAATTGAGTAATCTCTTGACTCAGGATAGCAATTTTATCCCCGGCTTTAGCCACATTTCGTGCGGCTGCATTAATATTACGCACAAACTCTGGATCACTATAAGCCTTACTCAAACGGGTTAAAGCTTCAATCAACTGCGATCCAGTTTTTCCTGTCACCTGATCATCATTACACAAAATTGCTTTAGCCTCAGCGCAGTCTTGACTGGTGGGATCAATGGCTAAAGCGTCGTCTGACAAATCCATTGATGGAGTAATATCCACAGATGCTTCTCCAATCAGTCCATAACGGTTTATTTGAACGGTGGAGTCTTTGGGAATGCGTAAATCGGTTGAAGAGATTTCTACAGCTACTTTCACCCCATTACTACTGGGTTGGAGTCCTAAAATTTTTCCCACCGCAACTCCTCGATAACGAACCGGGGCCCCAATTTGCAGACCACTCACATCTTGGAAGTCGGCAAAGAATTGATAGGTTTTTTGCCCAAAAATTCCCCCTCGCAACCAAAATACAAGTCCTCCAAAAATAATTAATCCAAATAAAGCAAATAGACCAACGGTACCTTCTTGAAGACTTCGCATCCGTAACATAGTTGTTTCCTGTCGTGAACTGATGGTTAAGCAAACAACCAATAGGTGTATTTATCCTACGGGCTGTCAGATATTCCGTTTTATGTTAACTCATTTGTTAGTTTTTCTATTGAGTGAACCAATCTTATTCTTTTAACTAACATATTCCATTTTCACGAAAATCCAGAATCTAGTAATATTATGTCCCTAAAATAAACAATCGTAGGGGTTTAACGGTCTTAAACCTAAAAAAACCAAACCTTTGATCAATCGTTGCTGATTTATGAGATAGAATTCTGGCTGGATTAGAAAAACGTAATCCACCCTTAAACTTATCAGTTAATTAGTAAAAGTTTGATGCATTACACTATATTTAATGCACCCTACAAAAGAGGCGATCGCTAATCATTGCTTATTCATTAAATACACAAAAAAGTTATGATTGTTGGGTTTCGTTCTACAAAATCGGCGATCGCACTAAATACGATTTTTCCAATATCCAGGTTTTCTGCTACAGTGCATGATGGCTAAAATTAGTATAGAGTCTTGCTTAATGCTATAGAGAATACCGTAAGGAAATTTTTTCGTCATACATCGTCGAATCTCTTCATCGACTGTAGGATAACGGGTTGGTGTTTCTCGAATACGATAAATTGTCTCTTCAATTGCCTCAATAAAAACTTGCGCTGTTTTATTGTTTTGTTCAAGATAATATTGAACTGCTTGTGCATATTCTGTCAAGGCTTCAGGATGAAAAACATATTTCATGGTTTGAGCATTTGTCTAATTTTTTCTAAAGCTTCTTCTCCTGGAATAGCCTGTACTAAACCATTTTCAATCTCATCTTGTCGTTTTTTAGCTTCAGTAATCCAGGCATTTTCAATAGTTGGATCACTGTCAAATTCTAGGCTTTCGATAAGCTTTTCTGCTAACATTGCTCTAGATATGGTAGGAAGGGCTAAAATTTCTTGTGTTAATTCTTCTATTGAGCGCATAAGTGTTAAATTTTAGAATTATTATCTTTTTAAAGTTTAACACAGTTAAATTCTATCCACTGATCAATCATCTCTTATTAATCAGATAAAATGTATGCCGGATTAGAGAAACGTAATCCACCCTTCAACTTATCAATTAATTAGTAAAATTTTGGTGCAAAACATGATCATGTTTTGCACCCTACAAAAGAGGCGATCGCTAATCATTGCTTATTCATTAAATACACAAAAAAGTTATGATTGTTGGGTTTCGTTATACAAAATCGGCGATCGCACCTTTTTAATAATGATTGTTTCTGACTTCATATTAATCTGAGTACCTGCATCCACTTCCATCCACACCTTAGCACCTGCATAAAGTTCTTCATTTTCAGGTCGATAAATAATTTTACAGTTTCCTTCAAACGATACTTCTGAACAATAAGTGACTTTAGAGCCCTTTCTGACAATAATAACTGGCTCTTTGTTATCTCTCTTGTTATTGGTTCCTACCAACCTTTTATTGACGTGAATGATAGTAGGTTTTTCACGACGTTGAACACGCCATTTCCCCTTCAGCCCGCGTTTACCGCTGATAATCTTGGGCATCCTTCTCTTGCCATAAAGGGGAAGTTTCCAACCTTGTTTGGTTTTGTACGCCCCTTGAACCCTTTTAGCATAGATTAGCTGTAGAATGCGCTGACGACTTATCCCTAACAAATAGGATGCTTCGATAAGGTTAATCGTTTCCATAAGTACAAAAATATCTTTGATAAGGTTTTTTTGTTTTATTATTTTAACAAAAAAAATGATAGTAGGTTATTTTTGCACTTTTAAGGTTGTACTTTAACGAAGTCAGAAGTCAGAAGTTGTTGAAAGAAACAGAGATTTATACTCCGCTTCCAAAAACTATGCGCCTTAAAAGGCGGGGTTTTAGACCCAACTATTTTCGATAACAGTGGTATAATGCTACCTACGAGCTCAGCCATCACCTTGACAGCGCAACAGTTATAAACAGTTATAAATAGCGATCGCATTCAAAAATCATTACCATCAAAACCCAAGGGTTAACGAAGTCAGAAGTCACAAGTTGTTTTTGAGACGGAGCATATCTCTTGGTGCGCTACCCAAAGGCGATTACGAATCGCCGGGGTCGCACCGCAATCTCTGT
>JAAUYJ010092173.1_pt1 | contig 10990 bp, 8 predicted proteins | sample 7278031 | NCBI WGS metagenome assembly JAAUYJ01 (sample SAMN14350222, study PRJNA611818) | marine sediment metagenome | isolation source: surface marine sediment (1.8m) | place: French Polynesia: Moorea | collected 2018-08 | reverse complement strand
TATGGGTTCACAACATGGCAAACGCTTGATGTTACAAATCAATGTTCATAGCAGCGAAATACCAACATTGCTAACATCGAGAAACGTTGCGGAAGATAGCAATAACCCTAATTCTGGTAAAAATCGCCCTATCAACGATAATCATGTCATAAAAATTAAAGATTACATCAAAGAAAGGGTTAAAGCTGAAAATAAATGGATTTTAGGAACAATTACGGCCAATATTGATCCTGATAAATCCAAAATTATGTATCAAAAAATTTGGGGAGATTTATATGTTGCCTTCATTTTCAATAGTACATCTCTGGAAATAACAGACGGGCAGCATCGCAAAAAAGCGATCGAAGAATTGCTGAGTGAAGATAGAGATTTAATTTCTGATGTCACATTTCCTGTTAATCTAGTTCTAGAAGGGGATTTAAGCCAATGTCAGACTGATTTTCGAGATATGGCTCAAACTCTATCAATACCTCAATCTCTTCTGGTTGCTTATGGTGGATATGGTAAAGATGCGATCGCAAAAGAGATAGTCGAACAAGTCAACCTATTTCGTAACAAAACCCAAAAAATTAAGGCTACCCCTGGCTCGAAAACAGGTTATATTTACACCATCAACTATGTTGCAAAGTTAGTTAGTTGTGCTTTTACAGGGAAGCCAACGGATAAGCTTTCTGAAATCAATACAGATAAGCTGGTAAAAGAGAGAGCCAAAGAATTAAGCGAATGTCTTAACTATTTCTTTTCTCACTATGCTCAAACAGCCAATGATTTTGATAAAGATAGTCATTGGCGAAAAATGGCAAAATTGACGGGTGACATTCTCGAAAAAGAAAAGGTGCATTGGAAGGTGGCCACAGATTTCAGGGAAAATTGTATTTTAGGTATTAGCGTTGGTTTAGAAACTTTGGGTGATTTACTTTTTTATACCCTTGATAGTGAAAGTAATCAATTTGATCGCAACAAAGTTAAACACCTGGCAGAATCAATAGATTGGTCAAGACAAGGAAAGCATTGGCAAGATACATTGATTGTTCCTGATGGAAAAGGCGGAATTAAATTAAGTACAAGCCGTAAGTCAGTTAAGGTTGCAGTAGAGCGTTGTCTTGAACTCTTAACTTGAGATAATTACCAATATATTGATTTGACAACTGAGGTAATTAATGATTAACTTTCCTTCCGTTACCATGTAAGATAGAAGACAAGTCTTAAAAAAATATAAAAATTCTTCTAACATGGCTTCCAATGTATTAGGACCTCAGAGTCTTCAGCTATTACTCTCTATTCTCTTACCCACTGGGTGTCGTTTATCAGTGGTATCAGATAAAACCTATCGTATCCAATGTCCTGATTATGAAATTGCCCATACAGTTTGGGAAAATCGTATGAATTGTGTCTATCCCCTGCTCGGACCTGGAGAGGTACTAGAAGTAGTTGCTTCTGACTACTATGCTAGAAGTTATCCTAAACCTTCTTAGGGTTCTGGTTGATTCTGAAAATTAATGTTAACTTTTATGAAGTCGAGGGGATTAAGCTTATTCTTGACTTCTTTTTTGTTGTCACATAATTAATTAATAGAGATGAACTTAGATCAGAAATTAATTAGGGTTTGGGCTAACTTGTTAGCCATTCTAGCTGCTTTTTTCACCAATGTATTAGCTAATATTGCTCCCATCAATGGCTTAACCATTGGAGAAATTTCTAATAATTTGTTTGAAGATGTTTTGATTACCCCTGCAAGTTATGCTTTTGCGATTTGGGGAGTTATCTATTTAGGGTTAATTAGTTTAGGAGTTTATCAAGTTTTACCGCAAAATAGAAACAACTCTTACTTACAGAAAATGGGTTACTATTTAGTTATTAGTAGCCTCGCTCAAATTCTCTGGGTATTCTTATTTTTATCTCGTTTTTTTGTTCTTTCCACAGTAGCAATGTTAGCTATTTTAATCCCTTTAATATTACTCTATTTAAACCTAGATATTGCCTTAATTTCCCTATCAAAAAAACAAAAATGGTTCGTTAATTTTCCTATTAGTGTTTATTTAGGTTGGATTACAGTTGCCACTATTGTTAATTTTGCTTTAGCCCTATACTGGATAAACTGGGATGGTTTTGGCATCTCTAATCTGGTTTGGACAATGATCATGATTATGGTAGCTGCCATACTTGGTAGTTTAATTATTATCAATAGAAGAGATAAAGTTTATTGTGGAGTTTTTATTTGGGCTTTAATTGCCATTACCATGCGTCATTTAGATATCTTACCCATTGCCATTACTTCAGGTCTTTCAGCCATCATTTTATTGGTTTTGATGATAGTTAATAGTAGACAAAAGGTAATGGCAAAGTATCAAGGTTAGGACTTAATTTGCTTATTCATTAAGTAAGGCTTCTACAAATTCATAGCTTGAAAAAGGTCTTAAATCTTCAATTCCTTCTCCTACTCCAATAAACCGAATCGGTAAATTTAATTGTTGGGCAACGGCTAAAGCCACGCCTCCCTTAGCCGTGCCATCTAACTTGGTTAAAACCACACCGCTTAAATTAGCTGCTTCTGAAAAAACTTCCGCTTGACGTAACCCGTTTTGTCCTAAAGTAGCATCCAAAACTAACAAAGATTCTATCTGAGCATTGGCGGCTTTTTTATCAATAATACGCCGAATTTTTGCTAATTCTGCCATCAAATTCTTCTTATTCTGTAACCGTCCGGCTGTATCAACTAACAATAACTCAACGTTACGAGCTTGGGCTGCAGAAATACCGTCAAAAACAACTGCGGCGGGATCGGTATTTTGACCAGGGTTAGCGATAACAGGAGTATTGGTTCTTTCTCCCCACACTTTCACCTGTTCAACCGCAGCAGCACGGAAAGTATCGGCTGCGGCGATGATACAATTATAGCCAGATTGTTGTGCTAAATGTGCCAACTTACCAATAGTGGTGGTTTTTCCCGCACCATTTACCCCTGTTAATAACCAAATATTTAAAACCTCTTTTTCTGGGGCAAAACCTGGATTAACAACTTTTTGTAAGGGACGATCCAAAATATCCCTTAAAATGCTTTTAAGATACTCTAGAGCTTGTTCTGGGGGTAGTGCTTCTTCGAGGAGTTTATTTTGTAGGGTAGAAATAATATAATCCGTTGCTTCTATTCCCGTATCTGCTTGCAGCAATAATGCTTCAATTTCCATAACCGCATCTTCATTAAGCGGTCCTTGCCCCACAATAGATTTTAGTTGATTAACTAACCCGCGACGACTTTTTCCTAACCCTTGACGCAGCCGTTTTAACCAGTTAATCTCTTCTTGAGAAACATCGTCCGGGGCTCTTCCTTGAGCGGCTAAGACTTTAGCTGACCAAACAAATTCTTCATCAAAGGTTAAAGGGGTTGTTTCTTCAACGGTTTCCGTTTCGATAGCCGTTTCCTTGAGAACTTCTAGACGATCAGATTTTTGCATCCAGGCAGGAGTTGACTCTTTGGGGGGTTCTGATACTTCAGGGGTTTCTGGGATCTCAGGTTCAGACTCAGTTATGGTTTGCTCGTCTTTGACTGTTTCTTCTGGAGTTTCTTTCGTCGGTGTTGTTTGACGCTGTTGAATATTTTGATAGGCAGTTTTGGCCCAACTCAGATAATCATCTGGGGTTTTATTTGCTTCTTCGTTGACAGTCTCTGTTTGAGGAGAGGTTGCTTTTTCAGTGGGTTGTGTAACTTCTTCTGCCTCAGTCTTATTCGTTTTACGACGAAACCAGTTAAACATAGGAATAATAAATAGTATTAGTTAAAACATTTTGACATACTCCCGTCTACGGAGTCGAGGGATTCTAGTTTTCTGCTTCCCACCCTGCCAAATAGAACATCGTGACGAAAAATAGCGTTTCAAGCCTCCAACTTGAGGGTTCAGAAATTCTAAATTCTAAATTCTGATTGACACTCTCCCGTTACAGAGACGACAGGAGGTTAACGTGGAGAATGTCAAAGCCTATAAATGAATGCCGCACTCGTTAAGGTGAAGCCTTGATGAGTAGGGGTGCAGAGGGAGAAAGATTTTGAGGGCGACAAAATGCGGGTTATGGTAAATATTTTTCCTCCTCTGCTTACCGAAGCTTACCGAAGCTCTGGTAAGGGTTTCAAGAATAACTTAGGGGCATTCGCCTATAAATAATTATCCTCCTTGGCTAGATAATATTTCAACTACTTTTTTTTGTAAGCTGCGATCGCTTTCTACCATTTTGCCGATTTCATTAAACCGTGAGACTTCTAAACCTGAATCTTTCACAGCCTGTCGTTTTTGCTCGCGATCTTCTTGATTGAGTTTTCTAACCTCATCTAAGGCTTTTTGAAACTGAAGTTGTTTCTCAGCCGGAATACTGTCCATTTCTTCTTTATTTTCGCCAATTTCCATAAATTCTTCAGGGCTCATTCCGGCTGCTTCAACCGCTTTAATCATTTTTGTCTGAGTTTCTTCATCAATTTTCCTTAAGCTCAAAATCGCTTTGGCAAATTTTTCTAACTCTCCAGTTGAAATATCAGTGGAGGCTATGGTATAAATGGGAGGGGAAGTGATAGCCTCTCCTGGCTGGCTGTGAGCGGGAAGCCCTGCCAAAAAAGTCGCTGAGATGACTAAACTGAGACATCCTTTTGATAATAATTGTTTAAACATTCTTTAATTACCTGAATTAATTACATTAATCTATCACTCTTGAGAAATAATTCATCTAGAGCTAACAGTTTTTAGCATCTTAACAAGTCTTGAGACAAATGGAGCAATGGATATGTTTCTATTCTCCTAAATAAGCTTCGAGAACTATTTCGTTTTGTTGAATTGCTTCTGGGGTTCCATCGGCGAGGTTAGTTCCTTCTGCTAATACCCAGATATGATCGCACAAAGACATAATCATATCCATATTGTGTTCAATAATCAAAAAAGAAATCCCCTGCTTATTCCAGGTGACAATATGTTCACAAATTTGTCCAATCAGAGTAGGATTAACCCCGGCTGCTGGTTCATCGAGTAAAATTAATTTAGGCCGACTCATCAAGGTTCTAGCCATTTCTAGAAGTTTACGCTGTCCCCCTGATAAAGCCCCGGCATAATCATAACTTTTTTCGATTAATCCTACGGATTCTAGAATAGACAAGGCTTTTTCTCGGTTATCTCGTTCTTCTTGTTTAACTTGTACTCTTTTTAACCACAGTTGTAGTAAGTTTTCTCCTGTTTGTTTTTGTGTCGCCAGTAACATATTTTCTAGTACCGTCAGACGAGACAACACCCGCGCTACTTGAAATGTACGAATACAGCCTTGTAAAGCGATTTGGTGAGGGGATAAATGTTGAATGGCTTCCCCATCAAAAATCACCTCCCCCTCATCTGGACGAATAAAATTAGATAACAGATTAAATAAAGTGGTTTTTCCTGCACCATTGGGACCAATTAACCCAGTAATGCTACCTTGTTTCACTTGTATCTGAGCATTGTTGACTGCTTTTAATCCACCAAAACTTTTTGATAACTGTTTTGCATCAAGAATAATAGAAGAAGACTCGCTCATCGCATAAAGTAAAGTTTTAACTCATGAGATCCTAGCATAACGTTAGTTCGGTGTTCGGGGTTATTATTTTTTAAACGAGAAAATGAGGGTTTAAGACTGCTGATTTTAGTAAATTGTCTCCAAATTTCCCTATATCGAAGTCAGGTTACCATAACATAAGTGTGGTATTTTAATCATTGTTCTCCTATAAATCTATCCATGAAATGACTGAGAAAACTAACAACTTTTGTTTTTGTACGTTAGCTTTTAGTTCTCCTTATCGGATGATGGCTAAACAATTGGCTAATGATTTAGAAAGGTATGCTCCTGGTATCAAAATTGTGATCGGAAACGATCGCCCCCAAGATTTTGAAAATTGTAAAAATGTGATTAGTTATTATCAAAAACAGCAGGGAATCCTCCATTGTTATAACGATAAAAAATTTGCGATCGCTCATGCCTTATCCTTGTTTGATATTGCTATCTTTATGGATGCAGATACTCGAATATACGAGAAAATGCCGGCAGAAATAAACAATTTTATCGGGGTGCAAGGGGTTTACAAAAATCTAATTGAACATACTCAGAAAAACCGTCCAGATCGCTTAAAAATAGTCAAAAAAATTGCTGAAAAATTGAAAATTAATTTATCAGAAGTCAGTTACTTTGGAGAAGCATTATTGATGATTTCTAACCAGGATAATCAGGGTCATAAATTCTTAGAAAACTGGGAAAAAATAGGCAAATATTTAGAACTTAATGGTATTCACTCAGGAGAAGGTATTACCATTGGTTTAGCTGCATTCCAAGTGGGTTGGCAGCCCCTAAAAACCGATGAATGGGAGAAACTTAATCAGATTGCACGACATATTGATGCTTCTTTGACAGTTAAAAAAAATCCTTGGCAACAGTTTCAAAGAAGATTAGGCTATCATTATCGTTTAAATAAAGAAAGATTATTAGCTTTGAAAGATTTTGATTTTTATTATAGTTAAAAATCTTAGCCTATAAATCTTCTTCTAACCCTGGTAGAGTATAAAGAACAAAATCGCCAGGACTTGTTACAATATTTTACAAAAGAACTTCTTTCACTCATCTGCAATCATAGCTATGCCTCAATCAACACTTCCCCCAGAGACTACCACGACTGATACCCTTACCATTGATGTGCAACCCCGTCACATTCCCCAAACTCATACAGAAGACTTAGGACCTATTAGTGACACATCGCCGGAAAGTTGGCAATATCATCCAGAGACAATCAACAAGTATTATAGCCAGAAACTGCCCCAAGTAATCGGCCGTCTCATCAATGTGTTCCTGTTATTTGCTCGCTTTGCTTTAGGGTTATGGTGGGATAAAGTGAGAGGCAAAAACCCCAAAGAGGAAAGAAAACGGGCGATTCACCTGCGAGAAATGTTAACAGAATTAGGTCCGACTTATATTAAAGTGGGACAAGCTTTATCCACTCGGCCTGATTTAGTTCCCCCTGTATATCTTGATGAATTAACCACTTTACAAGATCAATTGCCCTCTTTTCCTAATCAAGTTGCTTATCAATTTATAGAAGAAGAATTAGGAGAAAGTCCCCAATCTATTTATGCTGAATTGTCAGAAAAACCGATTGCGGCTGCTTCATTGGGACAAGTTTATAAAGGAAAATTAAAAACAGGGGAAAAAGTTGCGGTTAAAGTGCAACGTCCAGATTTAATTAAGCGAATTACTTTAGATATTTATATTCTCCGTAATCTGTCTATTTGGGCGCAAAAAACATTTTCTTTTATTCGTTCAGATTTAGTAGCGATTACCGATGAATTAGCAGGGCGTATTTTTGAAGAAATTAATTATATTCAAGAGGGGCGTAACGCAGAAGAATTTGCTGAACTTTATGGTCATTTACCAGAAATTTATATTCCTAAAATTTACTGGAAATATACTGGCAGAAGAGTGTTGACTATGGAGTGGGTAGAAGGAACTAAATTAACCAATATTCAAGAAATTCAAGCACAGGGAATCGAAGCAACCCACTTAGTCGAAGTAGGGGTTAATTGTTCATTACGTCAACTATTAGAGCATGGTTTCTTTCATGCTGATCCCCATCCTGGCAACTTATTAGCCATGAAAGATGGAAGGTTAGCCTATCTTGATTTTGGTATGATGAGTCGAATTAAACCTTATCAAAGATATGGCTTAATTGAAGCAGTTGTCCATTTAGTAAATCGAGATTTTGACGCTTTAGCTTATGATTATGTTAAGTTAGATTTCCTCAAACCTGAAACAGACTTAACTCCCATTGTTCCGGCCTTATCTAAAGTTTTTGGTGATGCTTTGGGGTCCAGTGTTGCTGAGATGAACTTTAAGAGTATTACCGATCAAATGTCAGAAATGATGTATGATTTTCCCTTTAAGGTTCCTGCTTATTATGCTTTAATTTTGCGTTCTATGGTAACACTAGAAGGAATTGCCATTGGCATTGATCCTAATTTTAAAGTGTTAAGTAAAGCCTATCCCTATGTTGCCAAACGCTTACTAACAGATTCCTCTCCGGAACTTCGATCCTCCTTAAAAGATTTACTCTTTAAACAAGGTAGTTTTCGTTGGAATCGCCTAGAAAATCTGATGAGAAATGCTAAAGATTCTCAAGATTACGATATCGATAAGGTTATGGACCAAGCCACTGATTTTCTCTTTTCTCCCAGAGGAGAATTTATCAGAGAGAGATTAGTGAGTGAGATTATTAATGCCTTAGATATTTTTAGCCGTAGAACTTGGTTCAATATGTCTAGTATGGTGCGAGAACAAATCGGATTAGCGGTTCAAGAAACTCCTGCAGAATTGCAATCTCAAAATGAGAGCATGGAACACCTAAAAAATATTTTAGAAATCTTACAAAACACCCCTGGGTTTGATCCTATGCGTATCGTTCCTTTAGTAATGAAACTGTTAGGAAAACCCGAAACTCAACAGATGGGTCAAAAAATCGCCGAGGGGCTAACGCAAAAATTGGTCGCCCGTTTAATTCGTAACTTGTTGTTAGAAATTGATCAGCCAAAAGGCAACGCAGTTACCCCCATTAAACCCCAGAAATCTTTACCAGCAGCCTAAGTGAAGAAACCTAATGCTGCTGATAGGTTTAAAATATAGTAATCAAATCAAGATGGTAGAAAGCCAACCATTATGAATTTAAGCGATATTACTCATCCTAACCAACTACATGGTTTATCCATTCGACAACTAGAAGATATTTCCCGTCAAATTCGAGAAAAGCATTTACAGACTATTGCTGCTAGTGGGGGACATCTCGGTCCTGGGTTAGGGGTAGTAGAATTAACTGTTGCCCTCTATCAAACCCTTGATCTTGATCGAGACAAAGTCCTCTGGGATGTGGGGCATCAAGCCTATCCCCATAAAATGTTAACAGGGCGTTACCATCGTTTTCATACTCTAAGGCAAAAAGATGGTATTGCAGGGTATCTTAAACGCTGTGAGAGCAAATTCGATCATTTTGGTGCTGGTCACGCCTCAACCAGCATTTCTGCGGGGCTAGGAATGGCATTAGCTAGAGATGCCAAAGGAGAAGACTATAAAGTGGTGTCAATTATTGGGGATGGTGCCTTAACAGGGGGCATGGCCTTAGAAGCCATTAACCATGCGGGTCATTTACCCCATACTAATTTAATGGTGGTTCTCAACGATAACGAAATGTCTATTTCTCCGAACGTTGGGGCAATTTCTCGTTATCTCAATAAAGTGCGTCTCAGCGATCCGGTTCAGTTTCTCTCGGATAACCTCGAAGAACAATTTAAACATTTACCCTTCTTCGGAGAGTCCCTGACTCCAGAGATGGAACGGGTTAAAGAAGGCATGAAACGGTTGGCCATGCCCAAAGTTGGGGCCGTAATTGAAGAATTAGGCTTCAAATATTTTGGTCCTATTGATGGTCATAATCTAGAAGAATTAATTACCACCTTCAAACAGGCACACAAAACCCCAGGGCCAGTGTTTGTTCATGTGGCTACAGTTAAAGGGAAAGGCTATGAACTGGCCGAAAAGGATCAGGTGGGTTATCATGCCCAAAGCCCCTTTAATTTAGCGACCGGGAAGTCCATTCCTTCGAGTAAACCCAAACCTCCTAGTTATTCCAAGGTCTTTGCCCATACCTTGACGACTTTGGCGCAAAATAATCCGAAAATTATTGGCATCACTGCAGCCATGGCCACAGGGACTGGTTTGGATAAACTTCAGGCGAAACTGCCCAAACAGTATATTGATGTGGGGATTGCTGAACAACACGCTGTTACCTTATCAGCCGGTTTAGCTTGTGAGGGAATGCGCCCAGTGGTAGCGATCTATTCCACTTTCTTGCAACGGGCTTATGATCAGGTGTTACACGATGTTGGTATTCAAAATTTGCCGGTTTTCTTCTGTTTAGATCGCGCTGGTATTGTGGGAGCAGATGGACCAACTCACCAAGGATTATATGACATCGCCTATCTGCGCTGTATCCCAAATTTAACCATTATGGCCCCTAAAGATGAGGCTGAGTTACAGCAAATGGTAGTTACTGGGATTAATTATACCGAAGGACCCATTGCCATGCGTTATCCTCGTGGTAGCGGTGTGGGTGTTCCTTTGATGGAAGAAGGATGGGAAGCGATTCCTATTGGCCAAGGAGAGATTTTGCGTAATGGGGATGATATTCTGCTCATTGCCTACGGAACAATGGTTCATCAATCTTTACAGGTGGCAGAACTTCTCAAAGAACACGGGATCGAAGCAACGGTTATTAATGCTCGTTTTGTGAAACCTTTGGATACGGAGTTAATTGTGCCATTGGCGCAGCGTATTGGTAAGGTGGTTACCTTAGAAGAAGGGTGTTTGATGGGCGGTTTTGGTTCGGCTGTGGCCGAGGCATTATTGGATCATGATGTTGTTGTGCCGATTAAACGCTTTGGCATTCGGGATCAATTAGTGGATCACGCTAAACCGGAAGAGTCTAAGGCTGACTTAGGTTTAACCAGCCCCCAAATAGCGGAACAGGTTCGACAACTTTTCTTTAATACACCCCAACCCTCTGTGGTGAGTTAAAGAAATAATCGATCAATAATATTCGTAGGAGGAGTTCACAAATTCCTCCTATTTTTTATTAGGTAACAATAGACTTTTTTCAATTTCTCTCTTAAGTTTTGTACTCATATTTCCATCAGTTTGTAAACATTCAACTAAAAAAACATTAGCTTGGTAATAGGAACTCCATAGCTCCCTTTCCTGATCATTTAATTGCCAATTATAGCCAATTTTACGATAGTTAATTAATAAAGTGCGAAATTTATCTATCCATTCTTTTCCTTGATTTTCCCACCAACTTCTAAGATAACTTTGTTCTCTTTCTGGGGAAGGAAGTTGAGACTTTAACTGTTTAAATTCCTTTAAGAAATCACTCCCTGCTTGGCATTTATTTTCG
>JAAUYJ010005580.1_pt1 | contig 10992 bp, 20 predicted proteins | sample 7278031 | NCBI WGS metagenome assembly JAAUYJ01 (sample SAMN14350222, study PRJNA611818) | marine sediment metagenome | isolation source: surface marine sediment (1.8m) | place: French Polynesia: Moorea | collected 2018-08 | reverse complement strand
CAAAGTAGTCCCCCCCCCAACAACAACAACAACAACAACAACAACAACAACAACAACAACAACTCTCACCGTTCTATGACCTGACGGCTTCGCCGCAGGTAAAAAGAAATGTTCTCCCTGCCCCCTCTCCCGGGAAAGGCGATGCTGCTCTTGGCCAAGAAACATCGAATATCGGAAGATGGAAAAGTGGCCGCCGTATAGGATGAGGAAATGAAGTAGTGAGCAGCGGTCATTGTTGTGGTGTTTCCCCCTCCTCCCCCAAGGGCTTCTTTTAACAAAAAGATACTGACGGCCCCTTGATGAATGGAGGAGCACTTTCCCCTTGATTAAAAATAACTCTCTCCTATGCACACTATTTATTGCATGTAGTGCATTTCGGTGCAGCATATTTCCATTTACAGACACGAAGAAGATGCGAGATTTTTTTCTCCGTAATAACTTGCGTTCGCATTTCCTTCATGGAACAGTAGACTTTTTTAGATGGCTTCTAGACCACCAGGGGTGAAAACACTTCACCTGAATTCTTAAACTCTTATTGATTTCTAAATTACCTGAGACGATGAGAAGAGCAAGCTTAGAAGTGGTACAATGGCCAGGGCAGTGGCAGCGTGGTGGTGTCGGCTGGGGGCGGTGGGCAGCGGCGTGGAGCCCCTCCTCCTCCTCATCTTCGAATGCCACAGGAACATGGTCCGGATCAAGCTTTTTCTCGTTCCTTTCTCCTCCTCCTTCTCTAATGTCCTTTCCTCCCTCCCCCGCTCTCGCGATCCCGACGACCTCTGTCCTCTCTCTTCCGTCCGTCCGAGCGGCAATCCGCCCCGCAAAGCACCGCCAAAGAGGAAGAAGGAGATCCTCTTCCCTTTCTCTCCTCTTTCACTTGAGGAAGGACAGAGGCTTTCTCCTCCTTGAACCCTCCTCTTCCGATTTATCCCACGATGTGCGGGGGCGTGGGTAAGTGAAGAAGGGGGTAAGAGGAGCGTCCGCGTCCCTAATGTCTCCTGGGAAATTGCCTTCTGCCTCGATCATCAAAGACACCAACCGCCTCCTCCTCCTCCTCCTTGTCCTCCTCGTCGTCCCGACCTCAACGAGAATGTCTCCGCTCGCTCAACCATTCATGAATCCTCCCCTTCAACTTTGGACATGTTACCAACTTTTTCCCCCACTTGGGGGAAAAAGGCCGGATTTCGATTGTCACCATGAATCTGGGAGTTTGTTTTCTTTTCCGATTGTTGCAGCACTTTCCCACCTGGAGACAAGGACTGTGATTCCACCTCTATTTTTACTCCCTTTCTTCTAGTCGTACTTATACCTAGCAAGATCTTCCTTCCTCCCACGCACTCCTCCTTCCGCCGACCATTCTTGCCACGTTCGATCAATTATGGCCCGTGGGTTGGGGCGGAGGAGGGTTTGCACAAGCTTTCCTCTTTCCCCACCTCATTTTCCCGGTCAATGAGCGAGGTGGGGGGAAGGGGGGGACTTTTTTGTCCATTCTCCCGGAGAGTTTCGAACCATCCCTTCTTCTGTCTCGTTTCCCGCGCGGCTATTTTTAGGCCCGGTGGTGACGGACAAAAACCCATTTCCTCATTTCTTATTGCCAGGTGCGGAAAAACACGTTCTTCAACCGAAGGAGCACAAGATTGTTTCGTGAACGAAACTCTCCCATGCGTCATCAAAGATCGATTGAAATATGACTCAACACGACTGTGAGGTAAAAACTTATCCATGGTGGGACATTACAAAGTCGAAGATTTCTGGACACGAAGCGTTATGCGTAATCTGTCAATTAACTAATAACGTTAGGCACGAGATTAAAACTTCATTCAAGATTCAAGGTACATTTCTACTTAAAATGTAAAAGAAATTGCAATTTCTTCGTCAACAAAACATCTAGAATGAGCCACGCCCTCTCCCCCTTCCTCCTCCTCCGAATCCCCTTCCCCCGAAGGGACGAGACTGTCCTCCTCCGAAGCCTCCTCCTGTGTTTCCAGAGAAGCCACCGCTGCCGCCTCTGCCGAAAGACGCAAAGTTCCCTCCTCCTCCCCTTCCGCTTCCGTACGAGCCACCTCCTCCACGGCCGTGACTGTTGAATCCCCTCCCCCCTCCTCCTCCGCCGCCACGGCCTCCGTCTCCGAACTCCCCTCTCTGAGGACCCCCGAAGCCAGAGCCGCGGCCGGGGGATCCGAACCCTCCGCCTCTGTTGCCGCCTCCGCCTCCGCCGAGCTGTTGATGAGGGAACCGGGGAGGCCCGGACGGCGAAGAAGAAGATGAGCGACCTCTTCCTCCTCCCCTCTGAGGAGACAGAAGAAGGGAGGGGGAAAATAATTTAATGGTGAGGGCAAACAGAGATCTTTTCTCCTCCCTCGTACTCACCATCATCCCTCCTCCTCTTCCTGCCCCGCAGCCCCCGAATGGAGAAGCGTTCCCTCGGGACGGAGCTCCTCCTCCTCCCCTGAAAGCGGGAGGAGGCCCTGCTCCTCCTCCTCCTCCTCCTCTTCCCCAGCTGGGTCCGCCTCCCCTGCTTCCTCCTCCTCCTCCTCCTCCGAGGCCGCCAACATTCGGGCGTTGATGAGCGCTGTTGCCCGAGCCATTATTTCTTGAGCCAAAAGCGGAGGAGGATCGGGAGGGACCAGGACGAGAATATGCTGAGTTCGTGGCGGACGCATTTGGCAGTGAAGATGAGGTTCCGTTCGGTACTGCTGCTGGAGGCGGAGCAGGCCGCTGTTGTTGTTGCTGCTGCTGCCCTGCTGCCCTGGCGACGCTTGTGACCTCCTCTGTCAGCACCTGTTCGCCCCTATTTCTCTCTTCCTGCTCGTTCCTCCGCCGCTTCCTGCTCTCGTACTCCTGCTGCCAGTCGTCGCTGCTTCGGCCGGCGTCGCGGCGGACGTGGCGGTACAGCTGCCCGAAGCTCATCTGGCGGGGGTCCTTCTCCTCCTGCTCCTGTTCAACCTGAGCAGCATCTCCCAGTCGGCCTGCATTTAAAATTAGACGTGGAAAATTCGTGCGTGCTCTGAATATTTCACGTTGGAGGAAAACTTCCAGGAAAGGTCGCGACTGGAAAAGGGGGCAATAAATTTCCCAGCGGATGCTACAGTGCGTTCTTTTGATCAACCTGTCCTAAAATAACTTCTGTCAAGCGGCTGAACGATGGGAGCAATCCAGGCGCCCCTTCATACTCTTCCGTTTTTCCACCGGCCGAGGGCGTTAATAACAAAGTGACAGGCTCTGTGGCACAAGGAAAGCATCCCTGAGGGAACAAAGGAGGCGCGGGAGGGAGGAGGGGAGGAAGGGACACTTCACGGAAGAATTCCCGTCATGTGTCGTTCCGAGACTCCCCCTCCCATCTCTCTTTTTCCCACCCCGCTCCCAGAGGGAAGGGAGGATGGGGAGGAGGAAACCCCTTCTAAGGAAGAAGAGGTGGAAAGAAAGAGGAAAAGATATGTGACGTCAAGGGGATAGTTCGTGTTTCTTGGAAAAAGCTGAGGGAGGGGGGAAAAGTGGGGGAAGGAGAGGGCCCAAAGGGGTATCGGAAAGAGGGGTGGAGTCTGAGACAGAGGTAGGTAGATATTGGCCCCCTTCGCGTTTGAATTGGTAGTCTCACCTCCGAAGAAAGGGTGGAATGCAGCACTTTTCTCCCTTTGAAATTTGAATGGGCCAATAAATGATGAACAAGGATAAATTGCGGGGAACACCCCGCCCATCCCGACTTATCAATAATTGATGAATGAATTTTGTCAACGTTTCTGTTTCAACTTTAGCACAGACCACTGGGCGAAAAGGGCTGGCAATTATTGGCCAAATGTCTGCAGAAGTGGTGGGAGTAAGATAGCGCGGGAGGGACGGAAAAAATGAGACAAGGAAGAAGTTAGTACCAGTAATGCTTTCCTGCCCGAGAAAGTTGGAAGGAGAGAGAACCCAACCATGTGACGGCGCCCTCTTGACTCCAAAAACTTTTTTCCATTAGAGCAGAAAGGCTTGCGGAATATATAATCCGAGGAACGAAAAAGAAGAAGCTTCTTTTCGCTCCCCCGCCCACATTCATTCCAGCGCCAAGGACACGCAGCAAAGAACGTTCAAAAACCAGCAGTGCAGCTAACTTCGAGAATTTTATGTCCCATTCTCTACTTCATTTTTTTACCTTTTCCCTCCGCCGTCGTTGTAGCCTCCCTTCCCGCCTCCTCTGCTACCTCCTTGAACACCTCTGGATTCTTCCGCTCCAGTTGCAGCATGGACTTTGGCGGCGGCGGGCGGCGGCGGGCGATTGCAGGGCCAACGATCTTGAACAGGTCGTCCTCGCCTTTGTCGGAGGCGGTTGCTGCAGTTGTCGGCACCCGGCTGGAAGTAGAGGCGTGAGGCGCTGGAGCTGGGCGGTCTCCGGACGAGGCTCTACCAGGCCCGTTTTGAGCAGTCAACCCACTCTCCGGCACCGTATTCGATTCACTTGCGGAGAACGTCCGTGGAGAAGGATTCGGCGCAGGATTCCTCAACGCGGGTGGAGCTTGGGATGGTGGAGGACAATTGTTTGACTCAGTTCTTGCCCCTCCTTGACCGGGAGGGGGCGGGAGGCTCATGGATAGGAGCGAGGGCGGCTGCGGCTTGTTGGCCACTGCCGCTGGCTTGGTCTTTTCGCCTCCTCCTCCTCCATGCAGCCCTGTGTGGAATGCGCTCATGCTGCCCACGCTAGGTCCTCCCTGTCCTCCTGCGTCGCCCATCCTGTTGATGGCGGCCGCCTTCCTGGCCTCGTACTCGCTGTGCCAGTCGTCCGGACGCTTGTCCCGGTCCACCGTCACGCGCTTCATCAGGTGCTCCACCTGCAAGAAAAGATGTCCTGAAAGACGAACTTTTCCGCCAGGGTCCCATTCTCACTTTGTTGTTCCTGAGCTCCCTGTCCTGCTGCTTCTTCATCTGGCTGTTGGATAACAGGGGCAAGAAGCCGCTCTGATTCTAAACGAGGAAAGATGAAGGTTATGGCATGAAGGCGGAGGAGACTTTTTAGTTCTTGAACCTGCGACTCGTCCACCCTGACGACAGGTCTCACCAGGTGCATACCAGAGGCGGAGGAGGACTCCCCCTGTCCGCCGCCAGAGGACCACGGGGGGCTGAAAAGACAAAACACTATTTCTCCCAGGCGGTGATCGTCTCCTTGTACTCCCCTCACCCGCCTTGACCTCCACCTCCTCCTCCTTCCATGACCTCGAGGAGCGCGACACCAGCAGGTTGAGGGGGGCGGCCCACCGCGGCGACGCCTTCCCCTTGGCTCTTGCTCCCCTCCTCGTCTCGGTCTCTCCAAGACCGATGTGTGGCGTCTTTTCCAATCTGCAGTGTCTCTAAGTGGTAGAGCACCCCTGGTCCTGCTCTCAGGTCCCGCCCCGATCCCACTCTGCCGGCGCAGGCGCACCTGCTCTGCTTCTGGCAGCAGGATCCCTTCTTGCTCGCGCCCGCCTCAAGTGATTTTTCAGCTGATTTTTTCTCCGGAATCAGCTGAGAAGGAGGAGGAGGAGGAGAGGAGCGGAAAGAGAAAGCTGCGCCACTGGGACACTTCACACTTGCACGGCCACCTCATCCTCCTGCCTCACCTCATTGTCAGGCCACCGTCCCATCGGACCACAAACAAAAACCTGTCACCTGGTGCTTGGCACCTGCTACCTGCCTCAGGGCTTCTCGCCGGACCCCGCCGAGTCCCTCGGCAGGAGGAGCAGAAAGAGTGGAGAATCCCGGACCCTGTCCTCGGGGAGCCCGTTTTTGTTAAGGAGTACCCGAGTTTCGGTCATGGAGAGCGGGTCCGGCGGCGGCGGCGAGCGAGAGGCCCTGGCGGGGGACCCCGGCGCGGGGTGCCCGGACTGCCAGGAGGTGGCGGAGGGGGTGCGCGGCGGCAGGAGAAGGGGGTGCCTCAAGAGACACAAGAAGAAGTGCTGGGCAGCGCTCTCTTGTTGGTACGCTGGTTTCTATTCCTTCTCCTTGTTCCACCCCGTAAAACTCCTCCAGTCCTACATCCAGAGCAAGGGACAACACTTTTCTTTGATATGGACAAAAGGCTTTTTTTTCCTTTTCATATTTTTTTCATTCTTTAAAAATATCATTGTCGTTGTGAGGGAAATGTTTAGTGGTAGAGCTTGTAGTGCGAAATTAATAAATAATTTCCTTGTGATGGACTCCCCTTACAGCGGTTCCTTTTTGACTTGCTCTTCCAGCTGCGTGGTGGTGGTCCTGCCCCCCATCGTCTTCTTCCTGCTCTTCGCCTCCTACTTCACCAGCTCTATCAGACCGACGCAGCACCTGGAGGCCGAGCGGTGGCCGGTGGCGGACCAAGACGGCTACTACCTGGCCTACAAGGAGAACGGAAGGTGGATGAATTGGTGGTCCAGGAAGAGGCACTCGATCATGGCATACTTCCTACGCGTCGCCCCTTCCAAGGACCTCAGCAAGTATGGATGAGATTCTGTTTGGGAGGAATTGACTTTTGATTCCCCTCTTTCCCCTCTTTCCCCTCTCCAGCATCCCCTCCCAGAGCGAGCTGGACATCACCATGCCAGTCATGGAGCCCTACTGGACGAGGAGCGAAGTCAGAGTCAACGAAAGCGGCGTCCGCGCCACCTGGATCGGCCACGCCACCGTCCTGGCAGAGGTGGACGGCGCCATGGTGCTCACCGACCCCATGCTCGGCCCGCGCGCCAGCCCGTTCTCCTGGATCGGGGGCGTCAAGCGGTACCGTCCGCCAGCCTGCCAGGTTGATGAGCTGCCGGAGGGGCTCGTCGCGGTGGTAGTCTCGCACAACCACTACGACCACCTCGACTCTCCTACGGTGGAGAAGCTGCACCGCCGCTACGGGGAAGGACTGCACTGGTTCGTCCCCATGGACATGGGCAAGTGGTTCGTGGACAACTTTGGTATTCCTGAGGGCAACATTCACGAGATGGTGTGGTGGGACGAGAAGGAGATTCCGGGGACGGATGTCAAGTAAGATTCTCTCCACCCTTTCAACATCATCCGTCATTTTCACGTTATTCTCTTTAAGGATTGTGATGGCACCTTCCAACCACGGCTGCCGGAGAGGCCTCACGGACGAGGACAAGGCGCTGTGGGGCAGCTGGGCAGTCATCGGTCCCAAACACAGGTATGTCTTTTCTTTAAGAAAGATATATGTATGTGGGAAAGGTCAAGGGTTTTTTTCTTATTAGGTTTTGGTTCGGCGGCGACACCGCCTACTCCGACGGCTTCGAGCAGATCGGCCGCCGCCTGGGCCCGTTCGACCTCTCCGCCATCCCCATCGGCGCCTACCACCCGCGATGGTTCATGAGCTTCGTGCACGTTGACACGCGCGAGGCCGTCAAAATCCACAAGGACATCCGGAGCCGCCTCTCCCTCGGCATACACTGGGGCACATTCAAGATGACCCGGGAGTTCTACCTCGAGCCCAAGTCCAAGCTGAGGGAGGAGTTGGAGGAAGAGGGATTGGACCAGGCAGAGTTCGTCACGGTGGAGCTGGGGGAAACCCTCGAGCCAAAGAGAGATTAGGAGAAAAACGGCACAAACTTGTGTATCACATCAGGCATGCAGGGAACAACACTCACTCAAAGGACTTTGTCTGTCTCCTTGCCCAAAATATTCACCACGGCTGTCAGGAAGAATGCCAAAGGGCTCAATCCTACCTCAGCAATACGCCATACATCCCACAGCAACAGAAAAAATCTCACCTACAGTACGTAGTTGTTCTCGTTCTCAAAGGTGTTAGATAAGATGTTCGTCTCATAGTCAGTCGGGTCAAACACGGCATTCCCGGTATTATGCATTAGGCAAAAAAGATTGTGATTTATTAACAGAGAGAATAGCACATATTTACCGATTAAATTATTTTTGGTGCTCATAGCCCTCCTGAACGACTTTGCCGATTCGGTATTTTTTATGACGACTTGTCTTCTCCCTTTGACCATCCCCTTGTCCCTTTTCCCTCCCAGTTTCTGTTCTTGCCCTTGCTCCAGTCGCCGCCCTTCTTTTCCGAGCCCTTCTCTCCGTTCCTGTTCTTGCCCTTGTCCCAGTCACTGTCATTCCTATTCCAGCCCTTCTCTCCGTGCCTGTTCTGGCCCTTGTTCCAGTCTTTGTTCCCCCTCCTGTTGTTGTTGCCGCCCTTGCTCCAGTCGTTGTTGCCGTTCCTGTTCCAATCCCTTTTCCCTTCCTTCCGCTCCCCTCCTCCCCCTCCTTGTCGGTTGGCGAGATCCCCATCTCCTCGTACGCCTTTTGAAACGGGCAAAATGCGGAGAGGCGATTACTTTAAGAAAAGGCGAGGATGAAGGAACTTTTCGTTCTCACCTCCTTTCTCCTCCTTCTTCCACTTGTATCCATGCCTGTTCCAATCTCCCTTCCTGTTGGCGCCTCCCTTCTTATCTGCTCCGTCCCAGGAGCCACCCGCATCACCTCCTCTCCCCTTCATCCTACGGTTCTTGTCTCCCTTGCCTGCGCACGGTAAACGTAACTGCATTGACAGGAAAAGTTTCGAAAGATTCCAGCATAAGTTAGCATAGTACAGTACTTTTATCGCACCTCGTTCTCATGCATTCGCTTTCGAAAAAAGTTATATTTAACTCACTCCACTCCTTCTCCTCCTTCCAACTGTGGGATCCTCCCCTCCTGTTGGACATATCGCCGCCGCCGCCGCTCTTCTGGTCTGATGATAAAGCCCTTCGTACCTCCAGAAATATTACCTATTAATAACCTCTTGAACACGATCTCACCCCCGCCAGACTTTCCCCAGTCCCGCCGCGAGCCACCTCTATTAGACTTCTTGCCCTTGGCTGTGTGCACCCGAGGAAAAAGAGAGGGGGGTATAAATAGAACTTGGAGGCATGGAGCTACTCTCGCCAACAGTACAGTGCTCTCGTATGTGTATGGGGTCATTCAAGCGGAAGCAATAAGGGCATCAACTTTTTTAACTTTTTCCCACATCTCACCCCACTTTTTGTCCTTGTCCCATTTCTTCTCTTTGCCGCCCATTTTGTTGGTCAGGTCGCCGTCGCCTTTTTCTAAAGGATGGAAACTTTCTCTCCTATTATGGAAGGGGGCATCTTGAGTCACAGTCACCTTTTTCTCCCTCCTTCCAGTCTCCGTGGCTCTTCCAGTTGCCATTCTTGTCCCACTCTCCTCCCTTCTCCCAGGCCCCGCCGCCGCCCTTCTTGTTGGTAAGGTCTGTCACGGCACAAAGCGATTTTACGGGGAAAAGTGAGGAATAAGTTCTCACGTCCCGACCGACCAACCTTGCCCCGTTTCCCAGGTCCTCTTCCCACCCTTCTTCATCTTGGTGGATCCGCCCTCCTCCTTCTTCCAGCCGCTCCCCCCTCTGTTCCCATCTCCGCCTCTGTCTCCGCCTTTGCTCCAGTGCCAGTCTCCGTGCTTTCCCCAGTCCTTCTTCTTCTTCTCCGTGAGGTCCTGTCCTGAGCAGCATCACACATCAGTCTCCCAAGTTGTTTCTGCAAATGTGTGTCTCCGACAGATCCCTACTATACCTCACCCTCGCCCTTCTTCTCCGAATCTGTCCACCCCTCGTCCCCGTCCTTCCAGCTGCTCCCTTTCCTGTTGTTGGCTTGGCCCTTCGCCTTCCAGTCGCTGTCCCAGCCCTTCTTGTTCTTCTTGGCCGCCGACGGCGACGCCAACTGCAGCGCCAGCAGCAGGCAGCACGGCAATGCGAACAAAATGGACCGCATGTTCACTTCCACGAATATTTGACCACCGTGTTTTACTAAATATCTCCAGCCTTAGATATCATCGCTGCCGGCCACTCCATTCCCTGAATTTAATCCCCCTCCGTGCAATAAATCCATGTTTGTTCACCTTTTCCCGTCCCCCTCCCCTTTTCCTGCAAATTCGGCCAGCACGGACAAGGCCTATCCATAGCCCGGGAGGGCTGAAGAGACCTATGTGGCTGTTTTCGTCTTCTCCGCCTTTTAAATTTGTCATGAACGAACTTCTTTTTGCGCGCTGTTTCATTATTTGCGAGAAAAGGACCGGTCTTCTCCATTATTGCGGCCGTGCGTTAAATTTTTAAAGGAGTCGTTGTATCATTAGCGAAACACGAATCCTCTTCCCCAGAATTCATTTGATTGCACTGCAATAAAAGTGCAGATTTTCCCCCTCTGCTGCTAAACCAGTGTACTCTAGTTGGATGAGCACACTATTATTCCAACAGGGGCATGAGGCTGACCAATCATATACATGTACTTCTTAACGGTTTCTGCATGGGTTTGGTCTCCTAGAGTGACCTAGTACCGCTAGCAGAAGGACCCATTCTGCGCCTCAATGGCAAAAGTTTTCTTTCCTTAGGGCGGCGGCCTAGGCCGAACGAAATTCCTCCTCCGTCGCCTCCGTAGTTCCTCATGGTCAAAGCAGCACACTGCCCCATAAATCTCAAGGGGGGAATGCACAAACATAAGAGCTGTGCTCTGGCGGACGTTCCCTGCTGGTAGGGTGCCATCAAAATGCCTGTCTCCCCTGGTCTCCCCCTCCTAAAGCACGGAGGGAGCCTGGTTGGTTGGGCAATACACCGGAAATATTATGGCGTGAGGCTCGCAAGGAAGGGAAGAGGCATTATTATCATCACCATGTCCTCGAGAGAAAAGAGAGGGGTTCGCGAGTGAGTCCCGCTCTCGTGCGACGGACTCGCTCTCATTATCATTGGGGTCACGATCGCCGCCGCGGACGGAGAGAAGGTACAAAAGGTCCCCCTGCTGTGAGTATTCGCGAGAAGAAAGAATAGAAGATCGAGGGGTCAGCCACTCGTGCCAACGGCTCCTATGTCCTCTGAAAAACTAGAGAGCGGGGGGTTCCTAGTATAAGCGAGGGCTCTTGAAAGGGTTGCCCGCCCACAAATCCCATCCTCAACTTTTTATCCCCTCTTCCCCGAGGACAAGAAAAGCCGTCGACGTCGTGGACGTCGTGGACGTCGTGGACGCTAACGGCTGCGTATACGTGTTATGTCGATGCCGTTTCACCTTTATGTCAATGCCGTTT
>JAAUYJ010199309.1_pt1 | contig 10998 bp, 14 predicted proteins | sample 7278031 | NCBI WGS metagenome assembly JAAUYJ01 (sample SAMN14350222, study PRJNA611818) | marine sediment metagenome | isolation source: surface marine sediment (1.8m) | place: French Polynesia: Moorea | collected 2018-08 | reverse complement strand
TGTCATAGATCTGGTAATTCTTCTCCAATTCTTCTTTGCGGAAGTGATCGAGAATGGTGTCTCCGTACGTTTCGATGCACTCGTGATCAAGAGGATCTTGCCTAATTTTTTTCTTAATATCTGCCGCAGGAGAATGCCCTGACAAAGACCGTATCAAGGTATTTCGTAATTCCTTGTCTTCCCCATTCTCGCTTGCGTCCTTCCGCGTGTTCTTGGATTTTTCCTGTGGTTTTCTTCGTTTAAGAGTATCATTTCTTTTCCGAAGGGAGCTTGGAAAATCTACCTTTTTTGCCGGGTTTTCTTTGACGGCGAGAGCTTTTCTGTTTTGTGGAGAGTTCGCTCTTTGCCTCTTCGGACTAACATCAAATCTGGCCGGTGCTCTCGTGTCCGGTGCGGGCTTTCTAGTTTCGTTATCGGCGTCGGTTTGCGTAGTGAGGTCTGCTCCCACTTTGGAGGGCGAGTGTCCTTTCGTTTTGGGCTTCGCCTTCAGAGTCTTCAACTCGTCATCGGATTGCGTGCCAGGGACAACATGGAACTTTCTGCTTTGGGGCAACTTGACTGCTCCGACATCCTCTGCAACAGGATCGTCGGCTTCAAGTAATGCTGCTACCTTGGCTTCGCACTCGCAGATGTACAGAGGGTTGTTGCGGTTTGTTCCTTCGCCGCTGTTCTGGAAGTACGTGGTCATTACCCTGTCGAAGACGTTCGGTCCCGAGCCTCGAACATCCAGGACTTCGAACTCGTCGTTGGCAGAGGCGGTGGCCAAACTTCCGCAGTGACATTCCCGCTCGCATCCGCAGGTGATAGTCAAAGCGCTGGAGTGTCGGGAGAATGGAGGCATTTTGATTTGAGATCGTTGCTTATCGCTCATAGTTCGCCCACACTTGCATTTTACCCATTTTTTGCCGACATACTGTTTTGCATACGTCAATAATTAAAATACCAACTAAAATTCAACATTAAAATTCAAAAATTCAAAATTAATTTTTCCGCAATTTTGCGTCTGAAAGCTTAAATTTGAGCTATTGAAATCTCCAAAAGGAGCCGTTTATAATGGGGGGGAAGCACGGCTGCATTATTCTTGACGTATCCTTTCTTAGAAAAATGTTTGACTTTTCTCAAATCTCAATATTCTAAAAGGCAACATGCGTCACACGGTTTCCCGTTTAAATAGTGCTTTCGAGATTCAACCTCCCCAACCCAACGATGACCAGAAAAAAATGAACTTCATTCTCCCTTTCTGTGTAAGAAGACATCATACTAGAGATATCGTTCGAGTAATTTTCGTGAATGCTGGAATAGGTAAGTTTTAACAAAACAGATATATTTCGAGGCGGTAAAATTAACTCTGGGTCACACACGGCTGGACAACAGTTATGCACCATGAAAAGAACCTATTTGTGAAGAAACTGTGTTGGAAATCACAACAATTTAACTGGGCAGAAGTCTAGAAAGATGGTTTCAATGATTCGCTCTAGCGTAGAAAAAGTGAAGTACTAAGGTAATGTCACCTATGTAGAACACTGAGTTCCTTTGAATTTTTTTGCACTGAGAGACATGGATCGATCGTATTTACACAAATTGCGCAGACAGAGCACTAGAAAATCGAGTTTCAAGAAAAAGTGGAATCAGCAAGTGCATTTTCGCATGTTTCAAGCTTTTGCTCCTAACAGGAGAGGAGGCATGGGAGGGTTTTATAGTACACAAGGAAAAAACCGTTTGACTACGATGCTTGTCGGAGACGAATGTATATAGACGATATCACACATATGGTACACAATATTGGGCATAAGTTTGCTGTGCTCGCTTAGTATAGGTGCAGGACATGTTTTTGAGTGCGTCGGCAACATAGAAGCAGGTGCATCAATTATCGTCAAAAAGAGGGAGGATCCAGACCGTGAGGGGCGCCTATTTGCACCATCGCACAGTGCACATCTAAGATGTATTTGAAGTCTTTAGGAATAATAGTAGGCATTTCACTCTGTCTTCTTCGTCCATGATGCGAACGTCTAAGAGGCCACCATGCTCTCGGACGGCGCTGCCGGTGGCGCCGCTGCAGCGGCGGGACTCTTGGATGCTGGTGGCGGAGAGGGAGACTGTCGTGAGTCAGCACCTACGTCGGCATCCTTATCCGCATCAACTTCCTCTCCGGACCCCTGAGACTTCAGCTTCCAGTCCCACGGCTCGTGGTCGAATCTCCTTTCCTCTGATGCCTCCATTTTGGAGTCGCCGTCTTCAACGCCGTCTCTTTTCCCGTTCACTCTCTTCTCGCCGCCCTCTTCCTCATCCTCCTGGTCTACGGGTTTTCCCGCTGCGGCGGAGGCGAGCCTCTGCAGGGATCCCGGAGACCTAACTCGGAGTATCTCGGGACTCTCGGGGCGGTGCGCGGAATCGGGAGCGGAGTCCCCCTCGCCGGAGGAGCCGTTCTTCTCTGCGGCCAGGGCGGCTGCGAAGAGGCCGCTGCGGAGTGAGGCGGGGAGGGGCTGACCGCCGCTGCCGCTGCCGCCAGAAGAGGAGGAAGACTCCAGGGCTTCGTCGGCCGCGAGGGAGAGGAACGGGAAGAGGCCGCCCTTGTGGGGGATGCCCTTTGGAAGCTGCAAAAGTCGAAACAATGTATCGTTTTTCCACATACTTTTCTGGGGAATTTCTTAGATTTACGTACATCTAACTTTGGTAGCCCGTTGACCGCGTTTACTAAGGAGGATGGGGAAGCGTTGGCGCCGCTAAAGTGAGCTGCTGGCAGGTATGGGAAGAGGAGCTCCGGCCTGCGCTGGAGGAACTCCGAGTCCTTTGCTGTCAGGCCGATCGGGAGACCGCCGTGCAGCGGCGGAGGCAGCTCCAGGGACATCCGGCGACCGCGGCGAGAGGCCTGCTGGCTGCTGCTCCACATGTGCGTTCCCATGTGGACCTGAGAAGATAAGAAGTTGGGTTGTAATTACTGCATTTCAACGAAGTCTTTTTGTTAGTAGTCTCGTACTTTCAAGTTTCCCTTAGTGGTAAAAGCCTTCCCGCACACAGAGCACTTAAAGGGCCTGTCTCCCGTGTGAGTCCTCATATGGATCTGAAGGGCGGATCCGGAAGAGAAGCCCTTCTTGCACACCTGGCAGAGGTGCTTGGTGCTGTTACTGCTGTTACTGCTGCTGCTGTTGTTGCTGGCTCCTCCACTGGCGATGGGGAGCTGAGGGTGGTTGTTAGAGGAAGGGGAAGGAGGTGGAGGGATGGAGGGAGGAGACGGCAAGCCTACACAGAAGAAAGGGTTAAGTGTGAGAGTGTGCAAGCAAAGTGGAAGAGGTTAGGGAAGAATCGAAAGTCTGTAACCGTTGTTAGTAAAGCACACGCGAAAGTTGCACCTGTCAGTGTTTCTATACAAGAGAATGTCGACGTACCGTGCAGCCTCTTCGGAAGCGGCGTCAGTATGTCTGCGTCGACGGCGGGTGGAGCGCGCTTGATCCCGGTGATGACCTCGAGGGGGGTGGGAGGAGGAGGAAGAGGAAGTGGAGCCCCAGCTCCGCTTTCGCCCCCTTCCCCGCGGAGAGAGGACGCGGGGGAGGCCGGGTCTCCGTGCTCACTGCCTCCGCCAGAGGAGGAAGGCGCCTGAGGGACCATCACGGAGGGGGGCGACGAGGAGGACTCAGTCGAGGGCGGAAGGGCCGGGGAAGAGCCTCCGGGGGAGTTTGGGCGGCGCGGCGGAGTGGTGGAGGCCGAGGAGCTGCCGCCAGCACCTCCGTCCCTGATCTTGTGGGTCAGTTGGTGCTGCTTCATGTTACCCTGGAATTTATGGGGACAGTTTAAGAAATGCAAGACGTTGCCGGGGAGAGAAGACCCAATTCCGCATTCCTCACCTTGGTGGAGAACCCCCTGTCGCAGATGGTGCACTTGAAGGGCCTCTCTTTGGTGTGCGAGCGGATATGGATCTCCAGGGCGGAGTTGCAGGCGAAGACTTTGAAACAGATCTGACAGGTGGTGTTGCCGCGCGCTGCGGAGGAGAAAAGATGAGTAGAGTGTTAGTGAGGTCATGCAAGGAGCATAAGGTCACACCAATTCCGTGGCATGGGTCACATACACTTACGTCGCAGTAGCAAGCCAGGCGGAGTTCCGGGAGGGAACGGCAGCCTCAGGGGGTTGAAGGCAGGGTTGGTGGCCAGGGCTGCGGCGGAGGCGGCGCTGAGTTGAGATAGGGCCCCGGCGCCAGGAGGCGAGGAGGACGAGGCGGCCGCTGCCAACAGAGGATTGGCGGCGGCCGCAGCCGCCGCGGCGAGGGCGGATGCCGATGGTGGCGGTGCCGCGGCGGCAGCAAGAAGTCCGGCAGGGAAGCCTGGAAACATGGCGGAGAGCGGAGGCGGCGGTGGGACCACCGGGGAGGAGGGAGAAGCAGAAGAAGTCTTTGGCGTAAGGTCAAGCGCTGCAGTAGAGGTGATTGGGGGTGGAGGTGAAGCTGCCGGAGAGGCTGTGTCGGACTTGGGAGATCGCGGCGGAGGCGGCGGAATAGACAGGGGCAGCGGCAGCGGGAGGGGCAGAGCCTTCGGTACCACCTTTGGGCTGGGGCACCTGGGATCGGGGCTGCCGGCCTTGGGAGGGGAAACTGGAGAATCCTTGTCATCAACCGCTTCTCCCGCAGCTCTCCTCCCGTTGTTCAGAGTCTCCATCAGCTTCCTGGCTGGCGAGAGATCCTCCGGGATCCCGGCGGACGGGGGTCGATCCATAAGGAAGGGCCTGACCAGGCTGAAGGGCCTGTGCGTGTCTGATAGCTGCTTGGCCATTGAGTCCAGGCTGGCCAGCGAGGTGGGCAGCGAGGTGGGAAGAGATACCGGGAGCATCGCTGCGGCGGCGGCAGCGAAAGAGGCCGCCGAGGAAGAAGCGGTCATCTTCTGCGAGCCGTTGGAGGAGGTGACGGAGGAGGGGCGAGAGTTGTCCCTGGTGTCCTCCCCGCCGCTGTCCTTGTTCTCTCCGTCCGGCATCTCCGGCGAGCCTGAACCACTGGTGTTGAGTCCGCTTCCGCTTCCACCGAACATGCCTGAGGGGAGGCTGACAGGCAGGCCGGGGAAGAGTCCAGACCCGGGAAGCCTGAGGGCTCCGGGGCCTCCGGGGCCGAAGGCACCCGGGGGAGGGATTCCTGGGGGAAAGGGGAGGGGAGGGAAATCCTTGATCTCTGCCGCGTTGATCTGCTCCTGGCTGAGCTCTGTTGGCTCTCCCGTGTGAGTCCTGATGTGCTGCTGGAGGACGAGGGCATTGGCGTACTTCTTGTGGCAGACCGGGCACTGGTGGAACATGCGCATTGGCGGCTTGGCGCGGTGGACTCCCATGTGCGTCTTGAGGTTTCCCTTGGTGGTGAAAGCGCGTCCGCAGATGCGGCACTTGAAGGGGCGCTCGCCAGTGTGGGTCCGGTAGTGCATCTGCAGGGCCGACTTGCAGGAGAGCACGCGGTGGCAGATGACGCACTCGTTGGGGTCGGTCAGCTTGTGCTCGATGCTGTTGACCAGCTGCTCCAGCTTGGAGGTCTCGCTGCCCTTGTTTATCTCGATGAGGGACTCCCACGCATTGTCGTTGCTGCCAGGACGCGGAAGCAGGTTGGTGTAGATGTTGGGGTCCTTGGCCGGGTCGAAGTTGGGAGGGAGCAGGATGGGCCCGTTCGGGGTGGGAGCGAGGATAGGTGAGGCACCGGGTCGGGGGCCTCCCGGAGGAGGAGGAGGAGGCACACCGCCGGGAATGCCGGGAGAAAAAGCCGCAGGTGGAAAGGGGAACGGCGGCCTGGGGGTGGAGGACGGGGAGCTGTTGGAGAGCCTGTCCACGTCGATCAGTCCGGGGCTTCCGACAGAGGTGTGTCTGGCCCTATTGACGGAATTAAGGAGGGAGGGAGGAGGAGAGACCGACCTCTGCCTCTCGCCGCTGGGCCTGCGAGGCTTGGCTGTCAGGTTCTCTGGCTCGTCCTGCCGAGAAGAGTCTTTTTCACTATCTTTCTCCATTTCCTGGTCCTTCTCCTGGTTCTCCTCTTCCTCGTCCGCCCCAGGGCTGAAGAGTCTCCTGGCCTTTGAGGCCACTGCTTCCACAGGGGAGGGGGAGGCGGGCCTCCTGACAGGATTGGGGCTGCATGATCCCTCTCTCATTGGTTCCTCCTTCTTGTCCTCGGCCTCCTCGTCCTTCTTTGATAGGATCTCCTTTGGACTCGCTTCCTCCTCCTCCTTAGACATTCCCAGTGTGGGCAGCGGAGGCGGAGAATTGGAGAGGGACCTGGATTCTACAAGCCCAGGCCTGCTGCTACCTCCGCCCGGGACGTCTTCCCTGCGGAGGGGCTCCGTCGGCAGGGAAAACTTGGAGGCGAGGGCGCTCATGGAACTGATGGAAGGGGAGGTGGAGACCGAAGGCAGCGGAGGGAGGGGGAAGCGGGGCATTCCCGCCAGCGGCGGCATCCCCGACAGGGGTCCGCCCGCGGTAGAGGAAAGGCCCGGCAGTCCGGGGAGGCCGCCGCCGGGAAGGCCGCCGCCGGGCAGGCCGGTGGTGGGAGGCAGGTTGGGGAGCTGCAACCCGGGGGGGATGACGGGGGTCATGCCGGCCATGGGGTTGTTCACGTCCGGGATGGGGAGTCCCTTCTTCTCGGCCTCTTCGATCTGCTGCAGTAGGGGAGGGTAGAACTTGTCAAGGTGCTCAGGAACCAGGTTGGGGTTCATCTTGACGTTGGGGAACTTGGTGGAGTGACGCTGGAAGTGGACTTTTAGATTGCCCTTGGTAGTGAAGCGGTTACCGCACACGTTGCACTTGTAGGGTCGCTCGCCGGTGTGGCTCCGCACGTGGATCTGGAGCGCCGAATCGGAGCCGAAGACCTTACCGCAGTACCGGCACCTGTGCTTGAAGAAGGGTTCCCCCTTCTTTGCCTCGTAGTCGCGGTCCTTGCTCGCGCTGAAGTCGGCCAGGTTGTTGGCCAGAAGCCCCTGACTGGCATTGTTGAGGATGCCCTGCGCTTTCTTCTGCAACAGCTCCAGTGAGTTAACTGGCTTTTCCTCGCTGTTGTCGTCGTGGTGGATGATGATGGAGGAGGCGAGGGAGGAGGGGCCGTTCGGATCCAAAATTTGCGACGAAAGTGGCGTCGGGGCACCCGCGGCGGCAGCGGAGGAGGAGGAACTTCCTGCCGACGGCGCCTTGGACATCTCCGAGGTCGTGGGGATCTTGATGCCTAAGCTGGCGGCCGTCGGGGGAGCCGGGAGTGGCGAAGTATCTCCGGCCAGGAGGGGGTTCTTGGGCGGGATGCTTGCAGGGAGGGGAGTGCTGGCGGCGGCGGCCAGGGCGGAGAAGGGAGACGGGGCAGAGTCGTCGTCAGAGATCCTCTTGGGCTTAACGCCTACAACGTCGGACCTGGGAGAGACGAGGCTGTTCTGCTCCTCCATCTTACGCGCCAGCTCGGCGATGCTGCCGGCCATGCCTAGTGGGGGAAGGGCCACGGGGGTCTTGGGGAGGAGGTCGGCGGCGGGATCACGGTCGCCATCCTCCTTATCCTTGTCCTCCTTTTGCTGTTGCTGCTGAAGTTGCGACAGGATCTGCATTTGCAGTAGCTGTTGCTGCTGGAGGCTGAAAACGGTGGCCTGGAGCACGGCCAGCTCCTGCACGTTCTTGGGAGCTCCGTCGCCGCCGCTCCCGGACGGGGAAGAGGCGGCCATGTTGGCCGTCAGCTGCTGGATGGTCATGCTGATGGTCTTGAGCTGCTCCTTGAGCTGGTCCGTCACGGAGGAGATGCCGCCGGGGCCGTCGCCGACGTCGCCGGACTTGGAGGAGGAGGAGGGAGGGGCCTCCTTGGGGAGAGCTCCGCCTCCGGAGAGGGCCAGGAGCGAGGAGAGTGCGGAGGCGGCGGGGCCGGGCACGCCGGGGGTCGTGTTGCGGTTCAGCAGCGAGGGGAACTCCACCTTGGTCTCCGTCTCCATCTTCTCGTCGCTTTCATCGCGCATCTCCACGTCCTTGGACTCGTCCTCATCTCCATCCTCTTCGGCATTGTCCTGCCCGCCGTCCTCACTGTTGATCCCCCCCGGGCGACTGTTGTTGTTGGCGAAGTCCTCGTCCACGCTGCGCTTGATGAAGAGACTGCCGCTGCCGCCGGTGGACGCCACTGCGCCGCCGCCGCCGCCGCCGCCCGTCTCGTGGGAAGCGCCCTCCTCGCTGTTGGAAGCGGCGTCCTCGTCGGCCTCCGCCTCGGCCTCGGCCTCTGCCGCGTCGCCGCCGCTGACAGAGGAGCTCCTCTCTAGGTCTGAGGAGGCGGACCCGCCGCCATGGCCGCCGCCGCCAGAGGAGTCTGCCGCGGCCGCGGATAACGTGGCCGCATCCTCGGAGGAAGACTCGCCTGAAAGGAAGAGAAAAGGGAAACGTCAAAATCAATTTTCTTTTGTTGATTACGAGACACTTCACACTTGGTCAAAATGGCGCCAATTCTAAAACTTCCGGGCAAATAATTTTTCGCTCAATCCCAAGTTTTTCGTTTCCAACATATCATGAAATGCTGTTCCCTCTCGGTTCTGCACGAGTTGGGGCGACTTTGATAAATGCCATTCGAAGCAATAGCTAAAAAGAGCCTCATATGCATTCAAAAAGGGGAGAAAGGGGAGGGCGATAAAAATGGGGACGGAGAAAGAAATTTTTGGGCGCTACTCGCTGGCTGTGTTGTTGCATTGTGTGTGCGCACAGTATGTCTGTACTGTAGGAGCCACTCTCGATTTCAGTCACGCGCGAAGGGGCATGGGAAAGCGAGCAAGTGCTGCATACGCACGGAAAACTCAGAGTTCGTGGGAGTCGAGGAAAATCTGTCTTTTGTCCCCTTGTTCTTTCCCTCCCGCGTTTTGACTGATGAGTCTTACACTCTTGCTCCGCTCGCTAGTTATTCGGCGGCGGTACAGGAGGAGGAGGATCTAGGTTGGCATCTGCAGAATACGGCAACGGGAGCGAAGAATAACTCTCATTAACGGAAACAATGGGGGACGGGGGAGAGAAGAGGCGGACGAAATATTTTTTGAGCATCTGCCCCCCCCCCCTCCCTCATCTCCTCGTCCCCCGGGCCCTCCTCCTCCTCCTCCTCCTCTGCAGTCGTCGTCCCAGCAGTAGGTGAGATAATAGCATAAGCGAGAGATGGAGAGGGGGGGGGGCAGAGTTCTGACTTCGTCTTGGGCGGCGGAGGACGAAGAAGTTATGCCTGCTCTACTCCCTCGGTCTCCGCTCGAAAATGGGGGAGAGATGACAGGTACCATAACGGATTGCCCGACGACCGCCTCCCCCCTCCTTCACTTCTTTTCCTCTTTCCCCCTGCTTTCTACGCGGACCGAGAAAGATTTTCTCCTCCTACTCTCCCCCGTCCGCCTCCCCCGCCTCCGCCTCCGTTGCCTCCGTCGCCGTCGGTGGCGAGAGAGCTCAAAATGACAAATGACGTCGGGGGAGAGAGAAAATCGGGGGGTCTGTCTGCTGCGCCCAAGGGGAAGAATGAATGGAGGAGGAGAAAAGGGGACGAAAGACGAATATTAAAGATCGCGCGGCAGAAATATGCTGGCGTTTCAGACCCTGGATTTTTATGGGGAGAAATGGGGCAGGTGCGACTTTTCTCTCTCCAACATCGTCTCATCATTGTCGCTATGCGCGACGATGATGATGATGACGAGATCCGTGTCTCCCTTTCCGTGCAAGTCATCTTCGTCTTCGTTCTTCCCTGCGCCATCGGAGGAGGAGGAGGAGGAGGAGGAGGAGGAGGAAGGCTCCGCCGCCGCGTGACGACTAATTTCCGCCCCTCCCTTCGCAGCAGCAGCAGCAGGGCAATAAAGGGAGGGTTTTTTTCCCTGGGAGGGAGGAGCATCGTGCCTAAGTCATAATTGAACGGATAAGACTCTCTCTCTCTATTGTGCGCCACCAGACCTTCTTCCCCCCTTTTCTTTATTAGGCTTATCTCTCTTCCCCTCGTTCGTACTGAGGAGGAGGAACAAGCCAATCTCCAGCACACGCCCCGATCAGGGCTGGAGGCACAAGCAGTTGGCCACAAAAGAAGAGAAGTCTTTTTTTGGGCGTATGATCCGCGGCATGAGGAGACATATTATTTTTCCTCCCGAGTGTCTCAAGTCAACCCTATAAATGGACTTGCCGTCTGCTTGGAAGAAATTCTCTCTATGGAGACGGACAGAAACTGGGCATGAGGATTAGCGCAAAAAACGTCTTAAGAATGCGTTTGCGACTGGACACAGAGCCCCCCCCCCAACTTTGGATTTCGCGTCTCCACCCCTTTCTTCACTTGTATGTGACTGCTGCGCATGGTATTGGAAATTCCTCCGTCGCCCATTTATTTCTTGGGAGGGGGAAAGAAGAGCGTTTAAGGTGCCACACACCACCCTTCTTCCTTCGGCCAAACAGATGGACGGCGTTCGGACGCGTAAATCAGGACCTGGCTCAAGGCTACTGTAGTTGCATCGGTGCGGTCAAGCGGCCCTAATTTTCGCTCCCGACCGTCGACGGTCGTGGCCCGGCAGTTGTGGTTCGACGTTCGACAGACATGTCACAGCCGCGACAGCCCAAGAAACATGTCGTGAGAGAGAGAGAGAGAGAGACCGAAACAGTCCTCCTCCCCTCCCCCTCGTTCCCCTCAGTGTGTGCGCAATCAGCGTTCACCTTTTGGGCGGGTTGGAGGGAATGGGCGTTTACTGCTTTTGGGTCAAAAAAAGTCCTCTCCCCCCCCCCAAAAAAAAAAAAAAACTGCCTTCCCCGCATGGCGGAGGAAGCAATCATCGAAACTCTGAGGGAGGGAGGGACCCACTAAAAGAGTGGAAGAAGGAGAAGAAGAAAATGGTGGACAATTTTCTGCTGGGCAACAAATCGTCTCCCAAAAGAAGGGGGAGGGGGAAAAGAAGAAACACAAAAGTGGGTCAGAAAAAAGCCGTTTTTCGTGCTGCCGAAAATTTGGTTGGAGAAAAAAAAAAGAAAGGTCAAATGGAATGGCTCTCTCCTTGTCTTGAGTCATTTTACCTGGGCGAAGAAAACAAGAAAGGG
>JAAUYJ010073780.1_pt1 | contig 11001 bp, 8 predicted proteins | sample 7278031 | NCBI WGS metagenome assembly JAAUYJ01 (sample SAMN14350222, study PRJNA611818) | marine sediment metagenome | isolation source: surface marine sediment (1.8m) | place: French Polynesia: Moorea | collected 2018-08 | reverse complement strand
ATTTCGACCGTCCAGATATGTGGCTTGTTATTGCCGACCACTGCACTGAGCCTGCTGACCGTGATATTCGCCCATCCTTCGTCGTAATTCCGGGCAAGTTTTAAATAATCCACCAACAGCGGATTGAGAAAAACAGCCCTTATCTTCCGTGCGGTGATCTCTCTGGGTCGCATGATCAGATTGGCATGTGTAGCGCTATAGAGGTCAGAGTTTTTATAGATGTTTTGTCGCGCGACAACGAACAGATCCGGGTTGATTGCACGAGCCGTCATAATGATAGACAGATTATTGGAATCGTTATCGGATCCGGCGATGATGCCAGCGGATTTATCCACGCCCGCCTGCCGCAATGTTTTTTCATCAAATCCTGTGCCGACAATGAAATTTTTCTTGTTTTCGACGTGATGACGTTCGAATTCATCGCGCACATCGAGAGATGGATCTATGACCGTCACGTCGATGTCATGTTCGACCAGTAGCTTGTATAGCTCTTTGCCAAAGCGTCCATAACCGCACAGAATCCAATGGCCGTATCTGAAATAAACGGGGTCGGTCAAGCGTGTATAGGGGGCGCCGCTTAACCAGTCGTAGATCAGATGCAGCGAAGGCGAGTGCATCAGCATTTCGAACATGGTTGCAAAGGTTTCAAAGGGATTAACCACGTGGTCGGTGCCGAAGGACAGCATGTTCTCCTCGTACTCTTTCAGCTCAGAACGGCAGACCACTTTCACGTTGGGATGAAGGAGCTTGCTGGTGATGGCAATCTTCAGATTGACTTCATCTGTCGCTGTCAACGCAATGACGCCTTTGCAGTTCGGCTGTTGGATGCCTGCATCTTCCAGCTGGAGCGCATCTGAAGCATCACCGATAATGTTCGGCACGAACTCTCGCATATCATGCAGTCTGATCTCATTCAGATTTTCCGGATTGTTCTCGATGACAACGGCGCGGTAGTGTTCTTCAGTCAGTGCAGTGACCACCTCATAGCCGGTCTCGCCCAATCCACAGACCAGATAGTAGGGTCCATCGATAGACCTGACAGTTTTTTTGAAACGAGAATGGGTAACTGCATCTTTGAAATGAGGGTCCTGTATCAGCGTCAGTATTTTACCGATGGCATAAAGCCATGCGATGACCAGTATATAGATGGAAAATACGGCCCATAAGCGCTGAGCGTCGGACAGTGTATACGGAATTTCGCCGAAACCGATCGTAGTCGCGGTGTAACTGACAAAATAAAAAGCATGAAAGATGCTCATATGCCAGGGATTGCCCTGGTCATCAACACCCGGGATCAGGATCATTCCCAGAATTGCAATGTTGTATACTGCGATTAGCATGATAAACGGCTTGCGCATGCGTCGTAGTATCATCGACGTCACCAGATTCATGCGTTTGTCTCCGCAGCGAATTTCTGACTAATCACAGGTCGCAGTCGATCAGGCGCTCTAGGCGCAGACACGTTGAAGCGATTCCATACATCAACGTCGCAGCATCGCTGCTTCGATCATCAGCAGAATCACTGAAATAATGTTCGCCAGCATGGCGCCACCACTCAGGGAAACGATGGTTGACATCACCGCAGGTGTCAGACCGGTTGCCTGTACGTGAACGGCGACGGTCCAGACAATGCTGGCCGTAATCAATTGGACGACGGCGACCAGGCTGGTAGCCAACAACATGGCGCCCAGCTGCGAGCGGTCACCGAATTTCATAATGGTTGCTATAAGATTGACCACGAGTACGGCGTAGAGCTCATAAACGTTGTGATGGTCAGGATTGTCAACTTCCCCAACAAAGAAACCGAAATTCAACGTCAAAGCCAGAATCATGAAGAAACTGAAAACCACTTTTTCCAGATTCATAGATCACCTTTTTATAGTTTCTTTAAATTGTAGCTTATTTGGTCCAGCCAGACAGCAGGGAACGTTTTTTTAACCGCAGAGGCGCGGAGGCGCAGAGGTTTTATTGGTTGGTAGGAGCGGCTTTAGCCGCGAACCATCGTGTAATTAATCGATTTCGTCAATCGCGGCTGAAGCCGCTCCTGCAGAGACAACACAAAAGACCTCTGCGTACTCTGCGCCCCTGCGGTAAACAAAAAGTAGTTCTATTTTCAGGTCTGGCCAGCAAGCAACTGCACGAGGATCTCGTGATAGATCTCGGTCAATTGCTCCAGTTCGTTGACATCGATGTGCTCGTTGACTTTGTGAATAGTCGCATTGACCGGTCCGAGTTCCACGACCTGTGCTCCGGTGGGTGCGATGAAGCGGCCATCTGATGTGCCGCCGCTGGTGGAGAGTTCAGTGTCGAACCGCCGAATTTTTCTGATCGCGGCCTGGGTGGCGTCGATTAATCTGCCATTTGGCGTCAGGAAGGGATTCCCCGAGAGGGCCCAGACCAGATCATAGTCGAGTTCGTGCGCATCGAGTATGTTTTCGATCCGTTGTCGAATCTCCTCCTGGGTAATCTCGGTCGAGAAGCGCAAATTGAATAACACCTCGACGCTAGCGGGGATGACGTTGTTTGCGCCGGTGCCGGCGTTGATGTTTGATATCTGAAAGCTCGTGGGTGGAAAAAAATCGTTGCCCTGGTCCCATTGTTCATTGACCAGATCACTAAGAGCGGGCGCAAATCGATGTATTGGATTATCCGCCAGATGAGGGTAGGCGATATGTCCCTGTATTCCGTTAATCGTCAGGGTGCCGGAAAGCGAGCCGCGGCGGCCATTCTTGACGATATCACCGACGGTGTTGCTGCTGCTGGGTTCACCTACCAGGCACCAATCGATTTTTTCGTTGCGTTGCTCCAGTAACTCTACCACTTTCACCGTACCGTCAATCGATGGTCCTTCTTCATCACTGGTGATCAAAAAACCAATGGAGCCGCGATGCCGGGGATATTTGTCGATGAAGTGCTCACAAGCGCAGACCATAGCGGCAATGCTGCTTTTCATGTCAACCGCGCCCCGACCGTACAAAGTGTTTTCGGTAGTCGTTGGTGTGAACGGGTCGTACAGCCACTGGTCGAGCGGTCCGGGTGGAACGACATCGGTATGCCCGGCGAAGACAAACAGAGGTTGGTCGCTGCCTCGTCGCGCCCATAGATTGTCCACTTGATCGAACCGGTGATGTTCCACATGAAAACCCAGGGCCTGCAAACGCTCGGCGAGCAGGATTTGACAGCCGTGATCATCGGGTGTGACCGACGGTCTGGCGATCAGCTGTCGTGTAAGTTCAAGCGTTGCGGTCATCTAGTACTCCTTCAAGGTGATATTGACGGGTTCAGCAAGGCGAGAAGCGGTCAGATGCAAGGCGCTTGCCCGCCGGGGTAGCCATTCTACCTCAAGGGTAAGCAACGCAGCAGGTGGCCGCTTGTCACCTTGCCCGAAGGGAGCCACCGAGCAGCGCCATTGCCGCGTTGCAGCTCTTGGCAAGGGTCCTGCCATTGCCTGCGAGCTGCGCCTTGCACTGGCGCTGCTCGGTGACTCTGAACTCGTTAATATCACCTTGAAGGAGTACTAAAGTTGTTCCAACAGCTAAAGTTGTTCCAGCAGCGCCTGTTTGAGCTGGTATTTCATATCGTCACTCAATCGGTTCAGTCTATTGGCTTGCGTGATGTCGAAATAGTCGTTAGCGGTTTCGCCGGCAGTAGAGATCTTGGCGCTGTGTATGCCGATGTTGCATTGAATGAATGTTCTTGCAATGATCGAAAGCAGGCCTGGTCGGTCTCTGGTTTCGATGTGCATACGGGTGGTACCGTTGTCATCGATCTGTGCGAAGCTGATTTTGGTTTCAACTTCGAAATGCTTTTGAGCGCGTGGTACAGTCATCGTGGTTAAATCGCTAAGTTCAGTATCCGCGAGTTTGCCGATGATCAGAGGAATTACCTCGACGGCATAGTCATCGATATGCTCGAGCATATCATCAGAAAATACGATTTTATAGGTTTCCAGTAGACACCCCTTCATCCCACGCATAATGAACGCATCGGCAACGCTGAGGTTGAGCTGCCCCAGTACACTGACGATTCGGGCGAACATGTGCGACACTGATCGACTGAAAACGAAAAGCTCCATGCTTCCTGTACGTGAGTCGGTTCTCGTTTTCACCACCGGTGTATTTTTTTCCGTGTGAGCTTTTATTTCCTTGGTGTGCCAGACGATCTCTGCCGGGGTATGCCGGAGAAAATATTCATCAGTGAAATTGTCCCAGATCGCATCGATCTCGAGTATACCGAAGCCTTCCTTCGACAGGTTTCTGAAGGCATAGGTGCGATTGTGCTCTATCTCGAGCTGACGGCTAGCGAGTTTGCCGACACCTTGCTGCAGCATGTGGGCTGCTTTGTTGTACAGGTCGATCAATAGTTTGTCTTTCCAACTGCTCCAGTGCTTCGGATTGGTTCCGCGGATGTCGCACATCGTCAGCAGGTAGAGATAGTCGAGCTTGCGCAAAGATTCTACTTTTTCGGTGAACTCTGCGATCACTTCGGGATCGCTGATATCCTTGCGCTGCGCTGTCATCGACATGATCAGATGGTTGCGCACCAACCAGCTCACAAGTCTGGCATCTTTATGGCCGAGGCCATGGCTCAAGCAAAATTCCAGTGCATCCTCTGCACCCAGTTCAGAGTGGTCCCCATTACGACCTTTCGCGATATCATGGAACAATCCGGCTAAGTAGAGCAACTCCGGTTTTTTCAGATGGTGCGCGATGCCGCTTGCCAACGGGAACTCGTGACAGTGGTCGGGTACGGACAGGCGCCGCAGGTTGCGGAGCACAAACAGGGTATGCTGGTCTACGGTATAGGCATGAAACAGGTCATATTGCATGCGCCCGACGATTCTGCCAAAGGCAGGAATATAAGCCGCGAGAATACCGTATCGGTTCATGCGTCTGAACTCATGGGTAACGCCACGGCTCTGGCGCAGGATTTCGATGAATAAGCGCTTGGCTTGATCCGACTGGCGGAATTTATCATCGATCAAATGCCTGTGTTTTCTTATCAAGCGGATCGTTTCAGCGCGTACGCCCTGGATTTCAGGGTGCTGCTCATTGATCAGAAACAACTCGAGTAAGGTGGAAGGTTTGTCGCGGAAGACATTTTCGTGTGTGACTTCGATATAGCCGTGGATGGTCTGGAATGACTCGTTGATAACGACGATTTCGCCGGGCTTGTCCTTGTACAAGATGGCCTCGCGAAACAACTGCAGCAGCATTTCATTCAGGCGCTCGAGTTCCATCACTGTGCGGTAATACTGTTGCATGAATTGCTCGATTGCCCGGTTGCTGGGTTTTTCGGCGTCATCTTCAAAACCGAATTCCAGGGCGAGCTGGTGCTGATAGTCGAATAGCAGGCGGTCCTCACGCCGTCCCGTCAGATAGTGCAGGCTGCAACGGATTTGCCAGAGCAGGCGCTGGCCTTCGAGTAAAGCGGCCAGCTCTTCCTCGCGCAAGAATTGATGATCGACCAGGTCGTGCAAGCTGGAGGCACCAAAATGGCGTTTTGCCACCCAACCAACCATCTGGATATCTCTGAGTCCCCCGTGGCCTTCCTTGATATTCGGCTCGAGATTGTAGGCGGTATCGTTATATTTACCGTTGCGCTGGACTTGTTCCTGCAGTTTCGCCTGGAAAAATGCCTGGTCATCCCAGAGGCTATCCGGGCCGGTCAGCTGCTGCATGCTGTCGAACAAAGCGAGGTCGCCCGCCAGTAGACGTGCTTCCATGATGTTGGTCGCGACAGTGATATCGCTCGCGGTTTCGGCTGCGCACTCGTCCAACGTGCGCACGCTGTGACCGATCTCCAGGCCGCCGTCCCATAGCAACATGATGAATTTTTCGATGGCGTCTTTCATCGCCGGGTCTTCTTCATCTTGCAGCAGCAGCATGAGATCGATGTCGGAGGCCGGGTGAAGTTCACCGCGCCCATAACCGCCGACGGCGATAAGAGCAAACGGTTGTTTTATATCGGAAAAATTGTGCTTGTAAAGTGTAGTCAGAAGACGGTCCATGAGCGCAGAGCGGCCGAGCACGATATCCTCGACGGGTGCACCATTCCGGTAGAGCGTTTTTAGCCCCTGGTTGATAGCGTTAACTTCGTGTTTGAGTGCAGTGACGATATTATCGGCGTCTTGCTGCAGGATCTCGTTCAGTTTTTGTTCGTCAAACAGGCTGTTGATGTCGGTATCATTCGGTTTATTTATCGCGTGCATATCAGATTTCGTCACCAGGGCATTGTGTTAGTACTTCGTAACTGTCTTCCGTGACCAGGATCGTGTGCTCATATTGTGCAGATAGGCCGCGGTCTTTGGTCACGACCGTCCAGTTGTCTGGCAACGTTTTGACATGGTGTCTACCGGTATTGATCATCGGTTCGATGGTGAACGTCATGCCAGCCTCCAGTTGCAGACCAGTTCCGCGCTTGCCATAGTGCAAGACCTTGGGGTCCTCGTGGAAGCCACGGCCTATACCATGGCCACAGTAATCACGTACGACCGAACAATGCTGTGACTCTGCATGTTGCTGTATAGCATAACCGATATCACCGAGATGAGCCCCGGGTTTGACCTGTTCGATTCCAAGGACCATACATTCGTGAGCTATTCGGGTGACACGGGCTGCCTTGACGCTGGGTTTCCCGATTATGAACATTTTGCTGGTGTCGCCATGAAACGCATCCTTGATCACGGTGATGTCGATATTCAGTATGTCACCGTTCTTGAGCACGCGATCGCCGGGAATTCCATGGCAAACTTGATGATTTACCGACGTGCAGATGGATTTCGGGAATCCATGGTAATTCAACGGTGCTGGAATCGCTTTTTGCGTGTTCACGATGTAGTCGTGGCATATTCTGTCGAGTTCACCCGTGGTAACGCCGGCTTCGACGTAAGAGCGAACCATTTGCAGCACTTCGCCAGCGAGGCGGCCGGCAACGCGCATTTTTTCGATTTCTTCCGCTGTTTTAATATTGACTGACACTGCTAATATTTCCTTGAAAAACAATATGTAAAATTATACATCTCGATATCATCTAAAGTAAATTCTCGTTGTTTCCTGGCGCTCATTATGGTATAAAGCCGCCGCGTCTAACGCAATTCGAGCGATATGTGTCTATACAGGTGCATCTATGGCACAGAATAGACCACTATATCGGATTTTAATTCGCACATACACCGACACATGCAATCGGGTGCCGACTCAGAAAACGGTCATTGCATGGGGTGTGTGGAGGCTTAACCCCAACAGGAGATCATCATGTCTAGCGTATCTATGCGTCTGATGCTTGAGGCAGGCGTTCATTTTGGTCATCAGACCCGCTTTTGGAATCCAAAAATGTCCGACTACATTTTTGGTGCCCGTAACAAAATACACATCGTCAATCTGGAAAAAACACTACCACTTTATAACGACGCGGTGAACGCGATCGGCAAGATTGCGGCCGAACGCGGTACCATTTTGTTTGTCGGAACGAAACGCGCTGCACGAAATACTATCCAGGAAGAAGCCGAGCGATGCGGCATGCCTTACGTCAATCACCGCTGGTTGGGTGGCATGCTGACTAACTACAAGACCATTCGACAGTCTATCCAGCGACTGATGGATTTGGAAGAAATGTCCACGACCGGTGGTTTCGCACGATTGACCAAGAAGGAAGCGCTTGGTCTGCGGCGAGAAATGGAAAAGCTGGAAAAGGTCCTCGGTGGTATCAAGTACATGAAAGGTCTACCCGACGCGTTATTTGTTATCGATGTTGGCCATGAGGAAATCGCGGTCAATGAAGCGAACAAACTGGGTATTCCGGTTTTCGGAATTGTCGACACGAACAATTCGCCTGATGGCGTTGACTATGTCATTCCTGGAAACGACGATGCGATCAAGGCCATACGACTGTATGCACAGGGCCTGGCAGATGCCGTCATCGAGGGGCGTGCGTCCGCGGTGATCCAGGCGGAAGAAACGGAGGAACCGGCAGCAAAGAGCAAGGTTAGTGTCAGGCAGGCACCGGCAAAGAAAGCCAAAGCGGCTGGCACAGCAGCAAGCGCTGCTGATCAAGCAGCGGATGCAAAAGCGACGGCTGAAACGGCCGCCGGAGCGGGTGCTGTTGAGAACGAGGGTGCAGTCGAGTCAGAACTCACGGACAGCGCGACCAAAAAGAAAGTAGCCAAGAAAAAAGTTGCCCAGAATACATCGGATTGAAAAAAACTGGCTAACCCATAACGAAGCACACAGCTAGATTTAAAACACAAGATTTTCAGAGGTGAAACGATGCAGATTACAGCTGCGATGGTAAAAGAACTGCGTGAGCGCACGGGCTCAGGCATGATGGAATGCAAGAAAGCCCTTCAGGAGACCGATGGCGACATCGACGCCGCCATCGAGAATATGCGTAAAGCGGGCCTTGCGAAAGCGGATAAGAAAGCTGGGCGCGTTGCTGCCGAGGGCCGCGTTGCAATCAAAATCAGTGACGATGGTAAGAGCGCAGTTATCGTTGAGGTCAATTGTGAAACGGATTTCGTCTCCGGTGGGGACGAGTTCATAGGCTTTGCCAATGATATTGCTGCAACGGCACTGGCAAACAAGCCAGACACGATTGAAGCGCTGATTGAGCTGCCAATGGATGGTTCACAAACGATAGAAGATAGGCGTAAGGCCATGATCTCCAAGATTGGCGAAAACATTCAAGTGCGCCGTTTCGAGATTATGAATGCGGACCAGGGTGCGTTTGGCAGTTATCTTCATGGTTCGAGGATCGGCGTCTTGCTGGAAATGGAAAATGGAAAAGATGACCTGATCAAGGACGTGGCCATGCATATCGCCGCGAGTCGGCCAATCTGTGTTACAGAAGATCAGGTGCCTGCAGAAACGCTGGAAAAGGAGCGTGAGATCCTCGTGGCCCAGGCGAAAGACAGTGGCAAACCGGATAATATCATCGAGAAGATGGTCGATGGCCGTATCCGAAAATACCTGGCTGAGGTCACATTGATAGGTCAACCATTTGTAAAAGACCCCGATAAAACGGTCGGTGCCCTGCTCAAGGATGAAGGCGCGACAGTAACCGGTTTTATTCGTTATGAAGTTGGCGAAGGTATCGAAAAGAAACAGGAGAATTTTGCCGACGAAGTAATGGCCCAAGTTAAAGCAAATTAGAATAAGCATGTTCAAGAAATGAACAAAAAAACCGGGAATACTTTTCCCGGTTTTTTATGGATCAGATAATAAGAACAAAGACGATGACTACACCTTCTTACAAACGGGTATTGCTCAAGCTTAGCGGTGAAGCGTTGATGGGCCACATGGAATTTGGCATCGAGCCGGGGATGATGTCACGTGTGGCCGGTGAAATTGCACAAGTGGCCGATATGGGCATTGAGGTTGCGCTGGTTATCGGTGGTGGCAACATTTTCCGTGGGCAGGGACTGGTTCAATCAGGGATTGATCGCGTCACCGGTGACCACATGGGAATGCTGGCGACGGTAATGAACTCGCTGGCAATGCAGGACGCACTCGAAAAAATGGGTCAGCAGTGCCGAGTGATGTCGGCCATACGTATCAATCGCGTTTGTGAAGAGTATGTTCGCCGGCGTGCAATACGGCATCTGGAGAAAGGCAGAATCATCATCTTCGCTGCAGGTACGGGCAATCCTTTCTTTACCACCGATACAGCAGGATGTTTGCGTGCAATCGAAATCGAGGCCGATGTCATCATGAAAGCTACCAAGGTCGATGGCGTTTTCGATTCGGATCCGGAAAAAAATCCGCGCGCGAAACGATATCAGACTTTGACATACGCTGAAGTAATTGAACAAAATCTTGGTGTTATGGATATGACAGCAATCGTGATGTGTCGTGACAATAATTTACCATTACGAGTGTTTAATCTTAATGAAGAAGGTGCATTACCTGCTGCAATGAGTGACTACAACATTGGCACAGCGGTTGTTCTGGAGGAAACAGAATGATAGACGAGATAATTAGCGATGCAGAAGTTCGCATGAGCAAGAGTATTGACTCATTGCATACCGAGTTTGCAAAAATCAGAACGGGTCGGGCGCATCCGAGTTTGCTCGACCAGATACATGTTGATTACTATGGCGCCAATACCCCGATCAATCAGGTGGCTAATGTATCTGTTGAAGACTCCAGGACACTGGTGGTTACGCCCTGGGAGAAGGACATGGTCGCAAAAGTCGAAAAAGCCATCATGGGTTCTGATTTGGGATTGAATCCCGCGACAGCCGGCACCGTGATTCGAATTCCGATGCCGCCGCTGACTGAAGAGCGGCGCAGGGACCTGGTGAAAGTGGTCAAGCAAGAGGCGGAGCAGGCGCGTGTTGCCATCCGAAATATCCGGCGTGATGCGAACAGTGATTTCAAGGAGCTACTAAAAGAGAAGGAAATATCCGAAGATGAAGAGAGAAAAGCCGAAGAGCGTATTCAGAAGTTGACGGATAGCTTCGTTGGCAAGATCGACAAGATACTGGCTGACAAGGAAGCCGAGTTGATGGAAGTCTAGAACTGCCTGGCGATATGATATTGGATACGTGACATCGCTGACCGGTCTATTCACACTATGGCCTCAGGCAAGCAACACAATGTGACCTTAGTGCCTCGGCACGTTGCTGTCGTCATGGATGGCAATGGCCGTTGGGCAAGACAACGCCTTCTGCCGCGTCCTGCGGGGCATAAGGCGGGCGTCGATGCGACTCGTCGTCTGGTCGAATTATGCGTGCAAAAAGGCATAAGCAGTTTGACGGTGTTTGCGTTCAGTAGCGAAAACTGGAGTCGGCCACAAGAGGAAGTCAGTAGCCTGATGTCATTGTTTTTATCGACCCTCAATGCTGAACTTTACAAACTGAACGAGCAGGGCGTACGCCTGCGTTTTATCGGAGATCGGACGCGCTTTTCGACTGCTCTTCAAAGCACTATTGAGGACGCGGAAAACACAACAGCGAAAAATTCGCGGCTTTGCCTGAATATCGCTGCCAACTATGGTGGTCGT
>JAAUYJ010090438.1_pt1 | contig 11003 bp, 9 predicted proteins | sample 7278031 | NCBI WGS metagenome assembly JAAUYJ01 (sample SAMN14350222, study PRJNA611818) | marine sediment metagenome | isolation source: surface marine sediment (1.8m) | place: French Polynesia: Moorea | collected 2018-08 | reverse complement strand
GGTGACTGCTTGCGTGGAATTTACACTCGGGCCCACTCCGCGTACCCTTGCCGGCTTCTCGGAAAACCGGAGCAAATACCATGGCTGAGCAGAAAGCGACCAACGTTCACTGGCACGAGGGGGATATCACCCGCGCACACCGCGAGAAGCTGGTGGGTCACAAGGGCGCCACGCTCTGGTTTACGGGGCTGTCGGGCAGCGGCAAGAGCACCGTGGCCGTTGAACTGGAGGGCACCCTGCACGAGATGGGCATCCTGTCCTACCGCCTGGATGGCGACAATGTGCGCATGGGTATCAACAAGAACCTGGGCTTCTCCGCCGAGGACCGCGCCGAGAACATTCGCCGCATCGGCGAGGTTGCCAAGCTGTTTGTCGACGCCGGCATGATTTCGCTGTCCAGCTTTATCAGCCCCTACCGGGCCGATCGCGATGCTGTTCGCGCGCTACATGAGGCGGCCGGCATGGAGTTTATCGAGATCTTCGTCGATTGCTCCCTGGAAGAGGCGGAGGCCCGCGACCCGAAGGGCCTGTACAAGAAGGCCCGGGCCGGCGAGATCAAGAACTTCACTGGCATCGACGACCCTTACGAGACACCGGACAATCCCGAGATTCACCTGCATTCCGACCAGCAGACCCTGGTGGAAGAAATCGAGGCGATTCTCGCGGTGCTGCGCGAGCGCGGCATCATCAACCAATAACAGGAACCCGCACATGATCAAGCCCCACGGCTCTGACGAACTGAACCCGCTGTTCGTCTACAACACCGAGAAGCGCCACGCACTAGTAGCGGAGGCCGAGAGCCTGCCCTCGCTGCTGCTGAACTCGGCGGCGGCGGCCAACGCCGTGATGCTGGGCGGCGGCTACTTCAACCCGCTGACCGGCTATATGAACAAGGCCGACGCCATGAGTGTCGCCGACAGCCTGCACACCACCAGCGGCCTGTTCTGGCCGGTGCCGGTGGTTAACCTTACTCGCGAGAGCGGTGTCGAAGCTGGCAGCCGCATCGCCCTGCGCGACCCCAATGTCGAGGGGAATCCCGTCCTGGCCGTGATGGATGTAGAGGCGGTTGAAGAAGTCTCGGATGACGAGATCCGCTCCATGGCGGAAAAGATCTTCCGCACCCTGGATGAGAACCACCCCGGGGTGGCGACCTTTACCGACCTCGGGAACACGCTGCTGTCTGGCCCGATCCAGGTACTGAACTTCTCCTACTTCCAGGCCGATTTCCCGGACACCTTCCGCACGGCGGTAGAAATCCGCAACGAGATCAAGGAACACGGCTGGGACAAGGTCGTGGCCTTCCAGACCCGCAACCCCATGCACCGCGCCCATGAAGAGCTGTGCCGCATGGCCATGGAAGACCTGGGTACCGACGGCATCCTCATCCACATGCTGCTGGGCAAGCTCAAACCCGGCGATATCCCCGCTGACGTGCGCGATGCCTCCATCCGCAAGATGGTAGAGGTCTACTTCCCGCCGAACACGGTGATGGTTACCGGCTACGGCTTCGACATGCTCTACGCCGGCCCGCGCGAGGCGGTGCTGCACGCGGTATTCCGCCAGAACTGTGGCTGCTCGCACCTGATTGTCGGCCGCGACCACGCCGGCGTGGGTGATTACTACGGTGGCTTCGACGCCCAGACTATCTTCGACGAGGAAGTGCCCGCGGGTGCCCTGGAGCTCGAGATCTATCGCGCCGACCACACCGCCTACAGCAAGAAGCTGGACAAGGTGGTGATGATGAAAGACGCCCCTGACCACAGCAAGGAAGACTTCGTGTTGCTGTCAGGTACGGCAGTCAGGGAAATGCTGGGACGCGGCGAGGCGCCGCCGCCCGAATTCTCGCGACCGGAAGTCGCCAAGATCCTCTCGGACTATTACCAGTCTCTGGATAGCTGACGCTATCCAGAGCGCTGAAGGCTCCTACCAGTCGCTCGATAGCTAGCGACCCGTCATCCCCGCGCAGGCGAGGATTCAGCACGACCGTCATCCCCGCGCAGGCGGGGATCGAGATTCCTCGCCTCTGAATAACTGGATTCCCGCCTGCGCGGGAATGACCGCACTTCCCTAACGCTTCGCGTCCAGCTCTACCAGTGCCGATTCGCACTCGGAAGCGGTGCTCAACAGCTGGGTGCACTGGTTGAGCAGGGCCATGGCGGTTTCCAGCTGGCCGTTCCACTCCTCGTGGGCGGCCCAGTTCAGGTAGACCCGCTCCAGGTTGGTGCTGAAGTGCTGTGACAGTTTACTGGAGCTGTCCAGCAGCAGGTACTCCCGGTACACATCGGCGCTGCGCTCCCAGTCCCGGTCCTCGACATAGTGCATGGCCCAGGCCGAGTAGACCTGGGCGAGGCCGCTGTTGCAGACCCGGTTCTTGAGGCACTGGAACTCCAGGGCGTTGAAGGCCAGGCGCGCGCTCGGGTAATCGGCCTCTTCCGCCCGGTCTACCGCGTAGCGGCTCACTACCGAGAACAGGTGGCTCTCCACGGTGCGGGCGGTCTCCGGGAAGTCCCGGGTTTGCAACAGGTGCCGCGCCAGCACGAGCCCGGCTTCCTGGTCGCCGGTCTTCACCAGGGTGTCGGCCATTTGCGCCTGCACGGCGGTCAGCAACACAGGGATCTCTTCGTCTTCAAAGCGGCGCCGGGCCAGCTCTTCCAGGTAGCCGTCGAGCTGCTGGTACATGCGCAGCGCAGTATTGAAGTCGCCGCGTTCTCGCAGGTGTACATACTCCTGGTAGTAGTAGGCCAGCCGTGACTTCTGCGCCGACTCATCCCAGGGGCGGTAGTAGCCGCGCAACTCAGCCAGCCGCATACGGTCCCGGTAGGGCATGACGGCCTCGGCGGTGTGCTGGTTGATCATGTTGAAGATGCCGAGCTCGTAGGGGCTGACGATCTCGCGGTCCAGGTAGTCCTCGTAGGTGGGCGGTGCCAGGCTGCGGGCGCTGAACCAGTCACTGTAGTCGGCGCTGTAGAAGGCCTCGTCGTGGGGCACATCGAACCCGGTGAATGAAGTGGTTTCCACCTCGATCGTGCGACCCGACAGGCTTAGCTGTACGAAGGCATGCGAGGGCAACACCACGCCATCCACGGGCAGATTCAGCTTGCGGGCTGCCACCACGTACAGCATGGCCGAGCTGATGCAGTTGAATTCCCCGCTGCTGAACACCTTCGAAAGCTGGCTCTGGTCCTCCCGGTACATCACGGGCATATCGTTGGAAACCAGGTCGGTCCCCAGGTAGCGGCTGTGCATGCTCACGAAAAGGCGGTGGGCGTCCGCTGCCGGCTGCTGGCCGTCGGACAGGGGCAGTTCTTCGATCCAGGTGTTGAGCTCGTCCCGCAGGTCGAAGTAGTCGCGCTTCGTTACGGGTTCGCCGGAAGCCAGCAGGTAGAGCGCCAGCAGTGCATCTGCATCACCATCGCGAGCTGCCGGCATGCGCGACACCGCCAGGCTTTCGAAGGCCCCGAGTTGCGACCAGATCGGCAGCGTGCTGTTGGCGAAGTCGCTGCGTTCAAAATCCAGGTCAACCTCGACCTTCGCTTCCACCGCTGCCATTGCCTTGCCGCAGGTGAGCAGGGCGATCAGCAGTAGCGGAAGCAGGAGGTTTTTCACGTCTACTCTCCGTAGGGGGCCCAGATCGTCTTGAGTTCAGTGGCGGCACGCAGGTAGTCACGACCCTCGCCCTGGGCAGGGTCAAGGTAGTCGCAGCGCTTGCCGTAGTTGGCCCAGGTGGCTTTCAGGTTAGCCGCGGCCGCGCGCTCGATTTCCGCGCTGCCGGCGGCGCTGCCCCGGTACCAGAGGGCATCGACGTTGTAGTGCTCGGCCAACACCCCGGCCAGCGCGTCGCGTTCACCGCAAACGATATTGACGGTGCCCCCCGGCAGGTCTGAGGTATCGAATACCTGCACCATATCCAGTGCACTGAGGGGGTGGGCCTCGCTGGGAATCACAATCACGCGGTTGCCCATGGCAATCGCTGGCGCCACCAGCGAGGTAAAGCCCAGCAGCGGGAATTCCCGCGGGCAGGCGATGCCCATCACACCGCGCGGTTCATACACCGACAGGGTGATGCCGCGCATGGGCGTGGCGTGGGTGCGGCCGTCGAACTTGTCGCTCCAGGCGGCGTAGCTGAACCAGCGACTCACCGCCGCATCCACCTCGCGCCGCGCGATGCGCTTGCTGGCGCCGGTTTGCGCCGCCACGCGCTCGGCAAACTCCGCGGCCCGTGCATCGAGGTTTTCGGCGATGTAGTACATCACCTGGGCACGGTTGTGGCTGCTGGTCTTCGACCAGGCCTCGGCCTTGGCGGCGGCTTCCACCGCATTGCGAATGTCCTTGCGATTGCCGGCGCCCACCTGGCCCAGCTGCGCGCCCGCGGGGTCGAACACCGGGTTGCTGTAACCGGAATCCGGGCGCGCCTGTTTGCCGCCGATATAGAACTTGGGCGTGCGATCGATGGCGTCGCCCAGTGTCGTGCTGTCGGATCCCTTCGGCAGGGCGGGCTCCTCGACCACTTCCTGCCTGGCTTCCCAGCGCGGCGCCAGGTATTCAAGCATGCCGTCGGCTCCGCCCTCGCGACCAAAGCCGGACTCGCGCACCCCGCCAAAGGCGGCGGCCGCGTCAAACTGGTTGGAGCAATTGACCCACACCACCCCGGCCTTGAGTTTCGGGGCAATATCCAGCGCCAGGTTGATGTTCTCGCTCCAGACGCTGGCTGCCAGCCCGTAGCGGGTATTGTTGGCCAGCGCCACGGCCTCAGAGGGGGTGCGGAAACTCATGCTCACCAGCACCGGGCCAAAAATCTCTTCCTGGGCCACCTTGAAGCTCGACTCCACGTTCAGCAGCAGGGTGGGCGGATAGAAGCAACCCTCGGGGCAGTCGTTGGGCGTAAAGCCGGGGTCGAAAATCTGGTGAATCTCGGCGCCTTCATGGCCGGCGGCAGTCACCTTCTCGTCGATTTGCTTGAGCTGTACCGGGTCGGCGACCGTGCCGATGTCGATGGCTTTGTCGAGCGGGTCGCCCATGCGCAGGGTTTCCATGCGCCGCATGAGCTTCTCGTGCAGGCGCTCGGCAATGCCTTCCTGCACCAGCAGGCGCGAGCCGGCGCAGCACACCTCGCCCTGGTTGAACCAGATGGCATCGACCAGGCCTTCTACCACGGCGTCGAGGTCGGCGTCTTCAAACACGATAAACGGCGACTTGCCGCCCAGCTCCAGGGTCAGCTTCTTGCCGCTGCCGGCGGTAGCCTCGCGAATGCGGCGGCCCACCTCGGTGGAGCCGGTAAAGGCGACCTTGTCGATGCCGTCGTGCGCCACCAGCGCCTCGCCGGTGCGGCCATCACCGGTGATGATATTGACCACCCCGGGGGGCAGGCCGATGTCCCGGCAGATCTCGGCAAATTTCATGGCGGTGAGGCTGGTGTACTCCGCCGGCTTCAGCACCACCGTGTTACCGGCCGCCAGCGCGGGGGCCACTTTCCAGGCCAGCATCAGCAGTGGGAAGTTCCATGGGATGATCTGCCCAATGACACCCAGCGGTTGATAGTTGCTGTACTCGGATTCCAGAATCTGGGCCCAGCCGGCATGATGATAGAAGTGGCGCGCCACCAGCGGGATGTCGATATCCCGGCTCTCGCGGATGGGCTTGCCGTTATCCAGGGTTTCCAGCACTGCCAGCAGCCGGGCGTGCTTCTGCACCTGGCGGGCGATGGCATACAGGTAGCGGGCGCGGCGGTGCGGGCTGAGCTTCGCCCACTCGGGCTGGGCGGCGCGGGCCGCGGCTACCGCGGCATCGACCTGGGCACTCTCCGCCTGGGACAGGGCGGCCAGTACCTGGCCGTTGGCCGGGTTACGGCTCTGGAACAGGTCGCCGCTGGGCGACAGCAGCTCACCGTTGATGAAGTGGCCGAACTCGTTGCCGTGGTGGGCCAGCCAGTCGCGGGCCTCGGCGTCGCTCTCCGGCGCCGGGCCGTACTCCATGCTGTCCATGATTTCCTTGACGCCCAAAACCTCTCCTTGCTGCCTGCTTGCCCTCAGGCCATCGGGTGGCGGAAGCCCGCCGAGTAACGGCCGGTGGCCGCGTGTTCAAGTTGTCGTTCGATGTCGCCCAGCAGGCTCGAGGCGCCGAAGCGGAACAGCTCCGGTTCCAGCCATTTGCGGCCCAGTTCCTCCTTGAGCAGGATCAGGTAGAGCAGGGCGTCCTTGGCGGTGGATATACCGCCCGCCGGCTTGAAGCCCACGGCCTGGCCGGTCATGTCGGCGTATTCGCGGATCATGCGCAGCATCACCAGGGTCACCGGCAGGGTGGCATTGACCGGCTCCTTGCCAGTGGAGGTCTTGATGAAATCCGACCCCGCCATCATGCAAACCATGGAAGCTTTCGCGACGTTGCGCAGCGTGCCCAGCTCGCCGGTGGCGAGGATGGATTTCATGTGCGCAGGCCCACAGGCCTCACGCATGGCCCTGACCTCGTCGTACAGCGCCTGCCAGTTGCCGGTCAGTGCGTGGCGGCGGGAGATCACGATATCTATTTCGGTGGCGCCTGCTGCCACCGAGGCACGGATTTCCGCCAGCCGGGTATCCAGGGGTGACAGGCCGGCCGGAAAGCCTGTCGACACCGCGGCCAGTTCGATATCGGTGCCCTCCAGGGCCAGCCGCGCCGCCGGTAGCATATCGTGGTAGACACACACGGCAGCCGTGGTCAGCTGCAGGTCTTCGACGCCGAGGGCCTTGAGAATGTCGCGCTGCACCGGGTTGATGGCCTTGGCGCAGAGCCGCCTGACCTTGCCGTCGGTATCGTCGCCGGCCAGGGTGGTCAGGTCGATCAGGGAGACGGCTTTCAGCAGCCAGGCGGCCTGCCAGTCCTTCTTGACGCTGCGACGGCCACCGAGGGAGCCTACCCGCCGTTCAACGGCGCTCAGGTTGACCTTGAGCCCCTCGACACAGTCCAGGTTCAGGGCCGTACCGGGATTGCGGCCGGCGCCGCCTTCCACGGCGCGCAGGGCGGGTGGTTGTCCGGGTTGTGGGGTATCGCTTGTCATTTCCGTGCCCGTAGCGACGGGCGGCAAATTTGGCTTGTCGGACAACGAAGTCTAGCCTAAATAGGCCCTCACCACGATGGCGCAGCTCCCAGAATCAGCGGTGTGCTGGTCGCCTGGCGCTCAGGCGGCCCGTGCGCTGAACAGCCCTGCGGCGGTAATCGCGGCGACGTCGTCCAGTGAGGACAACACCTGCTCGGCACCCTGGTAATCCTGGGCCAGGGTGTTGGCGCCGGGAGTGATGATACAGCGCAGCCCGGCTGCCAGCGCCGCCTGCAGGCCGGGTTCGCTGTCTTCGACCGCGATCGCCTGTTCGGGGCGCAGGCCGAGGGTGTGCAGGCACAGCCTGTAGACCTCACCACTGGGCTTGCTGGCGGTGACATCGCCCCGGTGGGTAATGATTGCCAGTTGCTCGGTGTCGAGACCGACAGCGGCGAGAATTTGCTCCAGCGTTTCCCGGTCGGTGGTGGAGGCCACACCCACGGCAATGCCGGCCTCGGCGCACTCAGCGATCAGGCGCTCGACGCCGGGCCGGGCTTCCAGGCCGCCACGCGCCAGCTTGTCGTGGAACAGCGCCGTCTTGCGAGCGTGCAGGGCCGCGGCGTCCACGCCTGCGGTGTTCGTAGCCCGCGCGTAGGCCTCAATGCGGCGGGCACCGCCGGCGGTAGTCAGCATGCGGCGATAGTCGTCACGCTGCCAGACCCAGTCCAGGCCTGCCTCTGCGAAGGCCCGGTTGAAAGCTTCACGTTGCAGTTCAGAGGTTTCAAGCAGCGTGCCGATGCCGCCGAAAAAAAGCGCCTTGCTGGCCATGTGGATCTCCAGGTTTTGAATGGGTTTTGTTCAATACGCGCAGACCCGGAGGGCGGCCCACCCGGTAACCCCATTCAGTGGGCTGTCCAGCCGCCGTCGACCTTGAGGCTGTCGCCAGTGACCAGCGAGGAGGCGGGGCTGGCGAGAAACAGCACGGCGTTGGCCACCTCGTCCACCTGGCCGACCCGGCCCATGGGAATCTTGCTGATCACCTCGGCGTTGAAGGCCTTTTCAGCAAGCATGGGCGCAGTCATCGGTGTTTCTATAAAGGTGGGCGCGACAGCGTTGACGCGGATGCCCTGGGGGGCGAGTTCCACGGCCATGGCCTTGGTGAGGCCCTCGATGGCGTGCTTGGTCATGCAATAGACCGTGCGGCGGGCAGCGCCAATATGGCCCATTTGCGATGACATATGAATGATGCTGCCGCTACCCCGCCTCGCCATATTGCGCGCCGCAGCACGAGCCACGCGGAAGGCGGTGCGAACATTCAGGTCCAGCATCAGGTCGAGGGCCTCGTCTTCCACCTCTAGGAAGGGTTGGGGGCGGTTGGTGCCCACGTTGTTCACCAGGATATCCAGCTGCGGCAGGGCCTCAATGCGCTCGAGGAAGCCGGGTTCGGTAACGTCCTGTGCCCAGGTTTCTACCTGGCCGGGCCAGCGCTCCGCCAGCTTCTCGAGATCCTCCGGGGTGCGGGCCACCGCGATTACCTGGGCACCGGCACCAGCCAACACCTCTGCGCAGGCGAGCCCGATTCCTTTGCCGGCCCCGGTCACCAGCGCATAGCACCCGCTGAGATCAAATGCGTTCGTCGTCATGTTTGCTGCCCTCCAGGCGAGGCCAAAGTGTAGGGTTTTGATGCATTCGGAGTCAAAGCGGAATGCCGCGTAAATCATGGTCTCTGGAGTGTCAGCCGGCGCTGAAAGGCCAAGGGATTGCAACAGGATGCAACAGCGCATAGCATCGGGTATTTCCGCCAGGCAATACCGCTATGTCTGACCAGGCGCCGGACTCACCGGCCAGGCGCAAGCCAACCTCCTACGATGTCGCCCGCCATGCGGGGGTGTCCCAGTCGGCGGTGTCGCGCTGCTTCAAGCCGGGTGCCAGCGTCTCCAAGAAGATGCGCGAGCGGGTCATGAAATCTGTGCGCGAGCTGGGCTATACACCCAACGCCATAGCCCGCGGCCTGATTACCCGGCGCTCCAATATGGTGGCGGTGATTGTCTCCAATCTTCACTTCTATCCGGAAATTCTCTCTGAGCTGAGCGCGCGTTTCTCCGAGCGCGGGGTACACGTGCTGCTGTTTACGCTCGATCACGAAAGTGACGTCAGCCGTATTCTCGACCAGGTGTGGCAGTACCAGGTGGACGGCGTCATCGCCGCGGCGCACCTTGCCGCCGAGCAGGTGGCCCAGTTCCAGGAGCGTCACATTCCGCTGGTGTTCTACAACCGCTCCTATCAGGACCTGCCGGTGTCATCGGTGTGTTGCGACCAGGTGGAGGGCGAGCGCCAGCTGGTCAACCTGCTGGCGGGCAGTGGCTCTCACAAGTCTTTTGCGGTGATTGCCGGCCCCGGCGATTCGGTGGTCAGCATGCAGCGCACCCAGGGTGCGATCGACCGTTTGCGTGACCTGGGGATTGACGACATCACCGAGGCGGCCGGCGACTATTCTTATTCTTCCGGTCGCCGCGCCCTGCAGGAAGTGGTGGCAGAGCGCGGTGCGGCGCCCGATGCGGTGATCTGTGCCAACGACATGATGGCCATGGGTGTGATGGATGAGCTGCGCTTTCATATGGAGCTGGACGTGCCCGGCGATGTCTCCGTGGTGGGCTTTGATGGCGTGCGCGCCGCCCACTGGTCGAGCTTCGATCTTGCCACCATCGAGCAACCGGTGGAGAGCATGACCGAGGCCGCAGTTTCCATGTTGATGGAGCGCATCGACAACGATGCACTGCCCCCGGAGAAGCGCACCTTCTCCGGGGTGCTGCGCGCCGGCAGCACCGTTCGCGGCGAATGAGCGACGGCGGGGGGCTGCTGCTGTTGCCGGGGATGATGTGCGACCGGCGATTGTGGCAAGCGCAGCTCGAGGCCTTCGGTGCCGACTACGACTGCCAGGTGGGCGATATCACCGGCGCCGAGACAATAGCAGAGATCGCTGCGCAGGTATTGGCCACAGCCCCCGGCAAGTGGTCGGTGGCAGGCCTGTCCATGGGCGGCATTGTCGCCATGGAAATGTGGCGCCAGGCGCCAGAGCGGATTACCCGACTGGCGCTGCTGGATACCAACGACCGAGCGGATACGCCGGAGAAGCGTGATATGCGTGATGCACAGATGCAGAGCGTACTGGCAGGCGGGCTTGCCGAGGTGCTGCGCGAGGAACTCAAGCCCAACTACCTGGCCCGTGTGCACCGCGACAATACTGCGCTGCTGGACGAGGTATTGGCCATGGGCATGGACCTGGGTCAAGAGGTATTCATGCGCCAGTCACTGGCGCTCAAGTCACGTCCCGATAGCCGGGAGACCTTGCCGACCATCGCTTGCCCGACGCTCGTGCTCTGCGGCGACGAAGACACGTTGTGCCCGCCAGCGCTGCACCGCGAGATGGCCGAGGCAATTCCCAACGCACAGCTCTGCGCCATCGCAGACTGTGGACACCTTTCCACCATGGAACAGCCCGAGGCCGTCAACGCGGCTTTAGCGGGCTGGCTCACCCGCACGAGTAATAGACAGGACAATAACAATGCATAGCAGCAGCGACAGAATTCTTACCACCCACGTGGGCAGCCTGCCCCGATCAAAGGAAGTCACCGACGGTGTCTTCGCCCGAGAAAACGAGCAGCCATACGATGAGGAGGCCCTGACAAAAACCATCGCCGATGCAGTAGACGAGGTGGTGCGCAAGCAGGTGGATGCGGGGGTTGATCTCGTCAGTGATGGCGAGATGAGCAAAATCAGCTACGCCACCTATATCAAGGACCATATCACCGGCTTCGAAGGCGACAGCGAGCGCAACCCGCCCTCGGACCTGGAGGAATTCCCCGGTTTCCTGAAGCGGCAGGCCAGCTCCGGTGGCACCCCAAGCTATCGCCGGCCCTGCTGTGTGGCCGAGATCAACGTAAAGAGCTCCGCGCCGCTGGAAGAAGACCTGGCGAATTTCCGCAGTGCC
>JAAUYJ010180907.1_pt1 | contig 11005 bp, 14 predicted proteins | sample 7278031 | NCBI WGS metagenome assembly JAAUYJ01 (sample SAMN14350222, study PRJNA611818) | marine sediment metagenome | isolation source: surface marine sediment (1.8m) | place: French Polynesia: Moorea | collected 2018-08 | reverse complement strand
CTCCGTGTTTTTTACCATGCATTTTGCCATGGTGCTTACCCGCATGCTTCTGTCCTTTCATTCCCTTGCCCTGATGATGACAATCTGTGCCTTTTTGCTCCGTTTGCGAAACTTTGATTATGCCGCCCTTCTCATCACACTCGTTTTTGGTTGCCTTGATCCAACCTTGGCCCTTGCAGGCATTTTGCCCGGCACAGGCATGAGTTGCTGTATGACAAAAACTCTGCCCTTTACAGCTGTTACCACCCATACATTTGCCGGCTTTACCAGCAGAGCCTTCACTCGCAGTTGCATTCATCGGTGCGATTGAGAATAGTGTTGCGGCAGTTATTGCCAGGCCTACGCCCGTTTTCTTTGTTTCAGGATTCATAATCTACCTACCGGAGTTACCAACTAAGAGTCTTTACATTTGGATCAAATAAAATGCTCTGAACCAGTTCAGGATTGCCCATCTTGACCCCGGCGATGAAATCTGATTTGGTCAGACCCGCAGCTTTTGAACATGCCCCGCAAGCGATGACTGTACCGCCATCGGCCATGAAATCCTCGAGCATATCCTGAATTGATTTACCCTCTTCCGCCATTAGGCCATGTACGTGTGAGGCCCGCTTCTTGTCAATCAGATAAACAGCACGGACATTCATCCATATGGCCACCGGGCTGTAGCCGTTCTTCAATACCTTTTCGTGTGCGAATAAAATCGCCTTGGCAGCAGACCAGGTGTCGTCCGTGGTTAAATTGACAAACAGACCGCCCTTGCTATCTGCAATTGAAGCCGAGGAGAAAATTGTCAGGAGAATTGCTGTAAAAATAGAATGTAACTTTTTCATTGCCGCCTCAAGTAGTGTTTATATGAGGCGGTATTCTATGCAAGTCATGGAGGCAGACAATGCGGCATTTTGTCGCATCGTTTGTCAACTTAGTGTGGGCTACCGGCGACTATACGGGAGTAGAAGTCATCTCGCATTCTCCTGGCTTGGGGGGGGGATTAAGCGCTTTTTATCCGCTATTAAGATTCATGGCTGGATTTTATGACGCACAACCCCATTATTGCCGGTGCATGATAACCAGACAGGTCAGCCCTTGGCTCCGGCGTGCTCACCTGTGGGTTTGTCAAGATACTGCAGCTCTTCCTCGGAAAAGGAACGTGGCTCGATCCCGAGGCGCTTGAGATCATCCGCGGAGCAGGCATTGCCCTCTAGGAGCATGCGAATCTGATCCCGGGTGATAGGAAAGCTCTCAAAGCGCTCGAGCAAGGCAGCGGCAGCCGATACACCCAGTGCGGGAGCCGGCAGCATCAATTTGCTGCGGCCCTTGGCGGCGGCCAGCCGCCGCAGGATTTCCTTCCACGCAATGGTTTCCGGGCCGCCGAGTTGTAACGTTTGCCCGATTGTTTGCGGATCCTGCAAGGCTTTGACAAAGGCGGCGGCGACATCAGCCACGTGTACCGGTGACATCGTGAAGCCTCCCGCGTTGAATGGCAGCAGACCAGCGTAGAAAAGCGGTGCCGGCAACGGCGCATCGATGATTTCGGCAGCGAGCTGGGTGGCGAACTCCATGCGTCCGCGTGGATCGCCGAATAACACCGAAGGGCGTAGTATCGTCCAGTCGAGATCGAGGTTTTTCAGGTAGGACTCGGCGCGATACTTGGTGTTCTGGTAATTCGTGCCGTCGGGCTTGACACCATTGGCACTCATCAGCAAAAAACGGCGCACGCCGTTGCTCACTGCGGCATCCATCGTGCTGCAGGCCGCAGCATATTGGAGATGCTCGAAAGTAATACCGCGGCTGGGGAATTCACGCAAGATCCCGATGTTGTAGATCAGCGCGTCGCTGTCCGCGGCGACCCGGTCGATCGCCACGCGGTCGTCGATATCACCGCTAACGATCGTACAGCGATTTTGCTGTTCGATCCGGTCTTCGCTGCCGGGTCGCACCAGCAATACCGGGTGCATGTCATTGGCGAGCAGGGCATCGACCAGATGGCTGCCGACGTAACCCGTGCCACCGAATATACCGACCCGCAGGGGAGAATTTTCGCGCTTTGCCATTTAGTGGATTCCTCAAAAATGATGTTATGTCTATCCGGTTGTTAACGGAGTACTACAGATGTTACCCAGTCTCTGCCTGCAGACATTGCCTGTCGATTGGCTAATCAGCGATGCTTGTACTGAGAAGGGCAGTAAGCCCTGGAAATCTCCGGGTCGCGCAGTTTCGAATGTTTGCTGGTACGGCCGTTGATCCGGCGGCGCCATAATCTGAAGCTCGCCGAGCGTAAAGAATGGCGCATAAACGCGACGAGTTGTTGCTCGCTCAGGCCAAATTGAAAACGGATGGCCTCGAAAGGTGTTCTGTCTTCCCAGGCCATCTCGATAATCCTGGACTGTTCGGATTTGCTGAATTTCATACTGCTCGATTGCACCTGGCCCCGGCACAATCGGATTGGTATCTCGGCAACTACTGAGATGACCAATCCGATACCGGGGTAGGATTAAGCCTTCGGCACCCAGGAGTTGCAGTAACCGGCCGCGGTTACAGCTTTACCGGGGAAGATGGCGCATGGCCCTGAGACAGCACCAGCGGCTCCGGTGTATAGATTGCAGTTGGCGCAGTTCTTTCCGGCCACTGTACTGGTCTCAACATAGCCCAGCGCTTTTGCCATTGGGTCATCGACAGATAACATGCCCCCGTGACCTCCTGCCTGTGCGGCAGTTTGATAACCAGCAATGGTTACCACAGGGATAACGGCAATGCCTTTCAGGAAGTTACGACGCTGCAGATCGGTTTTTTGGTTTTTCATAAATGTCTCCATATTCGGGAAAAAAGACCTTGGGGGCGAATGGTTACGATCACCGGCCACCTCATCGGTTAATGCCTAAACAAGTATTGAGGAAAGATCACTTATGCCACCAGCGAGTTACGTCTTGCGGGTTACGTCGTAGCGGGATAGCTGAAGAGTTATAAGTTGAGCTTTCTATCAATATATAGTGTCCAAGACAAACATATAGTAAGTCTGAGAATTTATAATTCAACCGGAATCCTGATTGATCGTTATCATCTAGAAAAAAACCCATTAAATTCAATAATTAATCTAACAAGAAATGAGTATTAATTTGTGGTGGTATGCTTGGAAATGGACACTTGTCCATAATTTGTATAGATGTCGCAAAAGGATATTCGCGCTATCTGGTCATATCTGACGATCCGTATCGCCACAGGGTAATCCGATCAGGGTGTCGTACGAGAACAGCCTGGCTATCGGCCGCGGGCAGCCCTGGCGGCTGTTTTCCAGGATGACTATGGACAGTCAGGGACTGTTACGCTGGCACGGCTGTCACGGCCAAAAACCCCAGTCACCGATTGTTGTTCCGGCCAACGGGCCTTGACCAGGGCGCCGCTGATCTCGGAATTCGCTATCCTGGTTCTACCCAGCTCACTGGCGGTTAACCTGTCATCGACATCGATCGTGAAGCTGACGGTTTGACCGGGCGCCAGACTCTGTATGCCCAGGGATAAACTGGAATCCCCATCCTTAACCGCAGCAGAGGAGATCAGTTCAATTCGGCCCGCGGTGACCTCGAAGGGCTGGAATACTTCCTCACCTGCGCCAGTCGCCGTGGTATCGAAGATCAGTCGCCCGGTGCTTGGCGCAAGATCAATCTCCAGCTCCAGATCTCGTAACTCGCATTCACCGGTATTGCTGATGGCAAAAAGGTCCTTGGGTGCGCTTTCGCTGAAAATGACTAACAGGTCGGCCCTGACGGCCTGCCCCGCCAGCGATATCAAAACATATAACAATACCAACAATACTCTGGACATGACTTTGTTCCTCTTAACCTGGGTTTCACTGAATAGCAGGATACTCAATTTTCCGCCTTGGAGAGCGCTAACCACAGTCCGCCAATAATCAATGACGTGCCACTGAACCATTCCACCTTGCGCAGATTGGACTGGGACAACCAGCTACCGGTTTTCCCGGCTACCAATGCATAGCTGCCATCGAGGATGGTCGCCACCACCATGAAGGTGATTCCCAGGGTCAGGGTCTGGGTTAATGTATTTCCACCAGGATCAATAAATTGAGGGATGAAGGCGCCGAGGAAAAGCAGCGCTTTGGGATTGGACCAGATGACGACAAATCCCTGCCAAAAATAGGAGCCTCGCTGCAGGCTGCGCTGGTCAATCAATTGACCATGAGATCGCAGCAGCTTGAAGCCTAACCAGATCAGGTAGATCGCACCGGCGATGCGGACGAAGTCAAACAGGATGGATAATTTGGCGACGATCACTTCCAGACCCAGGGCGACTATCGCCAGCATCATGAGTAATCCCACCTGGGTCCCGGCCACGTTGAGCAAACCAGCTTTTGCCCCGGAGCGCAGGCTATTGGCGATGATCACGGTGACGGTTGGACCTGGCACAATGACGATAACCACGCAGGCCACAATGAAGGTCAGGTAGTGGGAAAGCTCAAACATACTCATCGATGTGGGGCAGCGGGAACATGAGGCTGACTATATCCCAACACCTACGGGAGATCGAATGTTTAGCTATTCGAGGTAGGTGATTCCCGGGCATCACTAGTGCTTCCCGCGCCGTCAGCGATGACGGCGCGGGAATGCATCAACGGGGATCAGACCAGGTCGAAGCGATCCGCATTCATGACCTTGGTCCAGGCCGCGACGAAATCGCGGACGAATTTCCCCTGGTTATCGTCCTGGGCATAGACCTCGGCGTAGGCGCGCAGGATCGAGTTGGAACCGAACACCAGGTCTACCCGGGTTGCGGTCCACTTGACCTCGTCGGTATTGCGATCACGGATCTCATACAGGTTGTCGCCTACCGGCTTCCAGCTGTTAGCCATGTCGGTCAGGTTGACGAAAAAGTCATTGCTCAGCACGCCTTCGCGATCGGTAAATACCCCGTGCTTGCTGTCGCCATGGTTACTGCCAAGCACCCGCATGCCGCCGACCAGCACGGTCATCTCGGGCGCGGTCAGTCCCATCAACTGGGAACGGTCGAGCAGCATTTCTTCCGCAGACACCGCGTAGTCCTGCTTGAGCCAGTTACGAAAACCGTCATGCACCGGTTCCAGTGGCGCGAATGACTCGGCATCGGTCATCTCGTCGGTTGCATCACCGCGACCTGCAGCGAACGGGACATCGACCTCGAAGCCTGCGGCTTTGGCCGCCTGCTCGATACCGACGTTGCCAGCCAGCACGATCACGTCGGCCACACTGGCGCCGCTGTCGGCGGCAATGCCCTCGAGAACGCTCAATACCCTTGCCAGGCGCTCGGGCTCGTTGCCTTGCCAGTGTTTTTGTGGTGCCAGGCGGATACGCGCACCATTGGCGCCGCCGCGCATATCCGATCCGCGGAAGGTACGGGCGCTGTCCCAGGCGGTGGTGACCATGTCGCTGATGCTCAGTCCGCTGGCGGCGATCTTCGCCTTGACCGCATCGACATCGTAGTCGATGTCGCCGGCAGGCACCGGATCCTGCCAGATCAGGTCCTCGGCGGGGACGTCAGGACCGATGTAGCGCGCCCTGGGACCCATGTCACGATGGGTCAGCTTGAACCAGGCACGGGCAAAAACTTCCGAGAAGTAATCAGGGTCCTGGGCGAAACGCTCGCTGATCTTGCGGTATTCCGGATCCATCTTCATCGCCATGTCAGCATCGGTCATCATCGGCTTGACCCGCATGGAAGCGTCTTCGGCATCGACCGGCATGTCGGCTTCATCGATATCCACCGGCTCCCATTGCCAGGCACCCGCTGGACTCTTGACCGATTGCCACTCGTGGTTCAGCAGCATCTCGAAGTAGCCGTTATCCCATTGGGTCGGGTTGGTCGTCCAGGCGCCTTCCAGGCCGCTGGTGACCGCATCACGACCAACACCGCGCTGGCTCTTGTTAAGCCAGCCAAAGCCCTGGTCTTCGATAGGCGCGGCTTCCGGCTCCGGGCCAAGCAGCGCGGCATCGCCATTGCCATGCGCCTTACCCACGGTATGACCACCGGCGGTCAGGGCCACCGTTTCCTCATCGTTCATCGCCATCCGGGCGAAAGTTTCACGCACATCGCGGGCAGTCTTCAGTGGATCCGGCTGTCCGTCCACACCCTCAGGGTTGACGTAAATCAGACCCATCATGACCGCGGCCAGCGGGTTTTCCAGGTCACGTTCTCCCGACCAGCGGCTGCCCTCACTACCGGTGGGTGCCAGCCATTCCTGTTCCGAGCCCCAGTAAATGTCCTTTTCAGGATGCCAGATATCCTCGCGGCCAAAACCAAAGCCGAAGGTCTTCAGGCCCATGGACTCGTAAGCGACATTCCCTGCAAGAATAATCAAATCGGCCCAGCTGATTTGGTTGCCGTACTTCTTCTTGATCGGCCACAACAGGCGGCGTGCCTTGTCCAGGTTGCCGTTATCCGGCCAGGAATTGAGTGGGGCAAAGCGTTGGTTGCCGGTGCCGGCACCACCACGACCATCGGCGGTTCGGTAAGACCCGGCAGCGTGCCAGGCCATGCGGATCATCAATCCGCCGTAATGACCCCAGTCCGCGGGCCACCAGTCCTGGCTGTCTGTCATCAGGTCATGCAGGTCCTTGTTCAGGGCCTCGAAGTCGAGTGACTTGACCGCTTCGCGATAATCGAAGTCATCGCCGAGTGGATCGGTCTTGCCGTCATGCTGATGCAGGATGTCCAGGTTCAGGGATTTCGGCCACCATTCGGTAACGGATTTGTTTTGCTCGGTGATGGCACCGTGCATAAACGGGCATTTCGCTTCTTCATTCATTTTATCATCTCCTATCGTTTGCGGCTTTTTGATTAAGTATTTCAATCATAAGTCCGCGCAAATAATAGTTCCAATTAATTATTTATAATTAATCGATAGATTTTTTAGATTATCCTGTGTCAGGTCACTGGCAGCGGATGAATGAGATGAGTCGTGACTTAGCTGACCGTTGGGAAATGACTGGTGCATTCCCATTGCCCGATGTCATGGTCAGGACAGATCCGCGGGCAGGGTATACCGAACAGCTACCCATTGTTGCATGCATTAACGGTTATCAACGGCAAGTTTAATTCCGAATCCTATCAATACCGAACCGCTAATCCGGTTAAGCATATGGATAACTCCTGGCCGCGATCTTATCCAGTTGGAAGCAAAACCGGCAAAATAACCAATCGGTACCTTGATCAGTAAGGTCAAAATTAAGAAACCTATACCGAGCATCAACAGATAGGCTGCTGGATTTTCTGTCTCGGCCGAGATGAACTGGGGTAAGAAGGCAAAATAAAAAACGGTGATCTTGGGGTTCGATATGTTTGACAATGCGCCCTGGGAGAACATCTTGCGATAATTGCTCGGTCGTGGGGTTTGAGTATCTATCGTTGGATTGCTGAAGATCAGGCGTAAGCCCAGGTAACACAGGTATGCAGCACCCAGCAGTTTAACCAGCATGAACAATCCTTCCGCCGCGGTTAACAATGCGCCCACCCCTACCGCCGCCAGCGTGGTATGACCCAATAGCCCGGTGCTGACGCCAGCAGCGGTAACAATCCCGGCCCTGGCTCCCTGGGTAAGTCCGCGCGAGATCACCAGCACCATATCCTGGCCGGGTGCCAGAATGACCAGCATCGAAGTCAGGGCAAACATTAGTAATTGTGTTTCATGCATATCAATCGCCGGCTCAGATAGGTAATGAAATTATCTGTTATGAATAAAAATTTTATCTTGCGAAAATATGAAAATTACGGTTATCTTCGCAATATATGATCAAATATGACCGATTTAACGAAGAAATATTGCGGATCCTTTCTGAAGATGGGCGGATTAGTAATACGGAACTGGCCGGTCAGGTAGGTCTCTCTCCATCGGCCTGTCTGCGCCGGGTGCAGGAATTGGAAAACTCAGGAGTGATCAAGGGCTATCGAGCGATACTCAATCCTGAACAATTGGGGCGGAATTTCCTGGCCTATGTCACCGTCGGTTTGTCAGACCATACGTTGCAGGCGCAGAAAGAATTCGAACAAAGTATGGCCAGTTCGGATGAAGTGAGAGAGTGCCACAATATCACCGGGGCTTTTGAATATTTGCTCAGGGTTGAGGTGTCCGATATGAATCATTACAAGAAATTTCATGCCGAAACCCTGGGGGCACTGCAGCAGGTCAGTTCGATAACCACTTATGTGGTAATCGAATCAACCAAGGACCAACGAGCGTGAGTGTTCTGTCCGGAGTGTTGAGACCAGGCTAGCAAAAGGCTAGGCCTGGTCGACTTTGGAGTAGTCATACCAGACCGCCTCGATATTGTGGCCGTCAGGATCGTAGACAAACGCGGCATAGTAGCCCGGCCAGTAGTCGCGATAGCCCGGACCGCCGTTGTCGCTGGCGCCCGCGGCCAGCGCCGCCTGGTAAAACGCCTCGACTTCCTGCCGGCTGCTGGCCTCGAAGGCGATATGGGTGGGCGCAACGCTGTCTTTAACGATCCAGAAATCGGTATTCTTGCCGTCGAAGAAACCAGCCGCTTCACCTTCCTCCATGTTGTTGTGATAACCGAGCGGGGCCAGGGCCATCTGGTAGAAGGCCTTGGATTTCGGGTAGTCACTGACATGCAGTGTGGTGTGTGCGATCATGCGGAGAATTCCTGCTAAGCCGGGTTAATCAATAGCGACCGTGTTCCTTGGTCACGTAGTTGGTCATCTCGATCAGTTGCAGGTTCATCCGGCGCATGATGCTGTGCACGGTACGCATGATCACGCGCATAACGTGGTAAACCAGCTGAGGATCCTCGTCCAATAGCTTCTCCAGGTCTGAACGGTCCAGGGAAAACACCTCGGAATAACCTAGCGAACGGATACCCGCGCTATGCCCCGCGCCGTCGATGAATCCCATTTCACCGGCAATGTCGCCTGGACGCAGAACCTGCAGGGTTACCCATTCTCCTCCTCCGGTGGCTTTGACGACTTCGAGTTCACCGCCGCTGACCACGAACAATGAATTGTCCTTGTGGCCCTCCTCAAGCAGGAACATACCTTTCTCCAGGCAGCGGGCAGACACCACCGCTGCCAGCCTGGCGCTTTGCTCTGCGGTCAGTTCATTGCCCAGCGGTGAGTTTAAAATGACACTGGTGTCGACGATGAATTCTGGTTCCTGGGCAGTCATGAGATCCTCCGGTTTATCCGTTTCCTGCAGTATAAAATTGCCGGGCTGAGCTGGCTAAGACCTAAGTCAACTATGAGGGTTTTTTGGCCTGAGGATCTGGGTGAACCGGGTTTGCACTAGGTGTGTATCTAGTCAACCACTAAAGTTTCAGTCCCGGGTTAACCGGTCGAAGGCTTCCTGGTACTTGAGCCGGGTTTTTTCCATGATATCGTGCGGAATCTTGGGGCCGGGCGCGGTCTTGTCCCAGTCCAGGGTTTCGAGGTAATCGCGGAGAAACTGCTTGTCGAAACTGGCCGGACTGCTGCCGACCTGGTACTGGTCCGCCGGCCAGAAGCGTGAAGAGTCGGGGGTCAATACCTCGTCCGCAAGTACCAACTGGTTATTCTCATCGAGGCCGAATTCAAACTTGGTATCGGCAATAATGATGCCGCGCTCCAGGGCGTACTCGGCAGCCATCTGATACAGTGCCAGGCTGACCTCGCGGACCTGTTCGGCCAACACATGTCCGATCAGGTCGATGGTTTCATTGAAACTGATATTAATGTCATGGTCACCGACCGAGGCCTTGGTCGATGGCGTGTAGATCGGGTAAGGCAGTTTCTCTGCCTGTTGCAGGCCCGCTGGCAGCTCGATCCCGCATACCTTACCGCTGGCCTGGTAATCCTTCCAACCAGAACCGATCAGGTAGCCGCGGACAATCGCCTCGACCGGCAGTGACTTGAGTTTCTTGACGATCACCGAGCGATTTTTCAGCATCTGGTATTCTTCCGCGGTGACATAGTCCGCCAGGTTCAGATCAGTAAGATGGTTGGTGATCAGCTTGGCCGATTTGTTGAACCAGAAATTGGATATCTGGGTCAATAGTTCACCCTTACCGACGATGGGATCGGGCATGATGACGTCGAATGCCGAGATACGATCGGTGGTGACGAATAACAGGTGCTGGTCATCGATCTGGTAGATATCACGCACCTTTCCGCGTGCTACCAGCGGCAGGTTTGCAAGTTGTGTTTGATGTACGGCCTGGGTCATGTTGAGTTCTTGTTTTATAACTGTCCCTGCGAAAAACCGGCGCGATTCTACGCCTTTTTACAGTGAATAAAAACTTTTTATGCTGTTATTCGCAGTTATACACGAAATAACGGTTAATTTGTGAGAAAAAGTAGGTAAAATGCGCGGTTTTTTCTCACCGAAAGTGGAGTAGATAGATGAGCAAACCTGTTGTCGCAGTGGTCATGGGCAGTGATAGTGACTGGCCGGTGATGCAACACGCGGTGGAACAACTGGAAAAGTTCGAGGTGCCTTATCTGGCCAGGGTGGTTTCGGCGCATCGTACTCCCGATCTACTGGCCGAGTTTGCCAAGACTGCTCGCGAAGAAGGTCTTGCCTGTATCATTGCCGGTGCCGGTGGTGCGGCTCATTTACCGGGCATGCTGGCGGCCAATACCACGGTGCCGGTGCTGGGCGTGCCGGTGCCTTCAAAACACCTCAATGGTGAGGATAGCTTGTTGTCAATCGTGCAAATGCCCAAGGGTGTGCCGGTAGCCACCTTTGCTATAGGTAACGCCGGTGCAATCAATGCGGCATTGTTTGCGGTATCCATGCTGGCCAATGACAATGCTGATTATCAGCGAAAGCTGGAGCAGTTCCGCGATGATCAACAACGTGCGGTGTTTGATATGGTGCTGCCACCCAACAACTAATCTGTATGTCAATACTTCCCCCCAGTACCCTAGGCATTCTTGGTGGCGGACAATTGGGCCGGATGTTCGTTTGCGCTGCGCGCGACATGGGTTACGAGGTTATCGTGCTCGACCCTCAGTCGAATAGCCCGGCTGG
>JAAUYJ010054300.1_pt1 | contig 11007 bp, 10 predicted proteins | sample 7278031 | NCBI WGS metagenome assembly JAAUYJ01 (sample SAMN14350222, study PRJNA611818) | marine sediment metagenome | isolation source: surface marine sediment (1.8m) | place: French Polynesia: Moorea | collected 2018-08 | reverse complement strand
TGGAACAACCAAACCGCGCTCTGCGCGCCTTGCCTGGCCACATTGGAGGGCCAACGCTGGGCATCCGCATAGTGTTAGCAGACCCTAACAGGAAATATCGTGGAAAACCTCGCCATTCATCTTGCACTTCATGGCGCTTTAGTGATAACTGTCAGCGTCTTGGGCGGTGTCATACTTTATCGGTCCATATTACGAGAGACCAACGTAGCAGACTGGCATTTACTGCATGCAGGTGGCAGCGCCAGAGGGATTATGCTCATCGCGCTTGCTGCGATTATCCATTTACCTGTGTTACCTTCATGGCAGCTAACAACGTTAGTATGGTTCATCATCTATTTTGTCTGGACATCGACACTGGCGATGCTAATCCGAGCTATCACCGGTGAACCGGGTTTTGAGTTGTCCGGCTCAAACACGAATAAGCTGGTTTTCCTATTGTATGCCTCCGGTGCCGTTACGTTATTCCCGGGTTTGTTTTTTCTTATCGTGGGTCTACTGAATGCATTGTAGAATTCAAATTTAGACACCCAGGCGCTCAATGATTGACAGGGAAACACCAATGACTCAACAAGACCGGAGAACACGCATCGTCATCATGGGTGCCGCCGGGCGTGATTTTCATAATTTTAACATGGTGTATCGTGACGACCCATCCACCGAAGTCGTCGCTTTCACTGCGACTCAAATACCAGAGATTGCCGGGCGCAATTATCCCGCTGCGTTAGCTGGCAAATTATATCCTGATGGTATACCGATTGTTGACGAGACAAGACTTGAGGAGCTGTGCAAGGACAAGAACATTGATCGCGTTGTTTTTGCCTACAGCGATGTCACCCATGATCGGGTAATGCATAACGCATCCATCGCTTTGGCCAGCGGCGCCGATTTCGTCCTACTGGGGCCAGACCGGACCATGCTACAAGCCAGAGTCCCGGTGATCGCCTGCTGTGCGGTGCGCACTGGTTGTGGCAAGTCGCAAACAACCCGATGGCTCTCGAAATACATGAACGAACGCGGCCTGACGGTGGCCGTGATTCGCCATCCGATGCCCTACGGCGAACTTCAACACCAATCGGTACAGCGATTCTCTTCCAGAGATGATCTTGACGCGGCCAATTGCACGATCGAAGAGCGCGAGGAATACGAGCCGCACATAGCGCTCGGAAATATTGTGTACGCAGGTATCGACTATGCCGAGATTGTGACAAAAGCCGAGACCGAGGCCGATATCATTTTATGGGATGGCGGAAACAACGATTTTTCCTTTGTTCGTCCCGATCTACAGATTGTGCTGGTCGACCCCCTCAGACCGGACAACGAAACCACGCATCATCCGGGCGAGGCGGTGCTGCGCATGGCAGATATCATCCTGATCGCCAAGGTGAACTCGGCATCAGATGCGGACATCCAGCGTGTCACCGAGAACGCTTACACGATTAATCCAGGCGCATCTATCGTTCGCGGCGCGTCACCGGTACAACTGGACGACGCTGAGAGCGTTTGCGGTAAACGTGTGCTCGTTGTCGAGGATGGTCCCACAGTTACTCACGGCGATATGCCATACGGTGCCGGCTTCGTCGCTGCCACCCAGGCCCAGGCAGCGGAGATTATCGACCCCCGTCGCTATGCGGTTGGCGAAATCGAAGCGGTGTATCGAAAATACCGGCATATCGGCAGCGTTTTGCCTGCTGTCGGCTACCACCGCGCCCAGTTACAGGCACTGAAAGAGACGATAAATGCTACCGACGCCGAGGTGGTTGTCTCGGCAACACCCTGCGATCTTGCTGCGCTGATCGATATCAACAAACCCGTGATCCGGGCCCGTTATGAATTCGCCGAAGTGGGTAAGCCAGGACTGGGTGGGCTGGTTGAGGCGTTTCTGCAAGAAAAAAATCTGCTCGCGCGTAGGAGCGGCTTCAGCCGCGAATAGGATCGCTAATCGCAAGCAGATCGCGGCTGAAGCCGCTCCTACAGCGACGTGGACTCATATTGTAGATCACGGCCGCCAGTTGATACCGTCCATATCCGACGCGAATACGGTTCCGGCTTCGCCGGTTAAAATCCTTACGGCGTCTTTGAGCTGCCCTATGCCGGCGATACCGCCGGTCTGCTCGACAAATTCACAGGCAGCCTCAACTTTGGGTGCCATCGAGCCCGTTGCAAAAGCATACTCGCTGATCGCTTGCGGCGAAGCTCGCCGAAAAGCGCGGGCCGCTGGTTCCAGCCAGGCATCATAGACCGCATCGACATCGGTCAACATCAGCAGCGCATCGGCCTTCAATTGCCGTGCCAGCAGCGAACTGGCAAGGTCTTTGTCAATCACCGCCTCGACACCAATCAGACGGCCGTCCTCGAGCTGCACGGTGGGTATACCGCCGCCGCCAGCGCAGATAACGATGACACCCTGACTGACGAGCAGTTCGATAACACCCAGTTCAAAAATACGCTTCGGCCGGGGTGAGGCGACCACACGACGGAAGTATTCGCCATACCGGGCGATGCGCCAGCCGCGTTCGTGCGCCAATTGATTAGCTTCGGTTTCACTGTAGCGCGGTCCGATAGGCTTGGTCGGTTGAACAAAAGCAGGGTCTTTCGGATCCACTTCGATCTGGGTAAGCAATGTTGCGCAAGGCCGACCCGCAGGTAGCAAGTTGACCAGTTCCTGCTCGATCAGGTAACCGATCATGCCTTCGGTTTCGGCATCGAGAATATCCAGCGGATAAACCTCGCTCGCCTTGTACGCCATTCCTTGTAGTGCGAGCAAACCAACTTGCGGCCCGTTGCCATGGGAAATGATGAGGTCATGTTCACGCGCGATCGGTGCAAGCGCTTTGGCGGCGATACTGATGTTTTTGCGTTGGTTCCCTGCGGTCAGGGGTTCGTCGTGACGGAGCAATGCATTGCCGCCTAAAGCAACTACTATTCTCATACTCTACCCATAGGTAGCAGCCAGAACTGTGCAATGCCGTGATACTGGACTATGTGCTGAATGGCACTTACTTAAGCCGATACGGGTTGTTTCTGGAGGAAATGTCGGCGGCAGGGAAGCCGCCGTCGAGCCTACAGGGACGTATTCACGGCGTTTTCCGTAAGAAATAACCCGTGTCGGCAGGTCAATTGCCCGTCGATCGCTGTTAAGTAAGTGCCATTCTACTATGAGCTTAGTCATCTTTCGCGTTCACGATAATACGTGGGACCCGGTGCGAAATAGCCGTCGCAATCTCGTAGTTGATCGTGCCTAGTGTGTCGGCCAGTTCATCGGCTGTGATCTCTTCTGTTTGCTGGACCCCGATAATAACCACGTCATCGCCAAGCTTAACGCGCCCGCGCAGCGCAGTGACATCGATCAGACACATATCCATGGTGATACGCCCGACCTGCTGACAGCGCTGCCCCCCGACGAGGAATTCGAGCTTACCGGAAAGATTCCGACTCAGGCCATCGCCATAACCTACAGGGATAGTCGCGATCAGGGAGGGCCGTCGCGTTGTATAAATGTGCCCATAGCTCAAGCCGGTACCTGCGGGCACTTCTTTCAGAAACGTGATCCGGCTTTTCCATTCGAGTACGGGTCGGAGACTTTCAACCTGTGGATTCTGAATGGTCCACGAAGGACGCAAGCCATAGATCGCAATCCCTGGCCTTGCCGCATCGAAATAGGCATCCGGCAGATCGAGAATTGCCGCGCTGTTGGCCATGTGGTACAGCTCGACTCCATAACGCTGGGCTACCGAGATGACATGCTTGAAAGTATCTATCTGTTGATAACTCTGAGTTTTATCGGCCTCATCGGCGCGAGGGAAATGGCTCATGATGCCGCGGATATGGATTGCAGGCAATTCCTGACACTTTTCAATAAATGCCTGCACCTGGTCCGGATGGATTCCGATTCTGCCCATCCCGGTATCCACTTTAATGTGGATCGATACACGCTTGTCGTGCTTGCTGGCGTCACGCGCTAACGCGTCCACCATTTCGTGCGTGCATACTGCAGGTTCACAGTCGTAAGCCACCAGTGCTTCGCTATGTTCTGGCAGTGTGGCCGAAAATATCACGAACCTGGCATCGATACCGGCATCGATCAATGCGACCGCCTCGCCCACGTCAGCGACGCCGAATGTGTTGTAGCCCAGTTGCTGCAGATGCTTGCCGATAATCTTCGCACCATGCCCATACGCATTGGCTTTTATGCAGGGCCACAAAGGCCTCTGGCCTACCTGTTGCTGTAGCAGGTGCATGTTATGTGACAAGCGATCGAGGTGGATAAAAACCTTCGTCAGGCGGCGTGTGTCGAGATCAACGGCAGGCATTGGTTACTGTTCCTCCATAAGCACACCGCCTTGATAAGCATGCTTTTTCACGTACGCAGAAGTCATTGCAGCCAGCAACGCAGCATAATTCAACGAGAACGAGAGCGTGTCACCCACTTGAATGTTACCGGCATCAGTGACATCGACAACCAGATAGCCGCTGGAAGCACCCAGGATGACGACATCAGGATCTTGTGGTGTTATACCGTCGACATCGATGTCTTCACGGCCGACGTTCAACAAGGCGCGCAAAATCTCGCCGCGTTGTTCGAACGCTGGTCGTTTCCCAAACGCATCCTCACTCCGGTTTCCTAGCGGCAATGACGGTTTTTTCTTCAGCTCGAGTACTTCAGCGTGCAAAACGAACGCATCCTGGTAGGTATCGGGCCATGGCTTTCGCTGCGTGGTCTCGCGTCCCAACAGAATGGCCTCACCAATACGTGCATGATTGACGCGCGCTGGCATACCGCCGGCAGCAATCAACTCAAGCCCACTGGAGTTGACAGCCGAGATCCACTCCAGCCGTATGTTGCAGCATCGCTCAACCTCGGCAACGAGTCCGACCAACCGGTTCATATTTTCCTGGTCCGGTACGACACCGGCGAAGCAGGCCAGGTTGGTGCCGAGCCCTTTTATGTGAATGCCGGGCAGTCGTAATGCTTCGGTGAAAAAAGGCACCAAATCGTCAGGCCAAATACCTTCACGCAGATCTCCCAGGTCGACACTGAGCACCACATCGTGCTGCCTGCCAAGGCGTTGCGCTGCTGTCGACAAAGCCTCGAGCACCGCCAGTTCCGAATTCAGGCTCACAGCTACAGACTCGACCACTTCGGCCGCAATAGAAAGCGCTGGAAGCCGCAATAACATACGTTTTGCGTCAATCCCCGCTTTGATCAGCCGGTGAATGTTTTCCAGACGCGAGTCGGCAATTCCGTTTACCCCGCCGCGCAGCATCGCCTTCGCGACCTGAGGATGGCCACACGTTACCTTGGTGACACCCGTCACTTCAATGCCATTTCGTTTGCACAGTGCGACGATCGTGCGTGTGTTGTGTTCGATCTTGTCGACATCGATGACGAGCCTGGGAGTAGTCATAGGCGCTGGTATGGGTATACCTCGTTATCGATCTGGCCTGTTACGCAATGCTCGCACCAGGAAATCGGCCACTTCGTGACCGGTTGACCCATGACCAAAACCTGCGTCCATGCCACACCCCTGTGCCAGCGTGTCGGTGACCTGGGGACCTCCTGCAACCAGAATAAGCTGGTCGCGCAAACCGCGTGCCCTGATCTGTTCATCGAGCTGGCGCATGTGTTGTTTATGGACGCCCGCATGGGTCACAACGGTGGAAATCAATACCGCGTCTGCATTCATTTGCACAGCCCTGTCGACGACGTGTTCGATCGCAACCGATGTACCCAGGTCGTGGCAATGAAAGCCGTACTTCTCGATGCCGCCGTGTTTGATATCGAGGATCTCGTGCAGACCGACCGAGTGCTCGTCTTCACCGACCGTCGCGGCAACCACGTGTATATCACGCGGTCGCACCCAGGCTTCGATATCTGCTTCGGATAACAGCGTCACGCTGGCTACCTGCGGCAGACAGGCTTTGTCGATCACCACATCCAGTCTGCCTTTGATCTCAAACAAACTACCTTCAGCCGGATGCATTACCCGCCGGCTGATCACTTCGGGATTCTCCAGGCCCATGTGCCTTGCCATTTCGATTGCCGCCTGTTCAGCGCTGTGTGGACTGTCCGGAACAAACAAGGTCACGCAGACAATACTGTCGCCGTGTTTTTCAACTTCAGGCCGTAATAGCCCCTGTGCACGCTCCGCCAGGGGTGTCCGTAGACGCTTTTCAACGTTGTCCTCGGTGTCCAGTTCATCGATATACTGTATGCTGGTGTGATCACACAAGGTGCAGCCACCATAGTCATCGCAGGGCTTGCCATCGCTTTGCGCATACACATTGTCACCAAAATGGCTGCACACGGGTGCACCATATCCGGGCTGTCGCGGAACAACGGTTGCGGCACCATCACCGCCAGTGGGATCGCGGACGATACCGTCACCATGACGTTCCGGATAATAACCCGAGTCGACGAACTGCCCCGCTTCAACGGCGGCATAGTAGCCACCGCCTTGCAGAATTTCCTCGAGGAACAGAACGGCCCGTTCCTTGATCTCGCGCGCCTGCGTTCGCAAAGGTCCATCCTGCTTGAGCTCGAGCTGTTCATCGATACCATCGATACCCATCAGCGTTTGACGGGTGCTGTTAACCCCGGCAATGTTGTTGTAGTGCCACGGAATATTGCGCCCTTCATCGGGCGTGATCGTGCTCTGGATGTCGGCGGAGGTCAGGCGGGAGATCAGCGTATCGAGTACGTGTGTGACCGTGGTTTCCAGCGTATCGGTCTCCATGTAGCGTGTATTCTGCTGGGCGCGAAATTTGTAACCGGCAAACAGGTCACGCAAAGCCACTGCGTAAGGCAGATCAAGTCGTAGTTTTGGTGCCGGCGGTGCAGTGGGTGGTACGGTCGAAAGCGCGACCAGTTCAGCCGGCAGGCCGGCTGCTCGTGAATAAGCCGTGTTGATCGCATGCTGAACCAGCAACTCGGGCGTCACCTTCCAAGCCTGTTTCGCGGTGGCATTGGCATTATGCGCCCCGTCCAGTTGCAGGATACCGGCATCGGCCATGATTTTCTTGGATTCGGCAGCATCAACCAGCGAACGGTGCATATTGATGTCTCGATAGAGTATGTTGTACTGCGGGTCCTGGTGTGCGCCGTTGACACCTTCCTCTGCAAACAGCACCGCAATCTCAGGTCCGGCAATACCACTGACATAGGAATGAAAATTGATCGGTCTGCCAACTTCATCTTCGATCGCATCGAGTGCCTTTCGCGTTGCCCGGATCTGCTTGCGGGTGATCGGCACGCCACCGATACCTTCGGGTGTACCCTCGATCAAGCCATCGATATGCGACTGTCCGGTCGTTCGAATGACCATAATATGATCGGCTCCGTGCCAGGCGGCCATGCGCATCCGGCGCAGGTCGTCTTCAAACCTGCCGGATGCAATCTCCGTGGTAATGACACAGTCACACTGGGGATCGATGTTGTCGAAGTATTCCGCGGCGGGTAATGGTATCGAGTGTCTTAGACTGGCCGCGCTGTCATTGTAACCAAAAGCTCCGATCTGCTGGTTGGGTATTCGCTTACGCCAGCTCCAACCCTTGCGCCTGGGCCGATATTGATCAAGATCCTTGAGCACTTCCTCGATATCGAGCTTCTTGTCAGGGTCCAGCTTCATGGCTCTTGCCGCGGATCGCGGGAAACAATGGGTTCAAGCTCCTGCCAATACTCACCTTGAAGCAGCGCTTTGCCGGCATCGCGTATCGCCATACCGTTGGCCTTTGCCAATTGAAGCACCAGATGCCCTGCGCCGTGGCCGAGCAAGCCGTGATCATGCATTTGCTCAACGAGTAGCCGGGACTCGACACTCGAAAAACCCATGCGTAACAGCACCGAGCGTTCAATCGCGGGTGAGGTATGGGTACGCGCCTCTTCGATCAACGGTGCGACGATGCGGTCGACGAGATCCCAGAAATAGGCATGCAAGGCTTCATCTGACATCGACCCCAGATGCCCGCGACGCAATTCAAAATCATCGGGTCTTTGCGGTGAGGTCATAGAGTATCTCCTGTAGATGGGTTTGGCTGAGTCGGGTCTCTTCCGCGAGAAAAGCGAGATCGATGTCTGAGAGCTTCTCACCTTGCGGAAGCAATTGAATCGCATTCTGCAAATAGGAATGACGCACGCCTTCCAGGTCAATATTAACAACCGCCAGCTGCGAGGGGTGTTCGGGAATGACAATGCTTTGGCCGGGTTGGCTGTCTCGCGGATCGCCGCGCCTGACTTCGATACCCATCCGCCTGGCCAGGTTGAGCTGGGCCAAGGGGTGTTTACCGGCACCGGTATATTCCGTTTCCTGCACCACGACAATTTGCTCCTGATCGAGTTCCTGTGCAATCGCAAAAGCGGCCGCGAGTGAGGTATTTCCGGCAGGCCCCCGTTCAAGCCCTTCCAGCTCCGCAAGCAGTTGTGTCGCGTAGAACACCTCACCCTGTGTGACGGTGACAAAACGATCCATGTAACGCAATGCGCGTGCGGCATTGCGGGGTACATCCGCCCTGTCAGGCCAGGTGGTAAACGGCATCGAGAAACCGGTATGCCCAGTGGTAAACGACTTGCGGTTGAAATCACGATCCGAGGCCATGTGCAAACCCGATAGATCGACACTGGCAGCGATCACCGCGGTGTCGACGGCACCCGCCTTGCGCAGGCCTCGTGCCGTGCCGGTCAGATTGCCGCCGCCAGCATGGGTGGCAATAACGACATCGGGATAGGCGCCTGTTTGTTCCCGTACCTCTAAGGCAATTTCATAACCGAGCGTTTCGATACCCAGAACCGAATACGGCGTATACAGCGAGGCATTGAAATAACCGGTCTCCTTCAAGACACGCAGAAACATATAAAACAGTTCCGGTCCCACCGAAAGGCGCAACACCTCGGCACCGTAGGCTTCGCATGCACGCGTCTTTTCCGCGATCTCCGGTTGCGCGATACCTTCACTGTCAAAAGCCTCCTGCACGATGATGCAGCGCAATCCCGCTTTCGCCGCCTGTGAGGCAACAGCCGCACCGTAGTTACCACTGGTCGCGGCTGACACGCCAACATAGCCACGCTTGCTGGCTTCATGCACCGACACAGACGCGCGCCTGTCTTTAAACGAGCCCGAAGGATTGGCTGCTTCATCCTTGACAAATATGCGGGCGCCTTTGCCCGAGCCGGCAACGCAGCGCACCAGTTGCGTGATATTCTTCAATTCCACCAACGGCGTGTTCCCAACGCTGGTGCTCTGCTGGACAGCACGAGCTGTGTCCACATCATAGCCGGTATCGTTCATCAAGCGCTCATAATCGAAGGCCAGCATGCCGGTTGCATATTGGTCGTATTCGATATCGACCGACACGCGCATGATTTCTGCACGTTGCTCCATGATGGCGGCATAACTTTCTGATGTCATCAGCGTTATCCTTTGTGCCGCAACAAGGCGCGCACCTCGCAACCGATCGAAGAGAGTTCAGGGACAGGCGCGCCAAAACTGTGTGTATAAGCAGGATTAACTTGCACCAGTTTGCCGCGCAGATGACGACCGCTCGGTGTTTCGATCTCAGCATCCTCACCGATGGTAGCAGGTGCTAACAGAAAACCCTTGACGCGCATCTCCAGCGGCACCTTCCGCGTGTCTTCAGGTACCTGTGGTGCACGTTCACTTGCCTTGAGGACAACCGTGTGGATCTCGACCCAGGTACCTATTTCAATCAATTCTGTCATCGTGATTGATCCTGGTTTCAATGAACAAATCGACGTGCATCGCCCAGCATTGCGGCTGGCACCGGCAGGTCCGCCATCGAATAGAGGCCGGGGCTCGCATTCAATACGCGCGGAATCATATTGACCGCTAATGCCGCCGTAGCCTGACCTCCGGGTATCTCCGGCGTACCCGCCAGGCGTACGTTAGGCGTGCCTGCGATTTCAATGCTGTCGCCTGTCTCGAGGCCGTCCAAATGTGGATCGACCTGTTGCGGATGTAGCAGTGTGATGACCGCCTTGTCGTGCCGGTAAGCCGTTGCGGTGTGCATACAACCGGCGACTTGCCCAGGTTCAATGCAAAGTGACGGCGTTTTACGTGCTATTTGCGAAACAATCGGCTGGCGCGTTTGCTCGATGCGATCCACTTCCCAGCCAAGCGCTGCAGCAATCATCTGAATCGATTGAACGAAACCGATGTGACCAACCACACTGCCGTCGTTCAAACCTTGCTCGAATGCCGCCGGTGTCAGTCCAACGCCCTGACTGGCGAGCACAGTCGGGCCGTAAGGCGAAAGGTCGTTAACGCGCTTCGCGGTAATCGATCGCACCTCGGCGCACACGCCGGACAGCGCGATCACCAGCAAATCGAGCACAAAGCCAGGATTGATACCGCCACCTAGCACCGATACATTGTATTCGGTTGCCAGTTGATGTAACGCCTCGGCCTGCGAGGGCGCTTCCGCAGCAGGATAGGCCATTTCCTCAGCGATCGAGATCACGTGAACACCGTGCTTGACCAATACGGTGATTTCATCGATGGCATCATTCAGCCTGGAGCAGGTCGCCTGAATCGCCACATCGGGCTGTGTCTGCGCGATTACACTCGACAGATCACCACCGACTCGGATACCAAGCTCACGACCCAGCGCGATCGCCTGGCCCAGATCCATACCGACGCGCTCTGCCCTTCTTGCGCAGGCGCCAACGAGTTGGAGTCCCTGCTTCTGCAACACCAGGCGCGCAATACCACTCCCCATCTGTCCAGTTCCGAGAATTAACACCCGGATACCATCCCGCATACATCAACACCTTCTTGAGGACAATCTGATTCGTTTATGTTAAACGAAAACCGGAACGTGCATTAAACAATTGATGTCAAAATGTAATATTAATGGTGGGCATTGTTTTTAGAAAGCTTGACAAGCCTGGGTTTGAAGAAGGCATGACAGTCTGAGCTAACCATACACCTGGAATTGAATGATTTGCTCGTTTGGCCTGCCCGCGAACGTTATCCCTGCATGTGATTGGCACAGGCA
>JAAUYJ010156980.1_pt1 | contig 11008 bp, 12 predicted proteins | sample 7278031 | NCBI WGS metagenome assembly JAAUYJ01 (sample SAMN14350222, study PRJNA611818) | marine sediment metagenome | isolation source: surface marine sediment (1.8m) | place: French Polynesia: Moorea | collected 2018-08 | reverse complement strand
GTAAGAGACGGGGGGGGGGAGAGCACTTTTAACTTTTTTGTCTTTCCCTTCCTTCCACGGAAGGATGGAGGCAGTCTCACTACGCGCACTTTCCCAGGAGAAGAGGGAAGATGGGAAAATGGGAAATTTCCTCACTTCTGTCCCTCTCGCTCCGTCCTTCCTCCCCACCTATCCCTCGCAAACTGTCCACTTTCGTCTTTCTGTGAGAGGCGCATTTGGGGATCGAGAGAGAGAAGAAGGGGGAGGAACAGAGAGGACCTTAAAGAGCGGATTTCGCCCATGGGTAAGAAGAGGCGGAGGACGGAATGCTTTGTGATCAAACATAGTAATGGGCCAATCCCGTCCCGAAGCGACACACCTGGCTATATTCGAGGAGAGGAGGAAGACGTACGTACGATCTGAGGCTAGACATGAGGGGGCGGCTATACGTATGGCGGCGGCGACTTGTCGTAGGTTGATCGCTTGTGGGGTGCATTGCAAGGCCTCCTCCTCCTTGTCACCTTGAGAGGCATGCTTCGTAGTCTTCACAGATGTACCTATCCACTGTACATACTGCGGTGGGTGGAACATATATTGGCTAAAAATAATACTGTTGCTGATGTAAGGGACAGTTCATTCAATCAGCACTCCGGTTGCTTTCCCAATTTTTCGAAAGCTCGAGAATTTGATGGAATTTTCAAATCCTATTTTGGGTGTGTGTGAGCGCCGCCCTTTCCGGCTTCCGGCTGTGTCGTCGCGTGCTCTAAAGCTCCTCTCTTTTTGGCTGCTTTTTCATTGGGCTCATTTCTGCTAATTGGGTTAGGGAAGGGGGGGGGAGAGAAGTAGTCCCGCTAGGCCCAGAGTAGTACTGTAGCACACCACTACTGTACGGCGGCAGTGGCGTCCCCCGAGGAAGGCTCAGAGTTGGAGGCAGGACATAAAGTGCGGAAGAAAAGCGCAGAAAAGAAAAAAAACCCGAGGTAAAGAGAAGAATTCAAGAAGCCGCATCGAAAATTATCTCCCAAATTTAATAAACCATATTTGAAAATGATGTTTTGTAAACAGTATGCTCCAAACGTTATAAATTTGTCGAATCCCCTCCCCCAGGATTGCGGGAACAGGGCAGGAGTGTAAAGGCGAGAGGGAGGAAAAAATGGTGAGTAGGAGGGAAGGGGGAAGAAGAGAAGTGAAGTGCTGCGCCAAACATTTCTGCGGCGGAGGAACAAGAGGGGGAGGATTGTTGTTCTGCCTCTCTTTCCACACTCGCACTCACTCATGTCTCAATCCCCTTCTCCTCCTCCTCCTCCTCCGCTGTCCCTTGAGCAAAGAAAAAGGGCTGGACCTTAAAAGGCCGCCCACTTCTCCTCTCTCCGCAGATGCGTGTTTTGCCTGACGCTCCTTTTTCCTTGGGAATGGCCTCCTCCGTTTCAGCGCCCATTTGCGGAAGAGAGGATTTTTTTTGCTTTATCCCCATCCGCGTCCGTTTTAGAGTAGGAAGTCGAAGCGGAGGTAGAAAATGGACATCAAGCGCTATAGAGAATGAGAATGATTCAGTCTCTGCAAAGATGCCGCCGACAATTTTTTTGGTGTAACGTTTTTCGAAGTGCAGTACTTTTTTTTGCTGTCCCAAAAGACCTCAGAGCGTAGGTAGTACTGTACAGTGTAGAATCGAGGTTTCCCTCCCACTCTTCTCAACGGTAGCGACAAAGGGAAGAAAAGAACAACAAATCGCCAAATACAAAACAAGAAGCCGCACATGTCCTACTCCTACTTGACCCTGATCCCCTTCTTGTGATTGTCCGCCATGAGCCTGCTCCCTCGCAACCACGCCCAGTTCCGCCAGAAGGAGTACTGGGAGTCCTTCTTCAAGCGCAGGGGCAGGCGGGCCTTCGAGTGGTACGGCGAATACGCCGAGCTGTGCGGGGTGCTGCACAAGTACTCCAAGCCAAAGGAGCCCCTCCTGGTGGTCGGATGCGGGAACTCGTCCCTGTCCGCCGACCTGCACGACGTGGGATACCCCTCGGTGGTCAGCGTCGACGTCTCCGAGGTGGCAATACGCCAGATGAGGGAGATGCACGCCAGGGATAGGCCAGGGCTCAGGTTCGAGCTCATGGACGCGACAGACATGGGCGAGTTTGCGGACGGAAGCTTCGGGTGCGTGGTGGACAAGGGAACCATGGACGCAATATTCCCGGCGGGGGCAGAGAAGGACGTCGTGGACAAGGTGGACAAGATGCTGGAGGTGCGTTATGAGTAGTAAACAAGTCGGAGTTGGAATGACGGGTTCGTGTTCTTGTTTTCCAGGAGATTGGTCGAGTTCTCAAGGTTGGCGGTCGCTACATCTGCATCTCCCTGCTTCAGCCACACATCCTGGAGCACCTGGTAGGTTGGCTGTCGGCGTCCGGCTGGCCCGCCAGGGTGGTCAGATGCAAGGAGGTGGAGGACAACCGCAGGCCGGAGGACAGGAGCTTCCCAGTCTTCGCCGTAGTAGGGACAAAGTTCAGGAAGATGCCGACGCCGTCCGCTGGCCTCTTCGAGCTGTGCATGTCAAACTCCTCCCAGGTGAGCCGCCTGCCCAGCGGGGAAGACCTGATCGACTCCGTGAGGGGCGTGCAGCAGTTCTCTGCCGCGCGGGCAGGGCTGCTCAAGAAGGGGGACGGGGGAGAGGACCGTCATTTGGAGAGCGGTGATGCCAGGCAGGAGGAGGTGGCGCTAGAGCTCAGGGACAAGGAACTTAAAGAGCCAAAGTACTCGCTGTATTTGACGGAGAGGCAGGGGCACAGGAAGAGCAGGCTTATATTCGGAGTATTCATCGTTCCACAGGGCAGGCAAGTTGACAAAACTTTTTCAATCTTTTTGAATGGATTCGATAACGTTTTTATTTTCTAAAAGAGAGGTGGAGTGGCTGTTCAGCTCCGCCAAGGGCCGCCAGCAGCTGTCCGACTCTGCCGACTGCGGTCGCCTGGTGGTGGTGCACCTCAACCGCTCTCACGACTTCCCCGGCGGGATGGCCGCAGTGCAGGAGGAGCTGTCGGCCTACGTCATGGAGCTGGCCCCGTCCGATCTGCCTCCGGGGGTGCAGGTCCCCTTCCTGTCCGTCTCGACAGACGGCGGGGTGGGGGAGAGGAGGGAGCGGAGCAGGGGAAGGAGCGAGATGTCTGGCGAGTTCGTGGTGGAGGACGTGGAGGTGGACGGGGACACATTCAGGAGGCTCATCTTCCTCAGCAACCCAAACCTAACACAGTCGGAGGCGAAGCTCAAGAAGGGTAACAACTAACAACGAAGCCTTCGTCTCAGAACTCGGTCTCATAATTAAACAGGTTTCTTTCCCTTTCAGTGAAGGGCAAGGGGAGCAGCAAGAGGAAGGTGGTGGATTCGTCTTACCTCGGTTGTGCTCATCACTCGTTGATGATCGCCTCAGTCGGACTATTCCCGGAAGAAGACAACAGGGCGGTGAGGGTCCTCCTTGTTGGGCTGGGCGGAGGGGGGCTGGCCACGTACATGGCAAAGCATGTCAAAAGGGTACGAAAGAAAAGTCTCCTTGTTTTAATTAACTGAAGTCTCTCATTGAAATTAAATTGTTCAGAAGATTGATATTGTGGTGGTGGAGATCGACCCTACCATGGGCAAGGTGGCCAGGGACGACTTTGGCTTCCAGGAGGGAGGAAACCTCCGCCTTGTCATCGCAGACGGGCTGGAGTACATCGCGAATTTCAAAGGCGAGTGCTTCAGTGTGTATAATGCTTTATTTCTTTCATGGATGCGACGGGAAACACAGTAGTCTTCTATAAATCTTTTCCCCCCTCGAAACATAAACAGGGAGCGACGAGGAGAGGTTCGACCTGGTCCTCTTCGACGTTGACAGCAAAGACACCTCGGTCGGCATGAGCTGCCCGCCGAAGCAGTTCGTGTCACAGGAGAACCTGCGGCACATCAAGGAGAGGTGCCTTCGCCAGAAAGGTTCGTAACAGAAACAACATAGATAGGCTCGATCTTGTAATCACTTTCCCCATCACTTGTAGGCGTCTTCGTCTTGAATCTTGTCTGTCGAGACGAGACTCTTCGGGAGGAGACTGTTGCGGATCTCGGCTCCGCCTTCGGCGATGGTGCCATCGTGTCCTACAAGGTTCCCCTGGAGGTCAACGAGGTCCTTTACTGCGGAGTGGAAGGAGCCTCTAAGAAGGTTGACTCAGTCCACCCGTTGGCGGCGGCCTTCAGGGCCACCAATGCGCTGGTGCCGGACAAGGACTTTGTCGACGTGACGGAGGGCATCAAGCATTTGCAAATGATTAGATGAGGGGGGGGTGCAAAATAACAGCTCCTTGACTGACAAAAAAGGAATATGTGATATTCGCGTCTCCAAATATCTTAACAAAGGAAAATACATCAAGGGAGAAATGGGAAGGAGGGATTCCCTCTTTCACCCGTGAATTACCCCGTGATTTCTTTACTCTTGTTGCTGGAAAATGGCAGCGCCCGGCACGTTGTGCGTCTTCTTGATGTGCTGGTTCATCTGGAACACAGATAATGTACAGTACACATTAGCATTGGCCAACACTTGATTCACAAGTGCAATAATTACCGAACTTCTGTTGGTGAAGATTCTTTCGCAGAAACTACAGGGGAATTTCTTCCCATAGTGTAGCGACTCCCTGTGGGCCTTGAGGTTACTCTTCCGTCCAAAGCTCTTTCCGCACTCTGGGCAGTGGTGCACTTCCGTGACGCCAGAGTGCTTCTCTTTTCTGTGGCCAAAGAGCGACCTCTTGCTCTTGAAGAGCTTGCCGCAGTCCGCACAGGTGAGCTCACCTGCCGCCCCATGGTGGGCGCGGTTATGATCGGCAATCTCTTCCAATGACACGAAAGTGTTGCACAGCCGGCAAATGTGGAACTCTGGCCCTGCGGCGCCACCGCCCACTGTCACAATGTGGTTGCCCGAGGAGGAACTGGACGTTGCAGCCGTAGTGGCGGCCGACGAGGAGGAAGCTGAGGCCGCTGAAGCCGCAGCCGCAGCTTTTTTCCCTTTGCCGCGAGGTTTCTTGGGCCCCTTAGCCTTCGTCGGCGGGGGTGGAGGCGGAGGCGCGTTGCCCTCCCCAACCTCCACCTCTGCCACGTCCACGAACTGGTCAATGATGCTGCCGGAGGTGCCGTCGGGGAGAACAACCTCCTCGTACACCTATATCATAAATTGATACATAAGTGGTCGGAACCTAGGTATCATTTGACGGCTCAATTATTTAGTGACCTGTATGAGCTCCCCTCCCTCCCCTGCGGCCGTGGTGACTACGTTCCCCCTGGAGAGCTGCTCCAACGCCGACACCGTCTCGTACACAGCAAGGTCGTCTGCCACCACCACCTCTCCAGCCTCCATGGGGATGGATCCGTCCGTAGTCTGGATGATGAAGATCTGCTGCTGGGGGCCGTCCTCGTCGCCGCCATCCGCCGACGCCACTGCTGCGGCCTGTAAGGCGGCCTCCTCCGCGGGCGGCGACGGCGAGGCCTCCTCCGCCGTGACCTCGACCCCCAATCCCTCCTCTCCCTCCGCCTTGAGGGCCACATCGGCGGTGCTCTCCCCTTCCCCCGGATCCATGTTGATCTGCTCCCCCTCCTCCTGCAGGATCTCCTCCTTGACGGGGTCTTGCTGCACCTCTTCGGTGAACACCTCCTCCTCCTCCAGCACTAGCGGCTCCTTTTCCGCGCAGTCCTCCTCCATGACGGTCAGCCTGGCCTCGCTCTTGTACCAGCCCAAGTCCACAACAAAATGAAGAAGCGTCTTCACTTTTCTCCCCGTTGGCACTCGTCCCTCCTCCTCGCTCGCTCTGCTCTGCCAGTTTGGCCGGAGAGGCGGAAAGGGCAGAAAGAAGGCGAGAAAGAGGGGAGGGACGGGAGGGACGGAGGCGGAAGATGGAGTTGGGGTCGGGGATCAGGCTCCCCACGGCCCGGGGGGAGCCCCTGGGCCTCCCCCGGGGGATTCGAAAGGTCCCCGGCAAGTCCTCCAGCTGAATCGACAGCTGGAGACGCTGATGTTCAGCTGGGCGCGGATGGTGGAGCTGGGGATCAGCTTGTGGGCGACCCTCACACAAGACACAAGAGGGGCAAGCTGACGCCGGGAAACCCTCTTTGGAGGAGGAGGAGGAGCACTTCGCTACATAGCGGCAAGGAGGGAGGGAGGGAGAAGGGGAATTGTGGGTACCTAGCTGTTCAAAGAAAAAACTCACTTATTCTTGCCCTTGAATGGAACATTACAACTCCTAGCTTTCCTTCAACCTGGCAACGAATGTCGGGAAAAAGTCCTAAGTAAGAATCCCAAAATCGAGATACCTAATAATTACTTGTACTTTGATTTTTACAACGAGCGCACACTAAAGCGATAAGCGTCTCTTGAACATTATTGCACCAGGTCATTATGTTCCTCTCCTCAAACTTGCAGACAATAGCATGATAGGCAATAGTGGCAGAAATAAAGTTTGTAGCACTCTCCTACATGTCACTATCTGGGAAAAAAGTCGCCGCACCACAACTTTTACATCATCTTGTTCACAATATGTATTGAAAAATGCAATTTCCACTTGAAGGAACAAACACACTTTTTGTAAGAAGCGAGTCTTTTAATTACGTGGTCTCCGGCGGCTGCTCCACCTCGTTTACGATCTCCTTCATCTCCACGTCCTTCTTCTCCACCTTCTCCTCCTCCTCGTCGTCGCTGCCGGCACCCGGGTGCTGCGAGACCTTACCCTCCGGCTTGGTGGTGTCCTTGATGGGCTCCTGCGCCGGCGGCATAATCTTTTGCAGCGCCGCAACCTTCTCCGCGTAAAACTCGTACACGAACTTGCACATGTGCGCCATGTCCTGGATAATGAGCGGGTTCGGCGCAGACACGTTGACCTGGCGGCTCGTTTGGTGGACCTCGTTGGGGCAGAGGTGCAGCTGCAACGGTCTCTTGAGCAGTATGTTGAAGCTGGGCTGTAGCTCGAAGCAGTTCTTGAAGAGCGCCACCCTGGCGAAGACGTATAGCCCGAGCCTGGCCCTAGACATGGCCACGATGAGGCGTCGGACGTCCCTCAGGTGGCCAACGTTGAAGGTGCGTACCAGGGAGAGGAGGATGAAGTCGTTCTGCTGCCCTTGGAACTTGTCTACCGTCGTGATCTTGTGCGGGAGGCCGATCATGGGGTTGTTGCCGCACCTGAGGTAAGAAGTAAATAGCTACACCAATCACTGTAGAGACACCGTCAATGCATTTACTCACCTTGCCCTAACGACGTCGCGAATGAGGTGCTTCTGCCCATTGTAGGTGGTGAGGATGGAGATCCTCTTGGCGGGGTATCCCAGCAGCCGCATGTACATGAAAACTGCCACCACGTACTCGGCCTCGGCCAGGTTCTGGTAGAAGAAGGGGCTGGGCTGGCTCTCGCCCACGCCGTTGAAGTCCTGCACGTTGATCAGCTGGTACTCGAAGCTGAAGCCGCCGTTAGCCTCCAGGAACGACTGATCGTTGATGACATGGGGCAGGTTTCCAAGATTCTTGTACCTCCAGTTGTAAAGAGCAGCAATGCTGGGACGAGCTCTTCCCTGAGCATCCAGATCAACCGTCGGGACTCCCAAACGGACGAGTCTGGAGAACAACGACTGCTCCATGTTGGAAAACTTTTGGAAGGCCATGTTCTTCACGACTGGCGGTAGCTGGTGGTGATCTCCAATCATGATCCACCTGAAATAAAGACGAAGTCGTTAAGAAATATGAGTACCTTGTTCAATTTTCCCATTCAGTATATTGAGAAGAATAAACAAGAATACATTTGAATTTCAAACTCTAACTAGGCTTTTATACAAAAGTAGTGGGAAAGCCAGTGCCAACTATTTCTAAGTTATTGAAGAGACGTATGCAATACACTCTTGTACAAAATTAAGCATGTCTGACGATGACAAAAACTCATCCCCTGAAAAAGCCAACAAAAATCCGTCCGAAAAGTCCAGCTCTGAAAAGAATGCTAAAAGTTCGTCCGAAAAGTCTGGCTCTGACAAGAAAGCTGAAAGCCCGTCTGAGAAGTCTGGTTCGGAAAAGAATGATGAGAGCAAGTCAGAAAAATCTGGTTCTGGAAGAACGTCACGGACAAGCAACAAGACGGCACCAAAGCCTGGAGATTTCAAAGCCATTGAAGGCGACAATCAAGGATCGGCCCAGACAGGGAAGGATGGTTCCCCAGCAAGGAGCAGCCAAACTCAGGGTTTGCTGCTGGCAGGCACGCGCGAATCAAGCCATGAATTTCGGCGCAGTGCTTCAGCCCGCAGGAAAAGTCCCAAACACGCATCACTGACGCCTCCGCAAGAGTTCTTTAGATCCGGCGAAATACCTCCACACTCAGCGGCAGCATCGGCACCAGGGTCGGCGCCGGCATCGGCACCAGCATCGGCACCGGGTTCTGCTTCGGCGCCACCTCCTGAACCAAAAAAGACATCGAGAGGCTTGTTCTACATAAAAACTGGTCTTATCATTGGAATGAGCATTTGCCTCGCAGTTCTCCTACTTTTGACTCTGGCTAGGATAAAGAAGAGACAAATGGCATCATTGGAAGAGCAGGAAAGACAAAGATGGTTTGGATGGTTTAGAGGCGGAAGCACTGTGTCTGTGGATGCTGGAGGAAGCGATCATGGTTGGCTTGGCAAGCTGTCTGTGCCAGTGGCCATAGGTATTGTAATAGCAGGAAGCACACTCTTTTACATGTATGAACAGGAAGTTCTATCAAGACAGCGACAAAGGCAAGCACTATGGAACTGGATGAAAGTGGGAACTATCTTGACGATAATAGGACTTGGCATGGGCTACAAGCGAGTGTTCGCAAAAGACGAGCAAGAGCCTTTCCACATATCTTGGAGACTCTTTGTCTACTGTTTCCTGGGAGTCGTGGCAATGAGCCTAGCCAAACTAACCTTTGTCGTCACAAATGTCAAGAAGAAGAAATATTCTGCAAGAAAATAAAACGCGCTGACTCACCGTTTCAGTCTGTTGTAGTTGTCTTCCGGATTCTGAAGGAGCAGTGGAATGAAGGTCTCAATCTCCAGGATTTGGGCAGATTCCTCCATGAGTATGTTGTCGAACTTGAATCCCATTCTCGCCAGTTCCTTCCTTTTCAGGGCTGCATGTGTGCACGTCATGGCGACGATCTTAGCCTCCTTCACAACCAAGTAGCGGGTCCGGTCGAGGCCACTTCTCAAGAGTTCGAAGGCTCTGAACTCTTCCAGTTGGGTGAAGATGTCTTGGATGTACCTCCAACAGCTTTCCGCCTGTTCCAGGTCGTCGTCCACGCTCTCACCCTTGAAGAGTTGGCCACCAGGCACATCCTCGAAGAATTTCTTGAAGGGGAAAAGCTCAGAGATTTCTTCCACCTTCACGTCACCCACCAGCTTCGATTGGTACTGCTCCCAGCGAGACATGATCTCGTACAAGAAGAAGTAACCTGCCGTTTCGCAAGTGTAAGCAACGTCGCCGTAGACTCCCAGCGTGGTTTGAAGCTTCTTGACCTGTTCCAAGAGCTCGAGTCGCTTGGCAAGTACGTAGTTGACGCGTCCGTATCTGCTGAAGTCCTTTTCTGTCTCCAGGGCCTCTTCTCCGTGGCCAAGACGCAATAAATGCCTTTCGTCGACGTCGAGAGCCATGATCTTTTCAAAGAGCTGGTTGAGGGCCTGATTCGAGTGTGTGACGATAAGCGTTCTCTGCTCTGGGAAGCTGTGGTAGATGTTGGAGATGATCTGGACTGCCACGTCGGTTTTGCCCGTCCCGGGAGGTCCCACGATCATGGTGAGCCCCGGACTCATTCCTGACCGGATTGCCTCAACCTGAGTTGGGGTGAACGGGACGGCATTCTTCTTTGGCGTTGACGTTGGATAAGGTCCTCGGGACTGACGCCGGAATGGCTCCACTACAACCGCGGGCCTCTGTCCCTCCGCCACCACCTCCTCAAAGGAGAGCTTGAAGGGAGAGGTGAGGTCCTCCTTTGACACGTCTTTCCCCACCTTGACGTCATGGCTAGGGAAGCTGTGGCGCAGGTGATCGAAGGACAAGAAGGTGTCGTTGAAGTTCAAGCCCGTCTTCGGCGCGTCCTTCATGTTGCGGTAGTGCGCCGCCGCGGGGTCCCCGTATCCGAGGAGAATGTCGTGGAGGAAGTCCGGCACCACGCAGTCGCTATTCATGAGCTCCCGAATGGTCTCCAGCACAGCTTTGAAGTTGTTCTCCTTTGGTTTCCTCCGCATCAGGACGTTGAAGGATTCGTACACGTCCTCTCCGCCGGCCGCCGTCCTCTCCATGTCCTGCTGGTACTGGTTGCAGTCCATTAGGACCCTGAAAACCCTGGTGTCTCCCTGCAGGACCGGTGGGGGCTCGGGACCCTCCTCAATCACTCTTCCGCTCTCGTCCAGCATTCCCTCCACCTCGCAGCCCCTGACGCTGATCAGCCCGACAGCCTTGACGAATTCGTCCGAGAAGTCGAATCCGGAGGGGGCGTTCGAGGTGGGCGGGCGCACGGTGAGCAGGAAGCAAACGTCATGCTTCCTCAGCCGCTCCCATTCCTGCTTCACGTTGTCCTTGAGGCTGAGGTTGACGGTGACGTCCGCCCGCACTCGCGACGGCTGCTTCTCGCCAATGTTCGGCTTGGCCACCTCGACGATGGAGAAGGAGGTTATGGGCTGCGCCATCCTGGCCCACCCGTTGAAGAGCACCTGCCCGTCGTCCGGACGCCAGGGCTTGAGCCTCATAATAGCGTCCTCAACGTCCCCGCGGATCTCGTAGGTAGACTCAAGTTGGAACAGCTTGAAGTTGCGGTAGAGGTAGTCCTGCAAGGTGAGGAACTGAAGGTTCAGCTTGGGCAGGGCCAGCACGCCCTCCCCGTTGTAGTACTCTCCCGGCACGATGTTCTCGTCCCAGATGACTTCCTCGGTCGGGTAGAGAGGCATATCGTTGAGCTCCTGCAGCTGGGACTCCCTCCTCTCGTGCCGGTACACCAGGAGCTCCACCAGGAGTTCCTTGCCGTACTTCTCC
>JAAUYJ010227410.1_pt1 | contig 11014 bp, 11 predicted proteins | sample 7278031 | NCBI WGS metagenome assembly JAAUYJ01 (sample SAMN14350222, study PRJNA611818) | marine sediment metagenome | isolation source: surface marine sediment (1.8m) | place: French Polynesia: Moorea | collected 2018-08 | reverse complement strand
CATAAAAAAATTCAAGGACAAGTCACAAGAACAATATACGTTTCATTCATGGAACTGCGGACTTGAATGAAAAATCATTTTCTAGAAAAGTTCAAGGGTTGATTTTTTTTAGGGTTTAGGGGTTTATATGTCGAGGAATTTCCCCGCCTTTGCCCCGGGAGCAAAAAACAGCACCCTCATTTAAAAGACTCGCTCGACCGACATTGAATAACGATTTTCTGGTGCAATCGATTTAGCAACTAATTATTCACCAGTCCTCCTAGTATCCCGTTGATGACCATAAGGACGTCCACTCTGCCGTCGTGGGCCTGGAGAAAAGGATTTGGAAATGGAGCTTTTCTCCATAAAACATGTGGGGATCGAACGGTTACCAGGAGGCTGTGGCAAATCGCCGTGATTCCACCGGCGAAGGAAGAGACGAGGGTGTTGCAGGAAGACTTGGCGGCAAGGATCCACAGGCGGCCGCTGATGCCTGCATGCAAGATATAAGACGACACGCCGCATTGTGCTTTTTATTTTCAAAGAAAGTCAATGAATGGAGACAGTTATTTTTTGTTGGTGCTTTTGATTTTTGGAAATTCTGCATTCTAGTGTTTTTTTTCATAAAATCAAGGTTTTGAATCTTAGTAAGTTCTGAACCCTGTGTAAATATTCAAAGATCTATTACAAATAAAAAAACTTTGTTTGGCAATTCTGATGTTTTGTCATTAAGAAACTCACCAAAAGTGCTCCCCGCGTTGAATGCGAGCCATCCCCACCACAGCATGAAGAGTCCCACGCATGCGTTGGTTGGGCTCCCCATGGGGGGGTCGCCTGGGATGTCCCAGCGACCAAGGCGGGCGCCCATCATTCTAGGAAAATATAAAATGGTTTTCCACATATTGAATTCGTTTAAATAATACTTTGCGGCTGTGAAGGCTGAGGCTCCCCCGACCAGGTGGACTCCACCTGAGCCTGCGATGTCCACAACTCCCTATTTCGCAATTCGCATATATTTGAAGCAACTTTGTCATTTCATTTTTTTCCTGAGAGAAGATCATGAAACTGTGAGAGTTGTTGTGGGGGGTCTAGTTTGTCAGATCAGTTCAAAAGACCAGCAAGTTTCGTTTTGTATACACTTTGGCTTTATAATTTCACTACAGGGTGGGATCTAAAATACATATATCTTCACTACTATTTCACTTCGGTTTAATAAATTGTCTTCAGGTTAAGATTCAGCCTCTCTCTTGTACTTGTGTTGATCTTTATACATCACTATTCGGCAGTTCTTTGAACAAAGCCTGTTTTTGTTTCGAATTAAAACAAAGTACCATCTTCTTGAGAAAGCCGTGTCCTCCCCACAGCCACCCTGCCGGGAAGCAGTAGACCACTGTGTTGAGCAGAGAGAAGATGCAGTAGGCGTAAAAGTTGCACCTGAAACGAAATACAATTCCCATGAATTAATTTTGATTGCTAAATAGGTAACTTGACTATATTCACCTCTCGGCAATTCCTCCTGACACGATGGTGGTGGCCGTGGTGGCAAACGAGAGCTTTTGAAATTTACTTTCTTTATTTGAGATATTTTGTAAAAAAACTATTAGTTTCCCACTTGGAAGAGGAAGGTTGTGAAGACTGGGCCTGAAGCCATTCCCTCGGCACTCACAAACCTTATACACGAAAGGCCAAAAATAATTGAGTTTGAAAGGGAAAATATGGTTGTTTCTGACAGTACCAGTTGCCCACTCCGAAGAAAGGGTTCGTCCCCGGCCCTGTTCCATAGCTGAGGCCGTAGCCGAACGCCCAGTAGGTGATGCCACCCTTGAGGGGGGGGGACAAGAACATACTTGTTTACAGACGAACGGCAACGACCACTACTACAGTTTCAGGACCGGGAAAGCTTCGCAGTAGTAAAACGACAGAAGAGGAGAAATCGGGGGAAATGAACTTTTGTCGAAAAAAATAATACCAGCACGACGTCCACCACGTTCTTCATCATGATGTTGGCCTCGTTCTTCAAAGAGACGCAGCCGGATTCGAGCATGCCAAAGCCTACGAAATAAAAGAGTTTCCCAAGGGAAAACTTTCTTTGAACATCGAATACCCGTTTGCATGGTGAATATGATGAATGAGGAGCATAGGATCCAATTGGCGTCGTCCCAAATCCAGCCGTCTCCTTCCTCCTCCCCTTCAGTTGTGGTGCCATTGCCAGAGAAATTGGCGAAAGAGCTTGATTTGGAGGAAGAGATGCTCTTTTGTTCCTCTTCGTACTCTTCGAAGGCGGCCGCCACCTCCATCTTGTAAGACTACAAGATAAGAGACTACTGATCAAAAAGGGTTGGAACGAGTCATCACAAGATGTCCACTTCCCAGGAGTACGAATAATTCAGTGTTTTTCCAAGCAAAGGGTAAAATCGTTCGACTAAGCTATCCGCCGCCGATAGAAGACCTTTCAAATATTGACTACCTTTTCTGAGTGGTCAGGAAAAGGTTTAAATGATCTCGAAAAGAGAAGACGAACATTACAAGATCATGTGTATACAACGAAACCGGCATGAATAAGCGACAGGGAATTTCTTTATTAGGGATCCTCATAATAAAGGGCTCCAGAATTGCCTGGCTTGAGGAGGCGGGTTTTCCCTGGCAGGAGGAAGGGGGAGAACCTGCATGAACAACTGTCTCGTCAAGGTTGGCCTGCCTCAATAGGTTTTAGCACTGGATTATTACTTAGATCAGGGCAGTTTCTTTATTATGGGGCCCTCATACTAAAGGAATCAAGAATTGCCTGGGGTGGGGTGGGTTCTCAGTGGCAAGAGGTAGAGGGAGGACCTGAATGAACAACTATCTGGTCAAGGTTGGCCTGGTTAACTCTGTTTTCCCACAGGAATATTTCTTAGATCTGGGAATTTTTATTTTGGGGCCCTCCTAATAAAGGGCTCAGAATTGCCCAGCTTGGGGTGGGTTCTCCCTGGCAGTAGGTAGAGGGGGGACATGCATGAGCAAATATCAAGTTAAGGTTAGCTGTCACATTGTTCTTTTCAGCCATGGTCGATTCGTACTACCGCTGAATAAGTGTTTTACTGTTTTTGCTAGCACCAAATTTGCCTCTGACGTAAGGCGGCGAGGCAACCTTGAGGTCAGAGTAGACGAGCAAATAGGCCACTATAAAAAGGGAAACAAATGAAAAGCCTCGTTTTATGCGCCTATTTCTACTAAGTTTGGAAATCAAACATTCTGGGGCAAATATTGGACTCCGAACGGCATTTTCGAAAAGTTTGAATGTGCAAGAAAGGCTTGAAAGGAGGCTTTTCGAAAAGAAAGACCAACAAAGATTTAAAAAAAACACCTGTTCAGATCTAACGTCGATATAAGGAAGAGTTTGGGTCAATCTTCTTGAACCTTCTGCCGGGAAGAGAGAGAGAAGAGGACGATCGAGGAAGATGCGGCTTTTCCTTTTGGCTGTGGTGGCTCTGGCCGCCTCGCCTGCGGTGGCGGCGAACACGGTAAAGAAATTATGAAATAACCACCATAGTCTTTGTTCCAAAAGTAACTAATGAGAAAAACGTGCCGATGAGACTCTAAAAAAGTATAGAGAAAAAAGGGATATTATATTTCGAAATCTAATATTATGGCACCTCCCCGCAGCTTCAAAAATTCTGGAAATTTTACGTCAGTCTACTGCAGGGAGCAAAAATTATTAAATATGAAGTCTTTAGTCTTCCCCTGTAGACCGTAAAGTCACGATTTGCCTATCAATACTTTTACTTTTATTTGCTTTAGTACGACTGCGAGTCCGATCCCATCAACGCCCCATTGCCAGAGGACGAGTCGTGCGGGATGCTCGACCTATCATGGTATACATACCACATCAGTTCGTTAAAAAAGCTTTAACATGTATTCGAATTTATTTTTTCTTTTAGCTTCTGGAAGGACGACATTGATCTGGACGACTTCCCCTCGGCTTGCCATGCGCAGAAGCTGGACCTGTTGGTACTCAACAAGAAATAAACCTTCTATAGAAAATAATTTTATACTCGATTGGGCCGTAGGACTGGAACACGTGCGGAGACGAGTGCAACCTTAACATGGTTTGGATATGTTTTTTAAAAATATTTCAACATTCCTTGAATATAATTGTTTTCATGTTCTTAGGAGCGCGTTAGGAGGCAGATGTCAGACATTGGTCTTAGCAGGGAGTTTGACGACTGCGCAAACGAGCTCAAGCTCGACGGATGGAAGTTCTTCTTCTCGGTAATGTTGCTTTTTAGGAAAACGCAAGGGAAACATGATCAAAATCCTTTTTCTTCCCCCCCTTCAGGATCTTTCCTACGTGGAGGACGAGATCCACAGCCTGATGGCCTGCATGCAAGACGCCGTGTACGATGTGAGTGGCAAAGTAGGAAGAATCCGCAAAGGACAAAACAACCAGCAGCAGCGACAGTAGTAGCAGCAGTAGTCGTAGTAGTAGCAGGGGCAAAAACAACAATACCAGCAGCAGTAGCAAAGTAGTTGCAACAACAAAAACAGCAGCCGCAGCAGAAACAACACAAAAAGACACCATAGTAGAAAAAACACTGGAACAAAGCAACACTGTACTGTGTGTAGCTGTGGGCAACAAACGGTAGCAAACGAGAACTCCTCCGTTCCCGTTGACAGATCTGCCACGCTCCGTCCGAGTACGATTGCGCTGCGGACCCCTTCCACCATCTGGACCTGCAGTCTGACTGTTCCAGTCAAAAGGAGCACTTCTTCGACGTCTGCTACAGGCCTGACCTGGAGGACTACCCCGACCTGTGCATGGCCGACGAGCTACACATCGTCGACTGGGACAACTGCTACAGGGACGTCGTCCTGGTAACAGAGAGTGACCAGTTTGGGTGATCGGAAAGCGAAAAAAATGTTTCATATTCTTCGTTGCAGAACATTAAGAAAACCAAGGACAAGCTGACCGACATCGGCCTCCGTGTTGAGGTCGCCAGATGCGCGCAGGTAAAAATTTCAATTTAAGCTTGTTCTCTCTTTTCCTTTTTTGTCAATATGTTTGCTTCATTAGGAGCTCGAAGAGAAGAAGAGCGACGGTTTCTTTGACGGCCTCTTCGGCGTCTTCTCCAACAGCGACCGCGACCGCTGCGAGAGCGAACTGGAGATGATGCACCAGTGCATAGACAGGGAGATACACGACGTGAGAATGCACACCAAAGTCAATTCTGATGTTGATCCTACTTGTTTTCTCTATTGTCAAAGGTCTGCGACACCGTCCACGGCGACCACCTCCTTCATGGACACGATCACGGCCCCGAGGAGGAGGAGGATGACCACGACCACGATGATCATGATGAGGATGATCTTGACGAGGATGACCACGATGAAGATGATCATGGTGACGAAGAGGAAGATGATGTTCCCCCCGCCTCCAACTCCGAAGTCGAGCCTCAAGACGAAGAGGAGGAAGCGGACCACGACCATGACGAAGAGGAAGAAGCAAATGAGGACAAATCCGCCCAGGAGCAGGGCGGCGATGACGGTGAAGAGGAAGAGGACGAGGTTGTCGAGAATGACAACGGCGACGAAGAGGAGGAGGAGAAGAAGAAGAAGCTTGTGTGCCCCAAGTTCTCCCAGGAGCCTTGCGACGGCCGCCCCACCGATGACATTTACGGAGTAGGCGACGTCACCGTGGGGAAGCTGAAGGACAACGCCGGGATCACCCTTGCCATCGACATGGCACACATGTACTACGACTTCCAGCAGGAGGCAGAGAAGCCAGAGGACGCAGAGGACGCATTCCTGGTGAGAATAGAGCGCTGGATCGAGCAGAAAGATATGGGGAAAATCTATACTCCGGTTTTTTTTCCAGAACTGGCTCAAGTCCATCGACGCGTACACCAGCTGGTCCAAGAGGGTGTACAAGTGCCTGGCAGAGTACTGCAGGGGATTCGACTGCAGCCACCACGAGCACCAGCATGGAAATATTGGAGGAGGTAAGAAGACATCCTGATTTGAACAGTTGTCAAAACGTCGTCGGCCTAGATGAGGAGGGAGCGGAGGAGGCCGGCGACGAGGACGACAAGGATTGCCCTCCTAATGAAGAAGATGCTGATGCAGATGCAGATGCTGATGCTGAGCCCGCAGAGGACGAAGCCCAGCAGGGAGAGGAGGATCAGGACCTGGACGGAGAGGGTTGTTTCGAGCCCACCATCATCCAGATCTACAGAAAGACCGAAAACGGACAGGTTAGGATTGGCTCAGTTTCTGTGCCAAGAACTCCAACAAGGCTTTAAGTATCTTAGGACCTCTTCATCGTGGGAGGCAACACTGTGGACGGCAGCGAGATCCCCCTCCACCCCTACCCCGTGGGAGACGACACCCTTTGGACAAAGTACCAGGGATGGATCCAGGGCAAGGAGGCCCTCAGTCCAAACTGGCCTGATGACGTGAGAATCGAGAACTTTTTCCTCTTCCTGACCTTTGGTTGGATCTTTGATGGAAACATTGGTGATTTTTGCTTCTTGTGGTCATTGGCTCTTTTTGCTGTTGTTGCACAAGGACAATCAAGAACAGACTTTGTTCAATGACCTGCGGCATTGACAACATTGAAAAAATAGAAAATAATGAAAATACTTTTTTTATATCAAAACACCTTAAATAAAATCTTCACTAAGAATTTATTCAATTCAAATGTAAGAGATTCCATCCCAAAGAGAAGTATGAGCAGGGAGCAGCAGATACCATTCCAAAGTATAGTGAATGACCAACGGATCCTGATTTTGATCTTACTGATTCCAACCAAAAGAAAAATCTGGTCAAGGAGCGACGGATCCCACTTAGAAGAGAAATCTGGTCAAGGAGCGACTCTCACCCCGAAAAGAAATCTGGTCAATGAGCAACGGATTCCACCCTGAAAAAAAATTATGCATGCAGATAAGATAGTAAAGTGAAGTCAATAAAGTTGATCTTGACCTTAGGTCTACCTTTGTGGTCATGACCTCAAAGTAGTCCACCACTACAAACAACAACTCTTACAGTTTTATGACCTGTCGACTTCGCCACAGGTAAAAAGGCCTGGACATGTGTTGCTCCTTTCTCCACCAGGACCTTCCGCTCCGTTGGACCTCCTCCGACCCCCAGGAGGAACTCTACAGCTACTACAATGATCACTCCGACCACGTCTGGGAGCTAGAATCAGACATGAACTGCTGCAGGGCAAAGGAGTTCAAGGTTTACAATGAAAATACAAAAGAGGAAGAAAAAAAAGTTTTACTTGCTATTGATTCAACAGTTCCGTGCTCACGTTGTGGACCACAACAAGCAGGTAGTGGCTTTAAATTTCACGCCATTTGGCACAGAAATGTTAATTGAGACAAGTTGTATTTGACATAAAATTAAGAACGGCGACTGGAACTACGATGACTGGGAGGATCCAAACGGTTTCTACCACGTCGGAGAGTGAGTGTTTCCCTTAAAAATAAAATCAATGAAAATAAAACATTTTGCAAACTTGCTCTTTCAGGTGCGGCAAGATCAACTACTTTGTCTGGCAGGAGGACACTGTGGAGACCACAGAGATGATGGCAGTCGGGCGCAGCAGCCGCAGATAGAGAGCGTGTCTTCTTGGCATTTTATTACGTGAGACATTCGGTATGCACAAAAGACAGCACCACGGTGGAGGGACTAAAAAAACACGCACTGTGATTTGGCGACTGAAATAATAAAAAAGAGAAGCAATCAATTGAAGACAAGTGCACCCTGCGATCCCCTCTTCCTTCTTCTTCCTGTTCAGCGCTAGGTCCGAGGCCTGGTTCAGCTGCACGTATGCGAGCAGTTCGTCCGCCGCTGTAGAAGTCTGTTGGTTGGGAAAGAGCAAAGGAGAATATTTCAAAGCTTGGTTACTTAAGGCTGTCTTCGTGGGCTGGGCACCCAACCACATATGAATAGATTTCCTAAATCTAGTAAGTGCCGCAAAACCACGCAAAAAGAACTCAGGATAGATCTACTGCATGCAGTTCCAGTCGCCTTCCCACTGCAATTGTGACAGTTTTTGTTCCTGTTTTGTGCATTATTATTGGCTTTACGACCCTTTTTTGCTGAAGAAAAAAAGTGGTTGGGCAAAACTGAGCATTTTATGTCACCTTGATCCTTTGCACTTCCAGCTCCTGCTTGAGCTGCTGAATCATCCGCTTGTATTCCTCGATTTTGCGCCGCTCCGCCCTGATCAAATCCAATATTTGGATCAGCATTGACGTCAATTTGCTTTTCTTAAAAAATACTGCAAATAGCAAATACCGAGCAAAAAGATTGTTTTTTACACTCTTTTTAAGGACCGGTGTCCAGGTGTTTCTTTTGAGATATGCAAACTAAAAATCCTCACCTCGTGTAGGTTTGCCCTCCAGACATTTTGTGTGCTGTTGATCGAGAGATCAAATATTGTCGAATTCGGCCCCAACATCTTTCTTCTACACTTTTCCTCTGCAGTCTGAAGTACGTACGTAAGAAGTCTTTCCAATTTTTTTTTTGTGGCATAGCCGAGCAGGTCTAGGACTGCTTTGTGACGTTCTTCTTCTTCTTGTTGTTGTTGTTATGTTAGTTGACATTTTTCTTATATTGTCAAGACGATCTCCTACAATTTTTTTCAAAAAAAAGTTGTGGATCTTAGTGGGAAAAGATCATGTGCCAAATTTGAGCCCCTTGTGACCAACAGTTTTGCCAAAAATGGCCAAAAAGGATTCATGGGTTTTTTGCAATTTCACGTTTTTGGGTTTTTTTGACTCCCAAAATGACTTCCTAATTCAAATTTGACCTAATCCGCCCAACATAATTTGGGGGTGCCCAATCTTTTCAATTTTAGGTTTTTTTTCTCAAGCCACTCCATATACTTTAAAATTTGGATTTAAATATAATTCAAATCTTTTTTTCTCTCTTTTGGCACCTTTCTGTTCAATGCTTCACATTTTTTCAAACATTTCTCTTTTTCTGTATTCATTTCCTTGCCGCAGGCCTTCAAAGAGTGTCTGTTTGTGTTCCTCCTTTGCTCCGGTGGGATTTTTGCCTCTTTCTCCCTCTCCTCTTTTTGATGTGGTTTTCTCCGTTGTTTTCAGCGTCGTCGGCTGTGACGTAGCTGGTGGCGAATGGTAGATGGTTGATGTCATTTTCCGAGGTCTGAGAGTGACATCTGGGTCATTCTTTGCGTTCTCCTTGTATTTCAAAATCAATAAACATATACAGTTAACTGCTAGGATTGCAGTACATATGTTTTAAATACTTTTAGAGGATAATACCGGTACAGTACATTACTTGTCTGGTTTCCCCTCCTTCCTCCCTTTTTTCTATTCTCCTTTTATCAAGGGAAGCCCACATACACATGAACTGTAGCACATCCACCATCACAGTTCGAGTATTCGTCGCTTGTTTGGGGGAAAGGGAAAGTTTGATAACGACTCAAGCACGGAAAAAGAAGTGAGGGAAAATGCGGGAAGAAAAAAAGCTCTCGGATGCTTTTTCCAAGTTTTCAACTTGGCGTGTTTATCCACCATGCATCTGCGTTTATGATAGTTGGGTGTCCTGTACAGATAGTTTGTGTATGATCGTCTTTTTCTCCAAGGTGTTCTGACCGGGACGGTGGCGGCGGCGGCAGCGGCGGAAAAGGCGGTGGCCCACCACCACAAAAAAGGTGTAAATGAACCCAACGCCGCCGCAGCATGATCGAGGGCAAAAGTAGACTCCAGCCCAGGTGAAGAGGAGGAGGAGGCAAAAAAGGGTCTCCGCCACCACCACGTTTACGTTTTTCATGTGGGGAGGGCTTGTTTCTCAATTTTGACGCAGGAGGAGTAAGGTACTCAGTGGAGTCAGAGAGCCAGGAAAGCATACCGGTATTTACAAAGTGGAGACCGCCGCCCAATTCAGATGGAAAATTGTTAGGGAAACATGTTGAAAGCAATAGCAAAAGTAACTTTCTTGCTCCGAAAGAAGTCTAGCTCAAGATTGAAATGTAATCCTTGGCCAAATCTTTCCAGACGGCAACAAAACAAAACCTTCTTATCCGTCTCTCCCGCCGAGTCCTCACAGCTTGAAGGGCCCACTTTGTGCGGCTTTCAACACAGTAGTAGTAGTATACCTTTCCAGGCGATTGACCTCAATTCGGGAAATGGAAAGTCTTCATGTTTACACTATGGGATTATGCACGAAGGAACGAAGTCGATTTCTCTTTTTTGCCCTTTTGGACTTTCTCTTCATTGCTGCTGAGACGATGACAGGAAACGTAAACGGAAGAAGGAAGAAGGAGAAACATCGTTTCCTGGCCCCTTCTTCCTCTTCCTTCCTTACCTCTGTTGCCATCTGCTTTTCCAGGGATGTACGGGTACACTCGAAAGCAGTAGTAATGTCCGCAGAATCAGGACATCTTGTCAAATGATACCCCAAGTTGATACCAGAGCCAAAGACTCGTCCCTAATTTGGAAAACCTACAGAAAGGACCACTGAGGTTTCTGAGAAAAACATACAGCTCGAAGATTATGCAGAGGGAAGCGAAAGCCAATCATTCACCCCTATCTCCCATGAGAGGAGAGAACGGGAAAGCTGTATCTAGAGGTGAAAGTGTACTCGTTTGTACACCGTACACCGAAACACAAATCATGCGCGGAGCTTCCAGGTCTTGGAATGGAATGGAGGTCAACAATTCGGCACTGTAGTACATATGCTGGTACAGCTATTTTGCTGAACCCAAACATTGGTCATTCTGGTCAAAAGTGTCTCTCGCTCTTGTTCCTCCGATCTGTGTATCCCCCAAGAGGCATGAAGGAAGTGGAGGAATAAGAGGAGAAGATGAGGCCACGCCTCTTTTTTCAAGCCCCCAAGCAACTGTATCGCACGCCGTCTTCCACTTCTTCACCCACGCCCCGCCAAATCTCGCCTCCTGCTCCTCCTTTGCAGAAATACAGAAATAGTCTGCTTCGATTTGGGTATAAAAGGCGGGCAACCCCAAAAGTTTTGCCTTCTTCCCCTGCAAATTCGGCAGGATCACAGAAACTCTTGATATTTGAGT
>JAAUYJ010059322.1_pt1 | contig 11018 bp, 18 predicted proteins | sample 7278031 | NCBI WGS metagenome assembly JAAUYJ01 (sample SAMN14350222, study PRJNA611818) | marine sediment metagenome | isolation source: surface marine sediment (1.8m) | place: French Polynesia: Moorea | collected 2018-08 | reverse complement strand
CTTTTCCTCTGAGTGTTTTGTGGTTCAACCCGACCATGCGACCTTTCCCCCTCCCCTAAAACCTACGCCGCAGCCGCCATCAACTGATAAACTCTTAATTTGATTGTTTCATCGAAGCGTGTGCGCAACGCGGGTCGGCCGGTTGGGTGCGTGAGGCAGGTACGACATTCGACGAATCTATTTTTCCTATTTGAGGAATTTCGCGCGCGTTTTCTTACACGCGTCGGTGAAAGTGTCGCCCACCGTGCGGTGGAAGAGGGAAGGTAAATGACTATTTGGCATGGAAAGTGGAGGAGGAGGAGGCAAAGGGAAGAAGAAGGAAAGGTAAAAGGATTGACTGTCAACAACTGCATGCAAGCAAGAGAGGCTTATCCATTCTGTTCGCTTAGAAAGGAGGGAAAGGAAATTGGAAAAAAAGACGGCGGACACGCAATGACTTCCCTTCCCTGAAACCAACGGAAGATGACAATTAATGCGATTAAATATTGCTATTATTAGAAGGGAGAGGAGCGAATGAAGCGAGGCGTGTTTGAAGCCGTTGTAAGAAAACCGTTTTCCCCTTTCTTTCCTGTAGAAAGAAAATACGATGCGAGGTTGAAAATGTTCGCCTCGGGGATTTTCCTCCTCCCTCGAAAGGTGTGTGTAGGAGGAAGGAGGAGGAGGAGGAGGAGGAGGAGCTCCCTGAAAGAGGTGAAATAGCCCTTCTCCATCCTTTATCAGAAGCCCTTTTCTGGGGAGAAAAGAACAAGAGGTTTTTCCTACTTTACATACTTTGGCGTATATTTCTTTGTCCTCTGGGCAAAAGGGTTATTTTTTGTGAACGGGTGCCATAGAAATAAGAAGTAGATGTATATGTTTCGGGCCCTCTTGTGGTACATGAACCTGGTTAGCAATTGTTGCTTTCGACTGAAGACTATAATTTTTTAAAAAGGGGTTTGTATATGCCTTCAAAGTTATGATAGAGTTGAGTGGCGGATCCGCCTTTTTCGCCAAGCTGTGGTCTGCGAAGGAAGGAAGGGAGGGGCGCGCCCGAGAAAGGAAAAAAAGCGAAAAAACGTTCAGACAAAAACGGCGGAAAAAGAAGGGGAAAATGCTGGGAGGTACCATTACAGATAATGATAGTATTGACGGGAAAAAAAAGGAGGAGGAGGAAAGGGAAGAAGAGGTGGCGTTGGTGCTTGGCTTGTGCCCCAAGCGTAGAAGCAAGCTACCTACGCGGGAGGAATATTTTTTTGTCCGAAAAAAAGTCAGTGCTCCTCTTTTTTTTGCTTTTTCCAAAGTTTTATGGCCTTTTCTCCTCCTCCTCGGAATTCATATTTTAATAACCCTTCTGCTTCATTTCACCTGTCCGTACCCGAAATTAGCATCCGTTATGGATCTTCGGTTGCCTGCGGGCGGAGGGGCAGAAAAGAGAAGTACAAAATATACCCAAAAATCGCCTCACAGAGGACCCAAAAAAAGGAGAAAAACGGTTATTGTTTCTCTTTTGCCTCCTTCTCCTTCTCCAACCCTTTTCCCTCTCCCCATTTTTGCCCGAGTTAAATTGAGGATGAAGAATCCCAAATTCCCAACTCTTTTTTTTGAACTGTACGTAGTTGCCTCGCCGCCGTCATTTTCAATTTCACGAGCGGCAAAAAAAAGAAGAAAAGGGGAGAGAACGGTCGGTCAGTTTGAGTCGTGAGTCAGTCACACACAGAGAGACCATTCTCCTCTCCATTTTATGCGCCACTGCCTCCTTCTCCTCCTTCCTCCTTCTATGCGACCGTTTGATCTTCCCCTCTACCATATCCAGCATTGGAGGAGGCACACATGGATGCGTGCGAAGAGGAGGAGCGGGGAACCCCCTTCTCCTCCGCCTTTTCCTTTTGTGTATGAGTGATTTCAATTCGGATCTCCTCTTTGACCGGAGGGAGGATCGCGTGTGGGTGGCCAAAAGGTATAAAGGGTGAAATGTGAAAAGGGGCCATTGGAGTGCTTGAAGAAATGGAAGGAAACAGAATGTTCGTGATTGCTCTGATTCTTACGTACAACAATACAGTACTACTTAGGTTTTTTTTCCCCAAGATCTCCATGCGAGGCCGTAACCTGAACTGTCGTGTCCACGCGCCATCAGCCACTCAATTTCTCTGACCGAACGACAGAAATACACCAACCCCCCTAAAAGAGGAGACCGAATTTCCCGTGTCGCTCGGTCGGTCGCCGCCGAATAAGAGGGGGAAAGGGAGATGCGGGGACGGAAAATTGGAATGGACATACACACAGGACAAGGGCGACATCACGTATGAAGGGACCACCGTCGCAAACACAATAGAATCCGTATCGCTGATTCAAATCTATTTTCCCACATATCGCTTTTTTGAACGCGGGAGTCAAGTGCCCGAATGTTCGCACAGGCGATACTCGAGAGTGACCCAAAACAAACCAGGAAACGGACGAACATCGGCCGCCGCCGCCGCCGCCGCCGCCAGTCACTCACATGCACATTGAATATACAATGGGGGAAGGAGGGAAGGATATTACATTCCCAAACTGACAGACAGACGTGAAAGTAGTGGAGAAGGGGGCTGATAAGGGGTTTTGACCAGGGGACAATGGGGGAGGGTGAGTCACTTGGGTGGTGAAGCATACGACGACATTAGAAAAGGAGCGTGGAAATCGGGTCCAGTTTTTTATCGGAATATTGGGGAGGGAAACTGAGGAAAGTGGCAAGCTGGAAAAGGAGAGAGAAAAAGATGCTGGAATTGATGTGTCTTCCTTTCTCCCGTGCTTTTCTCGTTCCATGGCTAATAAATGACTTTTGTCTCCCTCTTTCCTCTCTCTCTCGGGAGGGAATGGATGTTGGTTGCCTTCTTTCCTCCTCCCACCAAGATGACCCCTTTCTCCTTTCTTCTTCTGCCTGATGAGCCAATTCCATTAGGATCAATAGGGAGGGGAGGGGAGGCCCCCTTTCTTCCGCAGTCCAAATTGATCACAGAAATGGGGAAAGGGAGTGGGAAGATAGGGTTTACTCATGGGCGGAGAGAAGAAAAGGAAATTGCGCTGGTCTTCAGAGGAAGCAAAGAGGAATAAAATTCCATCGAAGTGTACATACTGTAGTGTTGTTCTCTCCCCGTCTTGACGTCTTAGTTAGTAATAATTTATTTGCTTTTTGGTTCGAAAAGTTATTTGATTCCTAGATTTTTAGTCGAGGCCAGTGTGACATAATTGGCAAATCCATTGCCATTTCTTCACCAAGGACGGAAAAAAGACATTTGATGCTAGTCATCCTCCCCAAGCCTCGAGGACATCTCGAAAAATCAAGAAGGAGAAAAGAAAAGAAAGGCTCCCCAACCCTCTCCCGGCCCTCGATGAAGTCTCGAGAAAGAAGAAGAAGAAGACCAAACAACGTCTTTCTCTTTCCCGGAAGAAGAAAAGGACGAAACAACACAAGGAGGGGGAAAAGAGGAAGAGGCAATTTTGTGGCTCAGCGTCGCCGTCCTCCCTCCCAAAAAAAGCACGACCATTGGATTGGCAGAAAAGAGAACGGGGGGAGGAGGGGAGAAAAGGCAATTCGAGCGTCGTCGTCGTCGACCGAGGCTGCTTTGGTCTCTTATCCGCATTGTGTTGGCGGCGGAGAGAGGAGGACAGTTGTTGTAGTGGGGGGGAAGGGGAAGTCGAAATATGTCCGAAGAGCGAACACGGTCGTCGCCCGCCCTCCGGTCGGCCATCCATGGTTAGTGCCACATTAGTAAAAGCCGCCTCTCTCTCTCTCTTTCTCTCTATCCCCGTCTCTTCTTCTCTTTTTCCGCTGTCCGCAATCTCCCCATGTACCCTTTCGCTCGTTTTCCGGGTGCGAAATTCGACAGACTTGAAAATAGTTTTTAATTCATATTTAGCCACCTTTGAAGGGCGTCTGCAGCGGTCCCTTTGTAACTGAATTTGCCCCAACTAATTGGCGAATCTCGGGCGTTCGCCTCTCGGTCAGTACCAGAGCAGCAGCAAAGGCAACAGATCCGATGAGATGATCCCCCTCCCCCCCTTTTCCTCCCTTCCGTGGCAAACCAACCAACAACAACAAAAATGGTCGAGCGACGGGGGAAATGGGTGTGGGGGAGCGAAAGAAAGAAATGAAGGGGCCAATTTGCTTGATACCTCTTTTTTCCACCGTGCAGGCTGACAAATGCTAGTTTGGTAAAAATATTTTGCTGAAGAAACTAAGGCATAATTAAAGTTCATTAACGCAAGAGAATGACACAAAAAAGTTAAGTTGAGAAGCTAAAATTAAAAATAGTAATCGTTGAATTTATCACCGTCTACTGAGGGAGATGATGATGGTTATGATTGCTCCCGCTTTTGCCCTCTCCCGCTCTCACCCCAAAAGGGGGAAGACAGGAGAAGAAGAGAAGAGGCAATCTGGGCAGATGCTCCCTTCCCCCTTACCCTTTCCTTCCTGCAGCAAAAGTTTGACACCCATCACATTCCCTCCTTTTCCCCTCGGCCAAAGTCCCACTTCCTCGTTAATGACTCAATGGACGGAACAAAGACTTTCACCAGAATATTTTGTTGGAAATATTGTTTGCAGGACAAAAAATCGTGGGACTGTATTTCTTAAGAAGTGAGGGAAAGGAGCATGTCATTTATATCTTCTTCCCTTCCAGAGGGAGGGAGGATAACTTACTTTTCCAACCATCCACCGTAAAACCGACGTCGGCCCATCCGTTTCTTCCTTTCCCCTTTTCCCAAAAAGCTATCTCGAAAATGGACGGGAGAAGAAGGAAAATCCCTCCTTTCAGCCAAAGACTTGAAATGTGTCACTACACGGCAGAAGCTCAACCGCACGGAGGAGAAATACTTACGAGAATTCACCATTTACTATTATCGGGTGATCTAGCTTTTTTTAAATGGCCCTGTAGGTTTCAAATGAAGATAAAGGCAACAACCTATTTTCTGCCATCGGATAATATGTTGTCGAATTTCTCTCTTTTGAGCACAATCGCGCCCTTCTTCTTTTCCTCCCCTGTCGACTTTAAAACCTTCTTTCCATTTGGGAAAGAGCGGTGGGCGCGGTCGGTATGGCACATAGCGGACACACGCAGATAGGAGAGGGGGAAAGAAGTCACCCTTTTCCTCCTCCTCCTCCTCCTCCGCCCACCCGTATCAACCCAGGGAGGAGAAACGCGAAAACCCAGACAAATCGAAATCGTATTCAAATGATGTGAGAATGATAGATGAAAAGGGGGAGGGAGAAAGGATGGAAAATCCGACTCAAATCTCCGTCGTCAAGAGATATTTCAGCCAATGGAAAAAGGGGAGTTCTCCCATATGCAAATCCGGAAAAAAAGAATTATTGCTCTTCTGGCTCGAAAATGCGGTTTCAGCCTCCCCCCAAACCCCTACCGCACTTTCACAGACCCCAAATTGGCGGGAGAGAGGCAGCAGCACACGTCACCCATCAATCTGGACCTATTCTATTTTATTCCACAAATTTTGGAGCTAGGGTCTCCCAAAGGCTGCAATTGCTCTCCGACGCCGGGTTAAAAAAAACCGTTTTTAACCACCCGAACAAACAACGATCCACCCCACATTGGCTTTTTGCCCCCCGGCGAGAAAAAAAGAGGGAAGGGAGGGGGTACTCATCAAATGTCAACAATCCCCTCCCCTCAGTCCGGGCCGGGCGAAGCAGGGATTTTTTTTAGACGCCGCTAGTTGGTAAAAAAGGAAGGGAACTGGAGAGACGCCTCCTCCTTTTCGTCTTCTGTTCAGAAATTCAATCCCCTCCTCCAAGGTCAGAAGACAGCCTTCCCTTCTATTTTAACCCTTCCGCGCCCAGTTTGTCTCCATCCTGCTGAAGCAACACTCATTTTGAAGTTTTTAGTAGTGGGAAGAACAACAATATCGGCTTTTAAGAGGCGGAAGAGAGAGGAGAAGTCAAAGACCCGACTGTTCCCCTCCTCCTCTCTCTCGTCCGAATCCAAACAACCCTAAATCATCTTATAATGCCCCCCTCCCCCTTCAAAGCAGGAAGCCGATGTTGGAAATCTCTTTTTCCCAACGAACCCTGAAGTCGTTTTTCCGATCGCGCGGCGGCAGCATCGAACACAAACTTCTGCTTTTCCCCCAAACGGGAGGGGGGAAACATAACGTGGATGGGTTCGTTGCCTCTTTCTCCCCATCCCATGCTTGTGTTGTAAGTACTTCACTCAACTCACGTTTGGGGGAAAGGGGGAGTGAGTGAGGCAGAACGAAAATTATGTCTCCTCTCCTGACAATCCATTGGGGCGTTTCTCTCTCTCCTCCTCCTTTTAAAATCGAAGTGTCGCCCCCAGACACAAAAGCCAAAGCCTCTCCCCCTTCCTCCTCCAGCGAGCATTCAGGCACAAAAAATCTCTCAAGCCTTTTAATCCTCCCTCCTCCTCTTCTGGCGTGTGAGTGTATGGGCGTCTTCCTCCTCCTCCTTTTCTCCTCCTCTGATTAGAACCCATCAGAAGAACCTTCTTCCCTCCATTACCTTTTTGGAGTCTCTCCTCCTCACCCTTTCAAAAAGGCGGAGGAGGAGGAGGCGCCATATGTCACTGCTTGGAAGGAGAGAGTTCCTCCCTCTCATCACTCTAATTGATTTCTGCTGTTCTATTGACACCACAGCAGTCTACAGGGCCAAGTCACACCCAGGGACGAAATTCGCCGAATACATATATGTTGTGCCCAAAGTTGGAAGAAGAGGGGGGGGAAAGCAGTTTTTCTTTGCTCTCACTTCTCAAAATTGGCGAATCCCTCACCTCTTTTGTCCCCTGCCGCCTTTTAAAGGTACGGCCGCCTCCGCCTCCGCCTCCACCTCCGGAGAAAGAGAGATACTTTTTAGGGGCGTCGCTGTTGTTGTTGTTCCAGCCGCCGCATGTACCAGACCCCCTTCTCCTTCCTCGCGTGAGGCGCGTTCGTTCGTTCGTTCGTCCTCCCTTTTGCATATGTCTCCTCCTTCCTCCCTCGCATTTCCCTCGTAATCAATGGAGCGTCGTCATAAGGCGTTTATTTCTTCCGTACACGTTCGGGAAATAGGAGGGAGCATGCACATGGAAAAAAGGGATGGGATGGGAGAAAAAACGCGCCTCGCATGCCAACGAAGCAGGAAATATATTTCCGCCGCCCAAAAACATGGGCGCCCTTGTTGTTCAGTAAAAAGATCAGTAAAAGGGATTGAAATATGACTTACTAAATCTCACACAGGAAAAAAACACATATCCCTTTCGCATATGTTTTGCGTTTTCCCGCGAACTTTATGTGACTTTCCCACCCCCGCCCGCCCCCCTCCTCTGACTTCCACACCCACTCATCCACATCGACAAAAAATAGAAGGGGTTGGAGAGAGGCGGGGGCGGAGTCGCTCGAAGGGGGTAAGGGGGGTTGTTACTCATGCAACGTCGTTGTATGAACTGTACAGAGCCGATTCCATTCAATCCCCTCCCTCTCCCCCTCAACCCCTTCCAGCCTTTTTTCCATATCGTTAAGTATGGAACAGACGCACGAACGAACTGCTGCTCTTCTGATGGCTTTTGTTTGTTATCAGCTCTCTTCGTTGCCGGCGGCGGCGGCGGCGGCGGAAAATGGAAAATGGAGGGGGATTTTTTGCGTCATTTCGGAGTCAGGTCACGTACGTCCAGAAAAAAAGAAGAAAAAGTCGGCGGCGTTATCGGCAGAAGGGGAAAGAGGAAAGGAAAAGTCGTCGACGATGGCGCGTGGTGGTAATTAACAAAACTGGAATTCTCCCCCGTTGGGATGGAGGGGAAATGGAAGGATTTGAATAAAATATGTGAATGGCAGCGAAAGGGTTGGTTGTTGGGTGGGGGCGGCGGGGGAGGATGAGTAGGATGACGCAGCGGGCGGCGGGGGTGGATGGAGGATCCGAAGTCAGCCAAGAATTCTTTTCGTCTCTTCGTTCGCCTGGTTTGACTCCAAATATTATGGGACATACAATACATAGACAAATGCAGAAAAAGGCAAAACATAATTTTTTGCATCGTACTTCTTTACCTATTTTTGTGAGATACCGAAAATTTGCGCATAGGTGTCAAAGTACGTATCCCTCGGTTGTCTTTGACGTCATTTTTTCTTGGCACCAGTCTTGCAAAAAAGGGGGAGGGAAGAAAATCTTCTCTCCTTTCCTCGGATCGATGAAAGCCAGCGGATGAGGAGGAGGAGGAGGAGGAAGAGGAGGAGCGTGGGTGGATTTTGGAAACTGGATGGGAGAAATTAAAAATCGGGAAAGAAGGGGGAGGGGGAAAGGCGAGATAGGGACGTCGAAAGCAGAAATCCTCATTTCGGAGGACGAGGCTAACGACCTTTTTCGCTGCTGAGGGTGAGGCGTGGGAGGAGGAAAAAGGAATGGTTTTTTGCCGAGGAGAGAAGGATGGATGATGATACCAGGAGAGGGGGGAAATGTTGATATTCAAAGTCGAAATCGGGTAAACAGGGTGAGCCAAAATCAGCAAAATATTTGTTTGCGCCTTTTTGTGCAATGTAATATGTGCAGGCGAAGTAGCTTTTGTTTGGTAGCGCAACAGAAGACGAATTCTTCGCTGGCACCAAAAAAGAAGCTTTTAACAATACCGGGTCATCTTTCTGTTCCTATTCTTTTCTATCTTTGTCTCTTCTTCGTCTCTGATGAAACTCGATTTTTGGAGCAGAAAGCGTAGGCGGAGAAGGGGGAAGGAGGAGATCTTTTCCATTCCAATGATGTCTCCCTCGCCGCCGCCGCCCCCTCCCTCCGTCCCTCCCAACCCTTCCTTTCCCCCATTGATTCTTTTGTCTTTGGGAATTTGCATTTAAATTTGCTCTCCTCCCCCAACCCTCCCTGAACGGGGAGACTGGAGCGGAGGGGCAGTCGCCGGAATTGGATGTTGAACAACTTGTTTCGCCCTGGAGAAGGGAAGAAGGGGTTGGAGACGAAAAGGGATCACCTTTAGCCCCCATAAACATCACCTAACTCCGTTTCCTGAACTCAAGTCCATTCAACGAAAACCTTTTTTTCGAGGGAAACTAAGTTCGGCTTTTTTTGCCCCATCTCTTTTGACATCCGGGGTCGGAGCGAAGAAGAGAAGGAAGAGGAGAGACGATGGGAGCAAAAAAACCCTGCTATCAGCGCCTGTCAATCAGCCATCGCCATCACCCTTCCACTTGGGCTGTGGCGTGTTTCCCCCACTCAACGACAAGCCACAAAAAACCTTCCTTTTTGGTATTTTCCCCTTTTTGGGGAAGAGAACAAGTGTTTCCCTTCGCCCCAAAAGTAAGTTGTTAGGGGGACCAATTTGCTGATCGGAATCACCGATCTGTATTGGCAGAAACTGTCTTGTTAAACAAGACCCGAACCCCTCCTTTCCCCCATCAAACCGAAAATACCTCCAATTTCCTTCCCCCCTTTCCCCCTTTATCGGCCCTTCCCTTCCCCAACCCCTCTATTTGTTCGGCAAAAGCCGACAAAAGGAAGAAGGGAATTCCTTTCACCCTGCTCCCCTTCTTTTCCTTTTCCCCTTTTAGGGAGTCAATTGATCGTGTGAACCCAAGGGGAGAAAAAGGGGGGAGGGGACCCCACCCAAGCCGATTGGAAAATCGCCCCCTTTGCTGCCTGCCAAAAAAGGGGAGAGAAAAGGAGGGGATCGTTCCTTGTGGCAACAAGTGGGGGGAGGGGATCTCGGCCGATATCATCAATTTTTATGGGGAAAAGGTGGAAGGGAGGGGAGGAGAAAATGGGGGAAATCCCCTCTCTTTTCTATTCTATATCCCCCCTCAACTTTTCCACTGGTTCAGAAAGCAGCTCCCGCCCTGCGGCGCCGCCTTTAGTGCCCAAGTTGCTGCGGGGGGAGAGGAAGACAGGGTGGAGGGAGGGGGAGAGCGAAAGATTTTCCATTCTCGCGCCTCCTCCGTTCGTCCGTTCGCCAAAGAGCTTTTTGATGGGGAAGAGACGAAATTGAGTGGAGTCATTCAGGCGGGGTTGATGGGGTCTCTTCTCTCTTGAGCAGGTTGGTTTGGAGACACAGAGAGGGGAGGGGGGGGGGAGACTTTGGAAAGTTTCTTGGGCCGGAAAAGATGCTCTTTCCCGAAAAAGCGAATCCGAAAAGTGCGGTTTTTAAAGAGAGAAGAAGGCTGAAAAAGTAAAGCATGGCAAAAGTGGAAAGAGAAGGGATTTCTCCCCATAAATAGAAAACTTTTTCGAGGCGGAGGCGGCGAGACCTCTAAATTACCAGAAAAGTTTCTCCCGCTCCTTCTTTAATTCGGTCTTTCTTTTTCTTCGGGCGTTTTTTAATTGCGATTCATTGCCCAAGGACTAATGCAACTACCGTACATGGGAGCTTTTTTTTCGGAGGAGGCGTCGCTGCTGTCTGAATGATCGACTGGATCATCATCGGAGGCGAACTTAATCAGCTGCTCCTTCGGCCAACTTCCTTCCTCCATCGCAACACGCTCGCGCATCCATCCATTTTTGGATGTGAAAATCGCCAACTGCCAACTCACACTTTGTAAAAACAAACAGTTTTTCTTCGACGTCGTCGAATTCCTCACTCGCACACCTGAACCGTTCGTTCGTTCGTAGGAGGGCGTTGATCGATCGGGGTTCATTTCCTCCTTCCCCCCCTTTCCCCCTCCTCCGCCTCTCAAAACCAATGAACGTCAAACGATGTTGGTACAGTATACTGCGTATAATTTGAAAGGAAAGCCAGAGCACACTTCCGAAAAAAACACATTTCTCCTCTCAGGATACGGGAAGATATCGTGATAAAGCCGTTGGAGCAGATAAAAAAGGGGTTTTTTTAATTTCAAGGGAAATTGGTGAAGCTTTTTTGTTACCTCGCCGTCCGAATATCATTCCCATGCATTCATGGTTTTTGTTTCAGAATTTGGTTGTTTTTGTGGGGATTTTGGATGAGCTAGGGGGTTTGATTAAAAGCGATCTCTCTTAATGAACAGGGAGATGGAGCTTTGGAATTTGATCCTTTTAGTTCTCCGCTAGACTGGAAGGAGGTCAAACTGACATTCATTTCACAAATAAT
>JAAUYJ010002754.1_pt1 | contig 11024 bp, 10 predicted proteins | sample 7278031 | NCBI WGS metagenome assembly JAAUYJ01 (sample SAMN14350222, study PRJNA611818) | marine sediment metagenome | isolation source: surface marine sediment (1.8m) | place: French Polynesia: Moorea | collected 2018-08 | reverse complement strand
TATCCCACGCCGCAACGTGTCCGATCAGTGTGATGGTACCAGGAGTCAACGACTTATGCACCTCTCCCCTCTCTTTTCCCACATACGTAACTCTGTTTTTTCTACGCATCATCATCGTTCGTTCGTTCGTTGCCCCCACAGTACAGAAAATTACATAGTAGACTCACGGTGGGCAGAGCCCTGCGCCTTCTTCCTTTCTGCCGGCATGGGACAAAAGGGTCTGGCAGGGGAAAGGAAAGGGAGGGATTATAAGGTAGAGAGGCCTATTGACAACAATATCTCTGGTCCTAGAGCACTCAGAGAAAAAAGAAATAGCTTGGCAGAAAGCCCATAATGTGCTTCAAATGCCAAGCTAGGTTTTTATGTCAAATTTTGAGTAGTTTTGGAGAAATCGTTGTCAAACCAGAGCAAAATTTGGAGCGCGGACGCGCTCTCCTTCCTTTCTCACTGCGCGAGGGGCGGCAGTGAGAAAGGAAGGAGAGCGCTCCCGTCTTTTCTGGGATCGAAAAACGAAACGAAAAAACCGCCGGGTGGGTCTACTATATCTATTTTTACTATGCCTGCCATTTCGGCCTGCCTTAAAATTTGCCTCCAGCTCTTCAGCTGAAAGATACCAATGAACTTCAGAACAAAGAGCGCTCAGTCACAATCACCCTCTTTATGGTAAGGTAAGAGGGATTACAATTATTTTTGTCTCCTTCTTATCTTGTATTTTTTACACCCCATGATTTCACTAGATGCATTTTTTCAATCAAGTCTTTTAACATCCCCATGATTCAAACATGATTTTCCGAGTTCTTTGTTTGGCCACCGCGTTTTGGCCGTCTTGGCCGCCGCTGTCGCTGCCTGTGGCGCCTGGCGCACTCCCTGGCGCAGTCTGGCGCAACAGCTCTGGCTCCCTCGCTTCGGGTTCGGTCTGTTCTGTCTCGGGCGGAGTTGGCAACGCCTCAACAAGGAAGAAGGGGAGGGAGGGCGAGGGGAGAAGGAGAAACAGCAGAAAGAGAAAGAAGAAGCCCAAAGAAAAGAAGCGCGACCACGACGACGACGACGAGCGAGGACGGACGCAAGGGGGACTTCGTCGTCCACGTCCACGTCAACACCAACGCCAACGCCAGCGACGCCAACATGTCCGCCGCCGGCGCAACAAGCAAGGAAGACATGGCGGCGAAGGGGGACAAGGAGGGGGAGGACGCCAACGCCAAGCCCAAGTGGGACGGAATCAAGTTAGCTAAGGAGGCCGCCAGAGATGGGGAGGAAGAGGAAGAGGCCGCCACCGCCTCCGCCTCCGCCTCCGCCGCGGGGGACGCCAAGACCTCCGATGGCGGCGCCGGGGCCGCCCTGAGCCGCGACGATCGCCGCGCCTCCTCCTCCTCGACCTCCACCACGACGACCTCCGCCACCAACCAGGAGGAGCGCCTGCTGGAGGAACTGGTTCGCCTCCGCCTGGCGTCCCAGCCCGAGGCCACTGCCTCGCAGCTCCCGCCCAAGCAGCGCATCCAGCTGTACCAGCCACGCACCAAGCTGGAGCAGTTCGAGGACATCCTCATGGAGTCGCAGCTGCTGGAGCAGTCGGGCTTCACCGCCGGGCTGGAGGAGGCGCTGGCCGCCGCCGCCGCATCCGTCTCCAACACTGCCGGAGCGTCCAACTCCTCTTCGTCCTCTCCCCTGGACGAGGTGGACCTCGAGCTACTGCGGCAGTGCGGGTCCTCCTTCGACGCCGCCGTGGACTTCGAGGTCTCGGACGCCATCTTTAACGACAACCTGCCCATCAGGAAGACCAACAGCAACAGCAGCGAAGGGAAGGACTCTGCCAAGGCTTCCTCGTCCTCGTCCGCATCAGGAGACGCCTCCGCCGGCTCTTCTGGCGATGACGCCCAGCAGCAGGAAGGTCAGCAGCAGGAGCAGGAGGACTCTTCATCGTCTTCCCGTGCCTGCGGCTGCTCCCCCTGCCACGAGAGGCTCAACATTGAGAACGAGCAGGTGGAGGAGGTGGAGCGGCTCAGAGTCTGCTGGTCGGAACTCAGGGCTGAGGTGGCGCAGGTACGAAAAGAGGATTTATGGCTTAAAATTATTTTTCGCTGATGGTGCCATATGTCTAATGTAGGTGTACCGAATGGTACTAGACGGATCTTGGAACGACGCCTCCGTGAAGCGGCCGGACCTTCAGACGTCCAAGGGCCGCGTGCACAAGCTGTGCTGGAAGGACGCCCACCAGCTCTACCAGCGGCTGGAGGCTGGCGTCAAGGAGTTCGTCCTCGGCATCAAGGTGGACCTTATCGAGCTGCTGCAGAAGCAGTCCAAGAACCCCTCGCTGGCCCAGGACTTCATCCAGGCCCTCCTCTCCGGGTACGAGAAGCTGTGCTCTGCGGCGCGCGAGGTCTCCCCGGCCCTGCTCAGCCTGGAAATGGAGCACCTCCGCCGATTCTCCCTCACCTGGGAGATACTCAACAAGCACCTCTACCAGTCCATTATCTACTCTGACCCGCTGATCCAGAACAACCTGCCCATCTTCATCTCGCAGCTGAGGTCCCTCTACCCGGACAAGGAGCACGAGGTCAGGTACACCGAGCTCGTGCGAGGATACCTCGACTTCGACGTGGAGATGGAGAACATCAACGAGTTCTGGAAGAACTCCGAGAAGCTCATTCAGGTTGAAAATGCAAAAAAAGGTTTCCCCGACAAATTTGGTAACTTGTTCGAATTCTTCTTCAGGAGTATAATCAGCAGCAGGCGCGCCTGCGAGCCAAGCAGAAGATGCTGAAGGAGGACTGGGAGCGGTTCAAGTCTCAGCAGAAGGACTTCAAGAGGCTCATGAGGAAAGGTGTCGAGGGCGCCGGAGGAGAAGATGAAGATGTGCAAGCTGGGTAAGTTGTATGAAAACATTTAAACATTCTGTATCGTCTGTTGAGGGATTTGCTATTGTGTCGGTGGAGGGAAAAATAGCTGAATATTTTGAATTGTCTTTTCGCGGCGGTCGGGGTCAACACAGAATCTTGATCCCCGCCTCGGACACTTCTGCATCCTCCTCCTCCTCCCGCCACTGGCGACGCGAGGAGGTGATCTCCGTGGCCAAGCTGGGCGAGTCCCTGAGCTCAGTCCTGGACGGGCTGGAGGAGCTGGGGCTGGAGGGGGTCCCCGCTTCAATGGAGTTCGACCTCAGGCGGGCAATGAACCTGCACGAGCCCTCGCCCTCTCCATACCAGCACCGTTCCTTCGCCGACGCCGACTCCCCTCTACCGCCTCAGGCGCAGCAGCAGGCGCCATGCTCCTCTCCGTCCTGCCTGGAACAGCAGCAGCAGCACCTGGACCTGCTGCCGTCGGAGGAGGAGCTGGTGGAGGAGCTCTTCCGCGCTGCCGAGGGAGGGGCAAACCTGGCGGCTTTCGTCGGTGCGACGTCTTCGTCGTCGGGGGCGCCTTACTCGCCTCCGCCGTCGCCCTTCGCATCCGACAGATTCCAGGAGCTGTGGGTGGAATTGACTTCATTTGCCAGCGTGACTAATAGTTTCCTCATAACAGGGCGTCGTACGCCTACCAGTAATTGCTTTGAGAGGTGTTTATTTTCCACTTACGCTGTTTGGCAAAAATACATTTTCGGAGTGTTTGACTAACTGACCGTGTAACTACAGCTGCCTTCAAGAATCAAGGTTGTGAAAAGGATGTCTTTTCTCCTTCCAGAACTGGTGACGAATCAACCAAAGACGGTGCTACTGCTTCGAGCAGCCAAGGAGTATCTCTGAAGGTAATACCTGATAGCTCTTCCCACAACTAAAAAAATATCATTAACTTCCTCAATTGCAAGCAGGATGATGACCTGGCGAGTCGCTTCGTTTCCGAAGGCCTGATGTCAGCCCCTCCAGAAGACGCCAGTAGCTTCGCCAAGTACATGTACCCGACCATCTACAACGCCATGATGGAGGACGCGGGCAACTTCCTCAAGAGCGACGCCGCTCAAAACTGCACGGCTGAGTCCCTGAGGCAGCAGCCGCTCACCTCACTCTTCCCGTCCCTGCTGACCGCCGCTGGGCTTAGATCCACGCTGGGCACGGCCGCAGAGGGGGAAGGGGGAGGAGAGCCCTCCTCCTCCTCCGACGCGGAGCCGAGCGCGGTGGCGGCGGAGCTGAGCGAGGCGCTGTCGAACGCGCTAAGCATCACCGAGAAGGACGCCGAGGAGAAGTCGAGGAAGAAGCACAAAGGGGAGCCACAAGTCCAACTCTTGGCAGGTTCGGTGGAGAAGACAGCATCAGCAGGATCGTCGTTGTCCAACGGCGGCGCACCTCTGCCGTCGTCAACCAGCAGCACTGCCAAGGCCATCCCCAAGGAATGCACCTCCGCCACCGCCGCCTCAAAGAAGACCGCAACCAAGGCAGCCCCAGCTACGTCGTCCTCGTCCTCGCCCTCTAGCAACAAGACCCAGCAGCCGCGGCGCGGCAACAAGGAGATAGACAAGCTGCTCCACCAGCACTACTGCGGAGAGAAGCCGCCGCCGCCGCCTCCGTCCGCCAAGGCCGTGCGCCGCGGAAAAGTCCCTCCTGCGCCTGAACCGCCTTCCCTGTCGTCTTCGGCGCCGTCTTGCTGCGAACCCCAACCACCCCAACCGGAAGACCACGGCTGTGCCTGCTGCGAGGACGACTTCACTGACGAAGACGAGGAGGAGGAGGAAGACGAGGAGGAGGACGAGTCCTCCATGGCTGACACCTGCTCCTCTTCCTCCGCCTCCAACGCCGCCCACAGTCACGGGCACGGGCACGACCATGGGCACGACCACGCGGGCGGAGAGGCAGGCAAGGGAAAGTGTCCGTGCTGCTACTGCGAGCTCTTCGGCCACGGCAGCGGCCAGACCATGGCGCCAGTCAGCAGGAACTACCCGGAGATGAGGGAGAGGCTGCGGCTGCTGCTCAAGAAGAAGAACCGGCAGCAGCAGTGCGGAAACAAGGCCAAGGCTGGGATGGGCAGCGTGCAACAGCAGCCTCCGCCGCCGCAGCAACAACAACCGCCAGCAAAAGTCATACCCCTTCCGCCACCCCCCACGCAGGCTCCAACCAACAGCCAAAATCAGCAAGCACCGTCAGTCAGGCAGAAGCAACCTGCCGCAGGAGCTAAAGCAGCCGCGATTTCTACGGCGCCCCAGCCCCAGAAGCCAAGGCAGCAACAGCCTACCCAAGCCGAGGATGAGCTCAAGGCGAAGGACGTGGACGACATCCTGGACTTCATCGAGGGCAACCAGAGGCAGGTTAACGAGAAGAAGAAGGCGAAGAAGGAGCGACAAAAGCTGCAGCGGATGGAGGAGCTGCGGAAGAGGGACGAGGAGGAGAGACGGAAGAGAGAGGCGGCGGAGGCCGAGAGGAAGAGGAGGGAGGAGGAGGAGCAAAGGGCGGCGGAGATGGAGAGGCAGATGCTAAAAAAACAGAAGAAGAAGGCGGCACAGAAGGCGAAGAAGGCCGCGGCAAAGGGGATCGAGCTCCCGCCGGAGCCACAGTCCTCAGCCTCGGCCGCCGCCGGAGGGGACGCCACCCCAAGCCTGGAGGAGCTCAAGATGCAGCAGATGATGGAGATCCAGCGGCTCAAGATGGTGCACCAGCAGCAGCTGGAGGAGGAGGAGCGCAAGCTGCAGCAGTTACTCCAGCAGCACGGAGGGGCTGTGGGCGGGTTTGGGGCTCCCTCAGCGTCGGCCGTACGAATGCCCCCGCCTTTGCCTTCGTCCTCCTCCTCGTCGTCTGCCGCCAAGCCGATCTCCGGCGGCGGCGGGCCTCAGATCAAGATCACGCGCACGCCAGACGGCGGGGTCCAGTTCACGCCGGTCACCGAGCCGCCGCAACTGCAGTCTAGTCCATCCACCTCGTCAAAGCAGCAGCAACAACCGACACCCACCCCCGGAGGCTCCTACTTTCCTTCCCCAGCTTTCAGGCCCGGTTTCTCCATGGGAGGAGTAGGGGGGGCGCCACCGTCATTCTCGCAACCGGGTTCCACGATCCAAAGGCCCGCCGCCGCCACTCCTGCCGACGCCGCCAAGCCTAGTGCCGGTCTCGGCGCAGGATCCGGCCAGCCAATGGTGACCATAAAGAGGGTTCAGAACGCCGTCACAGGAGAGCCAACCGTCACCATCTCTACTAGGGACGTGCCAGGAGCGACGGCGACGAACGCCAACAAGGCAGGCGCAAACGGAGGAAGCGGGAAGAAGGGCAAGACGAAGAACCCGGCCGCCAATGCCCCAGGCGCGGGTGGAGAGAAGCTGCTGTACACTGTTATCAACGGGCAGATCCACCGCAGCAAGGACGCCCCTGATGGACTCATCCCAGGCGCAAAGCCGTTGGAGGGGTCCGCCTCTGCCTCCAGCCTGCTCGGCGGCAACAACGGCAACTCCTCCTCCTCGGCCCAGAGCCCGGCCCTTAGCAGGAAGCAGAGAAAGAAGCTGAAGAAGCAGTCCCGCTCCGCCACCTCGGACGAAGCAGGGTCGGCCTCAGACAACCAGGCGGAGGTATCCACCAGCCTGTCTTCACTGCCCACGAGGATCCAGCAGCAGCCAGCGCCTCCTTCCTCCTCTCCGTTCGCCCCCCCTTCACTGCCCAAGACCAAAGACGGCAGGGTGGACCTGGACCGTCTCGAGCTCCCCCCTGGTATCTCCATCACCAAGATCGACGGTCCAGTCCCGGACAGGAAATACTTCCCAGATCAAGAGGCCGCAGCACAGCAGCAGCCGAACAACATGCAATTCATGCCGGGAATGCATCCTTCGCAGTTGATGCAGCAACAGCAGCAGCCCGTTCCCAGCAACGCTCCCGTCTTCGGCGGCTACCACGCCACTCCCACCTCTGGCTTCCCCGGGATGGACCAGTTCCCCGGAGTCAACCCAAACTCGTCTAACGTCATCGTTGTAGACACCTCCTCGCTGGCCACCAAGGAGGAGGAGGAGGCAGCGGAGCAGAGGGAACGGGAGGGAGGCAAGAGGAAGAGGAATAAGAAGAAGAACAAGGGGGGCGCGGCCGGAGGAAAGGATCAGACCAACGGAGGCGCCGCGCCGATATTTAACGGAGCAACTCCTCAGCCTGCTGTGCCATCGGTCGGAGGAGTGGGAGCCATGGGAGGAGGAAGCTTCCCCTTCCTGCAGCCTCCCATTCCCAACGGCATCGGAGGGGGAGATCCCCCTGCTGCCGGTAGCAACAGCGATGCAAACAACAGCCTGAAGAAGGGCCCCCAGGTCCTGATCAAGAACGTCGGCGGCAAGGTTGTCATCACGCCCGTTCCAGGCACCGGCGCCCCCGCCCCTGCAATCCCCAACGGCGTCTCTCCGGCCCCTTCGTTAGGAGGCGGAGGCGGAGGCGGAAGCAGCCACCCGAGGGCCGCGTCCAACGGCAGCGGGAGGACGCCGCACGAGCCGGCAAAGACGCCGCTGGCAAAGGCGGCGGAGGCTGCCGCGGCCGCCGCCGCTCTTCAGGCTCAGCAGCAGCAGCAGCCCGCAGCAGCTCCTAAGCTGATGAACGGTGGACCTCCCCTGCTGAACGGGGTCGTGAGCAACGGGGTCCAGAGGATGGTGAACGGAGGGCCTTTGCAGAGCAGGAAGCGCCAGAGCAGCAGCAGCAGCGGAAGCGACGCCGCAAAGACGCTCCCGGCCTCCTTGGAGGGCGGACCAGTTAACATCGACGAGATCAGTAAGTTATGAACGCTAAGTGCTGTATTTGTCTCATGTTGATATTTTGTAGAGGTTTTGTATTCGTTTTCTTACTGCTGTTCTGTAGTTTACTTTCCTAGTTTTCTTCCATGGTGTAGTTAACTGTCGAATAAGTAGAATAAAGAATCTTTTGTTAGACCTGGCTGTGTAGCATTCTGTCCTCAGTTTCATTTTCCACACAAAACCATCGTTTAACAGCAAATTTATAGCAGCCACAGCATAACCGTATTCTCAACTCCAATTCAAACGTCGTTCCTCTTTCTTGCAGCGAGCGTGTTCGCGCCCAAGTCCGACCTCGACCTCGACAGCGGGGACATGGACGACGACGAGCGCGAGCTGGAGGCGTTCAAGCGCTTCTGCTTTAACTCGGTCCCGATGAAGGAGAAGCCAAAGGTCAAGATCGACCTTAAGAACATCGCGCTCAAGAGGAAGAGCAACAACTAAAGGGAAAATGCAACTTTTTTATAGTGACACACACACCGCGTTTTGCCCCAACCGTCCTCCCCCACCCACGTCTTTTGTGAACTTTTTGACGCGTTCAAGAAAAGCAGGAGCCATTTTGCGTGAGACGATAAGAAGCTGGCCCCCCAAAGATATATTCCCACACTTACACACACTACCTACACACGAAGACGAAGACGACGATCGGGACCTGCAATGCAAGGTTCGCAATGCCCCGGCTCTGAGCCGGCGGAAAGACGGAAAAAATAAAATGGTTCGAAGTCTAGAACATTGGGTCACTTCTTACGAGACCTCTTAACATAGCGAAACTTTAAAGAGGGGAACAGCATCCACGTACCTCAAAATTTTAAAACAAGGAGCATACAGTTAAATGTATAAAACTAATTGTTGTATATAATAAAAATTTCAATACTAAACGTAAAATGCACAATGGCTTTTTAATAATACACTCTTGATATCCGGTTGTGGTAAAAAATGCAAAAAATTTCAAATTCGATACTTTCTCCCCTCCAATTTTCCTGGAGGGGCCAAAAACTATGAATTTTTTAAATCAATTTTTGGGAAACAAATTGAAGTTCAGCTTTTTCGTTAGAATAATTTTGTTGCATCGCCAAAAGGCCTCCGGATAATTTACCGCAATCCTCATGGACAAGCTCAGCTCGGCGTTGAAATGGCTGGTTCGGCTGGGCGTTGCCGGGGGGGGTACCTATATCGTCGTGAGGGAAAACATCTTCGGAAGCCAAAAGGTGGCGAAATATTAATAGTTCCCCTTCCACGTCCAAGGTCTAAACTCGGAACACTGAATTCTAGGACACCTTCGCCGCTTACTCCCGCTTCCGCTCCCGCGCGGCCGACGGCGGCGAGTACTTCAGCATCAAGGCCCCGCCTGGGATCCCACCGGAGCTGGCCGGGAGGGCGCGTCCGGACCCCGGACCCGGCAACAGATCCCAACTTCGTCGAAGCCAGCACCGGTCCCCCTACCAGCAGGGATTCGCGAACCACTGGAACGCCGGCGTCACCGCATTCTTCTCCAAGCTGGCCTCTCTCCCGGAGCGGGCCCGGGCGGCGGCGAGGAAGGGGACAGAAGGGGCAAAGGGGCTGGCGGAGAAAGCCAGGAAGAAGGCGAGGGGAGACGAAGACGGCGACGAGGAGCAGTGATTCTTATTATTCTGATGCTAAATTCCTGTTCGTTCCATACTTGTACTTCGGTCGCATTATTTAAACTAGAATTACTATACTGTTTCAGTCTTCATCTTTGCCCTTCTCCTGCTGTGCTCCAGAGTCTTCCTTCTCCACCGCGCCTCCCTCTCCTTGACCATCTAATGGAAGAGAGGAGGAGTATAGAGTAAAAAGTACAATATTGTTCATGGCATGTTATATAATCTATATAATATAGTTATAAACGCTACCTGTTGTACTGACTCCATCGACACGGCCGAGCTCTTCTTTTTCTCGATATCATCCTCTTCTTCTTCTTCCCTGCTCGTCCTCCTCGACGCCCTCTCAATCTCCGCCCTCAGAGTCATTTCCATGGCTTCTCCAACGCCGTTACACATCGGGGACTCTTCTCTCTCATCGGAGGTGGTGGTGCAGGCGGCATCTTCCGCCGTGGTGGTGGTGGTGGAGGGGCACTGCCGATTTTGTAGAAGCCTAGAGCTGCAAATTGAAACTCTGGACATGGGGCTGTAATTGGTGGTGAGTTTTCTTTTACAACTCTAACCTTGGCTTGTGATTTCTCATCTTGCTGCCCCTCCTCTCCGCTGGGGAGCTCTTTCTGTGGACCACTATCCCTGGCCTAAATGCATTAACGAACAAAGGCTGGATGCTCATACCGTACTAGCTGGTTTTCTTGTCGATATTCACTTACCCTGAAGTGGGCTCTCCTTTCTCTTCCTCCTCCTCCTTCAAATCCGGACAGCGCTGGGGCTTTTTCCTCATCTTGGACGAGGCTACTGCGCTGCTCCTCCGCCTTCTCCCTGCAGACTGGATAAGGATCCTCGGATTTTCTTCGTCTTCACGAATCCGTGCGTCATTATCCTCCACGCTGAACCCCACCGTTCGCCGGGAGAAGTTAGCGTTAGCGTCAGAATCAACAGCTGGTCCCACTGATTCGTCCTCGTCCTCGTCTCCAGAGCTGCTGGATTCGTCGTCGTCGGACGGGGTGTACAACTTTTTTTTTAAAAAAAGTTTTTTTTTTAAAAAAAACTTGTGTTGTTGTAACTTCATAAGTGTGGGAATTCAATTTAGCTCCATCTCACCTGCGGTATGAGTGAGAACAGCCTTGACTGCCTCCTGTACTGCGGCCTCCTCTCCAGACATAGCACCAGCAGTCGGTACATCTGCATGAGGATCACCAGGGAGTTCTTGGCAGTGAAGAAGATGTTCATGTGGGAGATGACGCGGAACCTTAGAATTTTGATATGTTTTTTTTAAAAAAAGTAATAATAAAGTTGTCCGGGGAACCCAAGTACTTGAATATTAGTGTCATCCTGAGGCAGAAGAAGGGAAGGTCCTGAAGGACCAGCGCTGTGACGATGGTCAGCATGTCCATCTGGAAAAAAGGAACCATAACGGGCGATTCGAAATATACATTGTTTGATATAAAGCTACAAGCCTACAACCTCGCTTCAACAGGCCTGCCTGGGCCTGCCGATCATTCGTGATGGACGGCAAACTCACAACACTGTCACAAACAAAAGGCATTGGTCTATATTTTCACTAGCCTGTATCCTCTTCTTCTTCTCGTCTTCGACGGCTGCAGAAATGGTGGCGCTTTTCTTGACGTAGGCGCCGCCCATGGAGGGGATTCCGGCGGTGCCCATGCGGCGGGAGCGGCGGCGGCGGCGGCGGCGATTCTCGGAAGACGAAGAGGCGCCGCCATCTGCTGAGGTCGCCC
>JAAUYJ010014388.1_pt1 | contig 11025 bp, 6 predicted proteins | sample 7278031 | NCBI WGS metagenome assembly JAAUYJ01 (sample SAMN14350222, study PRJNA611818) | marine sediment metagenome | isolation source: surface marine sediment (1.8m) | place: French Polynesia: Moorea | collected 2018-08 | reverse complement strand
GTGGACCTGCTGCACTAATGGACGTCGGTATTGGCCTTTTATCCCTTGCTGTCCGTTTTGTCATACATTCTCCCCCGAGGGGGCAAGAGTGCACCTGCGGGAGGTTCAGGATTTCAAAGTGAATGTGGGGAGGAAAGGGGGGGGGAATTTGGCAGTGGGTGGAGGTCAACAAACCCACCTTTCTCCCTCTATGCCAACGCAAGCCGCCATGATGAATAGCCCATAGGGGAGCAATTTGAACTGGGAAGGAGAAGGAGAAGCTCCCTTTCGAAAGCAGTCTTTATTCGCGACCAACAGAAGCGCCAAAAATAGTGGACTTGTCGCAGGGGGAGGTGAGTTGAGGAGACCCACGGGAGAATGTACAAAGCCTCCTCCATCGTACGGATAAATACACGGTTTAGTTTTAGTAAAAAAATTTTTTTTATAAAAAATGCCGTCCTTGGCAAAAAGGAGATGGAAGGGGAATCCCCCCTCATCAGTTTCATGCCGCCGTTCGTTCGCTCCATCCATGGGAAAGGGATCAAAAGAAAATTTTTCTTCCTCGACATTGTCTGAACTTTTCGTCCCTGCTCGCTCGGGCGTGGAGGCGGAGGAAGATCCGACGGCAGCGAAGGAATTTCTTGTTTGATAGAAAATGCAATTCTCCTCCTCGAGGATCTCCTTCCTCCTCTTCGAAAGGAATGAAAGTCTCATCTCTCGATGATCACGCTTCGGTGGGCAGGAGAGAACGGGGAGAGAAGACGGGGGGAGGAAAAGGGGGCTTTTCTTTATGGGAGATGAGGGCGAAAGTTTTTAATGCCGGTTTTACGCGAAGAGAGGGGATGAAGAAGAGGATAGGAGGGAAGAGAGGGAAGAAGGGTCATCTGAGATCTAAAGGAGAAGGTCGGCCGAGGTACAGAGAAGGAGGAGGGCGTAAAATAATGTGGGGCGTAAAATAGGGGAAAGGAAAAGGTGAGCCTTTTCCCGCCTCAGACGGAAAAGGAGGATCTCGAGAGCTTTTGCCCCCCTTGTCTGTCTGACTGGCGAAGGCCCCTCTAAAGACCCCTTTACCTTTCTTCTTTTGTCTCTTTCGACTGACTGCAGATAAGGGCTTCCGCTGCCCCCCTTTTTCAGACCGGAAACCCACAATGAAAAAGTGGTTGGGGCCTTGCACGAGATCGAGGAAAAGGTGTTTCAGCGATGCCAGCACATAGAAAAGGCTTTTCCCTTCGGACTTTTATTGGCGAAACGCACACCCCGTGTCAAGACCGCAGAAAGGTCTGTAGTGTGAAGGAAGGGTTGCGGAGCCCTTTGTGAAGGAGAGGGGGGCTTCTCCTCTCGTTTTCGCCCATGCGACGATGATATATGGAGTCATGCTGAACACCCGCGGTCGGTCGGTCGGTCGGTCGTTTGGTGGGTTCGACATACGAACAAAGTGAGCGGGCCTCCCTTCGCCGCCGCCGCCTGAGGCCAGTATATTACAAGGAAGAGCGTTTTGTGCTCACCCCTCCTTCCTTTCTGCCCTCCTCTGAAATGACGGGTGTGGGAGAAAGAAGAAAGGAAAGGGAGGAATATTTATGAGTGCTCCCCTTCCCCACCCTACACCATATATACAGAGCCGCGGTGCTGTGTTAGCACGCACAGTTGCACATCATTCTCCTCCACATTCTCCACTTCCCAGACTCTTTACCAAGGACGAGCCAGGTGTAGAGGGGGATATCGGTTGCCCCCCTCACCCATCTGCGGTCTGATGGAACGGGGGGAGGCGTAACATGGAGCGGAGAGTCCTCCCTCCCTCCATTTCCCACTCAAACGAAATATCGGACTTTCACTTACGAAACCAAGTGGAAGCGAGGAGGCGTGAGATGGCTCCTTTTTTCGAGAGAGGGAGATAGAGCGACGCGCATCTGCTTCCACCTCCCACTTACATCACCCAACACATCTCCTTTCCATAGCTTTTTACAGCATTCCAAGAAGAAGACCCGCCCACACCAAATTCGATGATGGCTCACTTCCCTCCTCTCCATTTCCCGATCGAGCCTCCGTATCTAACGAGACTGACTGCATTTCCCCCCCTTAGGTGATCGAGGACTGGAAGTACGTGGCGATGGTGCTGGACCGTCTCTTCCTGTGGATCTTCACTGTGGCGGTGCTGGTGGGGACGGCGGGCATCATCCTGCAGGCGCCCACGCTCTACGACGACCGGGAGCCCATAGACATCAAGCTGAGCGAGATCGGCCTGGCCACGGCGCGCCCAATGGCAGGGCTCAACAAGGACTGAGGGAGGCGCAAAAAAGGGCGCAAAAGTGGCGCAGTGGGGGAGGAGGAAAAGACAAAGAGAGAGGGGGAGCGCAAAAAAAGGTTTTCTTCCCCTCCACCAAGAACTCATCTTCTACTCAGCGGAGGGTGGTGAGGGTGGTGTTTTTTTGTCGCCGAGTTCCCTTCCTCCCCCTGTGAGAAAGAGAAGGAAGGAGGGGGGAGGTAACGGATCCTCCTCCTCCTCCGACCGACCGACTTGGGTGCCACTCTGCTCCGTCGCCAAATGTCTCCCCCTCTTCTCCATTCCTCATAACTCAAGGTCCCTCCTGCGTTTCCTCCGATCGGACGGGAGGGAGAGAGGGAGGGAGGGGACAGCAGAACCAAGAAGAAGTGTTGTGAGAGTAGGAGGAGGAGGAAGAGGGGGAACTCATGTGTGCAAAAACGGGATAACGGAGGAGGAGATATTGGGCTGACACCGGCCGCCTCCGCCGCCTCTTTCGCCTCCTCCGCCTCCGCCTTCTCCCGGGCGAAGGAATGGGAAAATGATGATGCAAATGCGCCTGGGGGCAAAGTGAAGTGAAAGGAGGAGGAAGAGAAGCGAGGAGGCGGACACAATATGAAAAGCCCCCCTTTCTCCCTCCCCCTCCCAACGCAGCCGAGAAGAAAGCGCACAAAAAGAGGAGTGGGAAGAAGTGTGAAGGAAAAGAAGGAGCGGAGGGATCTCGGGCGGAGGCGCCGTGTCGTCATAGGAATTTTTTCATCGATTCCGGCCCCCAGCGTTTCCTTTTGGAGAGCGGAGGAAGGGGCGAAGGGGAAGAAAGGCGGATCCCGAAGAAAAATGGCTGCGGACGATGAAGGTGGATCAAAGTACGTTCGTACGGCGGAGGAGAGAAGCGAAAGTAAAGTGGGAAAACAAGATGGCTGCTTGGCGGGTGCACTTTCTCTGCTGACCAGAGGCGCATCCCTCCCGTTCGCCAATTAACGGACGAGAAAAAGGACGAAACCCATCCTTTGCTTGCTCTGCTGTGCACTACACTCAAGGCGCCGGAAGTAGAGAAGGAAGCGGTTGAGAACTGCGGAAAGTGGGGGAGGAAGAGGAGGAGGCAGTGACGGACTACAGTACACGAGCTACTACTTACACAAGAACAACAAGAACAAATTTGGTGCTTCTGCTACTCCCCTCCTTCTCCGACCTTTTTGTGTGAGCGCTTGAGGAAAAAGCATCGCCCTCTTCTTCACCCTTCACCAACAACGAGGAAGAGGGGGAGGAAGAAACTGATTAGTTTCCGGACTCCGCAGAGGGGGAGGGGAAGAGGAAGGGAGGAAGCACCATCGCTCTGTTTTTATACCGGGTCGGAAATCGAGGAGAGGCGGGGGGTTTCCTTCCTCCCGCCCCTTTCAAGAAGTATCGAAAAGCGCAGCATGTTCATTGTTCAACAAACACAAAACTCTTTTGGAGCCTCTCTCTCTCTCTCACACACACTTTGTCCTGGTGGGAACAAAACGGAAAGCCAAAAAAATCTCTTTTTGAAATGCATGCAATATGGCGCGATCTTCCGGTGAAAAAATATATATGCTCTCTTCTCATCAGACTTTTTAAGACAAAAAATGCACAGGGTGTCACGGTTGTGGTTGTTTCTCTCTCTTTTATAGCAGGTCGTACAGGAAGAAGGCCAAGTTTATTCTCGAGTGGGGTGGACGCCCAAAAAAGAACAATCTTTCTTTTTTCGCCGTTGGCTCCTCCAAAAACAATAAGAAACCTGTAATTGCATGTGTGATGACTACTACAGTTCTCTACCGCGGCCGTTTCAACTCCCCTTCCCGCCTCCCCCCTTCCAATCATCTACACAGCGCGAGACATATAATTCCCGTTTTGCATATGCTCATGAAGTCACGTCTCCCTTTCTGTTTCGTGATCGCTACAGATTAAAACAGTACAATTCCCCCAAACAACACACGGAATCACAAAAATAGAGCATATTCCTCACTTCAAATTCTAGAATATGAAACACCCCCGTATTACAACACCCCATCTTGTAGCAGAGAATGTCTTTTCCACTGCCAGGGCCCCTCGACTTCAAGAAATCGTTCTCAGCAGAGCTAACTGGATACCACTACTACTTTCAGAAGCGTCAGTTGTTCAAGAGCTGACTAAGGACAAAACTTACGGCATAAAAAAATTGTGCGATCTTTCATTTCCCCATTTCGGAAGAAGAAAATGAGAAAAATATATCTATCTTCCTTCTCTTTTCTCCCCCTCTTCCAGGTTCTCCTGCCCAGCCCACCAAAGCGATCCCACCCACACAACCCCATAACTAAAGCAAAAAAAACCACGAACTCCCCCAGCATCTGTGATAGAATAATCAATTATTTAAAAGCTACAAAAGAGGGGAAGGTGGGAAACCGAGAGTGGAAAGCAAGTCTTGAGAAGGAGGGGAAAAGGAACAGGGAAGAAGAGAAAGACTCGAGAACTAATGATGTTCGCTCACCCCTGGCGATAAATAACCAAACCAAAACGCCCACTTTCGAACATCGGCATCGGACGACGCAGAAGGCACAAATTGTGGGGGGCGAAAGTGAAAAAAACAGACGACAATAAATGGGTCCTTGTATAACAAAAAGCTACGGAACTGGTGCACACACATAGCGTGTGCTACGCGGCGCTTTTTTGTGTTTCCTCTCGCTCGCTTATCTCGCGTTTGTTTTTCGTGTAGCGGGTAACAAATTCGAAGATGCTCCCCTCTCTCCCTCCGCGTCGCTTTGTGCCTCTTTTTCTTCCTCCTCGCTGCCTCAGATAAACGGAGGGAAAGCCCTGGAGAGAAGAAGAAGAAGGGAGGGGGGAGGGTTGCAGGTGGCGCCCGGAGGAGGAAGACAGAAAAGAAGAAGAGGAAGAAAGCTCGCCCCTCCCTCGCCCAAAATCCAATACACTACGGCATATGTAGGGAGGCGGCGGCGGCGGCGGCGAGGGTTTCACCAATCGTTCGGCCGCTTTGGTTGTCAAAGTTATGCTTTGTTTGATTCTAACTGTTGTTGCTTGCACATATTTACGGAACGAATTTAGTTGGAAAGTCTTTGACCAAGTTCCGTTCCGGGTACGTATGTACAGTGGCAAGAATACAGTCGCGGAGTGGGGGGCCTTCCCTCCCTCTTCCTCCTCCGTCTTCTCCCTCCTGAGCGAGCGAGGAAAGGGGAGGCAAACGCACTTGCCCTCTTCGCCCTCCTTTTTTCCCTTTTCCACTTTCGTAACACAATACCATAGCGGAGGGGGGTGGGGGGAGAAGACGGTCGGAATAAGAGATTAATCTGAAAGTGCCCTTCTTTTCTTTTTTGGCCTTCTCACGTCTTTGTTTTTTTGACTGTTTGTGTTTCGTGCTCCGAATTCGCACGCTGAACAAAATGGGCAAAAAGACGCGTGTTTGTATCTCTCTTTCTCGGTCGGTGGCATTCCGGTCGCGAAGATGTGAGTCCGACAAAGAGGGGAGGAGCAACATTGGGGGCAATTTGCCCAGGGGGAAAAAGCGATATTGCCTAAGGTTTTCTCCTTTCCTTTTCGGTAGGAGGAGAAAAGGGGGGAGGGAGAGGGCATCTCCTCCTCCGGTCGACAGGACGCCACATGCATCATTCAGCATCCTACTCCTGGTGTTGGATTCGCCAACTTTGTCACCTCCGGGCCTGTATGAAAGCTTGCTTGGTATACGTAATTGAATTTTGAAGATATCAGACAAGAACGTCTTATTGGTGAATCCCTCCGCTCATGTACCATTCCGCTTGCTTGTCTTCTTACCTCCCCTCCTTGCTCTGCGCGCCCCGGGGGAAGATAAGCAGAGCGGAGGAGGGAGGAGGGAGGATTTCCCGCGGGGGCAGCAATGCCATGAAGAGGGGGGGAGGCGAATTCAAGAGTGGAAAGCGTCTCCCACCGTTGACTTTAAGTAGGGGAGTGGGGACGGTTCCAGATTTATAGGGAAGATTTAAAGAAATTGCTGCCCTCCCCTCCCCCACTCCCCGGGCAGTGGCGGAGAGCGAGGGAGGAAGCGGCCATTATGTACTTGACTTTGTGAGGAGGGGGAGGGAGGTTTTCTGGAGGGGCTTACTACATTCTGTGGCGGAGGAAGGCAAATCTTTGATGATTTGTGCCGGGGATTTTTACTCCTCCTTCTTCTTCTCAACTGGCGTTTGGTCCGGCAGCGATAACGCGAAGACGACTTTCGTTGCGGGCTGCACATGCAGATACTGGAATGGGCCCAGATTCACCAATATTTTTGCTTTTAAATGATTCTTTTTTCGTGCAAGACCGTATCGCTTCCTGAAGATCATCAGTTGCACGCATTGGCAAATCTTGCGCGCCCAAGCGGATCCCCGGGATCCCCCTTTTGCAGCGGGAAAACCTCCGCGGGAGGGAGAAGAGAAAGATCCAGGACAAAGTCATCAATCCCGGGCTTGCGGACCCGGGTGGGGTCTTGTGTGACAAGGAGCGGGTATAGTAGCAGCAGAAGGGCAAACTCTCCTTTTCTTTTTTGGGGGGCGGGCGGGGGGAAAGATGCTGGTAGCGCGGTGTGGTTTTCTTCTTGGAAGAGAGAAGGACATTGTTCTTTTGTTCTGAATGAGCGCCTCTGCACTCTTCCTCTTTTTTTGCAGCCCTGGAGAAAAGGAGGAAGGGGCTTCCCTATTCTTGGTTGGCGTTATCTACGCCCCGGCAGACGGACGTGCGCTACGTACGTTTAAGCGCTCACTTCGATGCGCACTTTCTGCTTTGTTCCGTCTCCCGTGAAATGCACTCGCATATATTTTTTTTGTTTGAGCGCGCCTTGTTGGCGGCAAAAAGCTCGAGATCAAGGGGGGAGGAAATTAGGGGCGCAGACGCGCGGCGCCGGAATTACCACACACGCGGGCGAGACGTGCGTGCACACTGATCGCCTTCTCTTCTTATCTCTTCTTCCGGCTTCAATTTTCTCTCGATCCCGCTCGATTTTTCGGAAGAGGGAAACGATGGAATATGAAATTATCGTCAGTGCAGCTTTAGATATCGTCGGACCCGGGGATGAAGACCCCGAATCCGTCTTCCTCGCCGGCCCATGCCTCGGCCTGTCAGAACTGGAAGTCCCTGGCGGGGAAGGCCGTGGGGTCGGTCGCGGCGGCGGCGGGCATGGCCGGCTGGGAAAAGAAGTGCCACCACTTTATCAAGAGGGAGATGAAACCGGAATGGAAGAACTTTACTCCGGAGATGCGCGCGGTGCTATTTCACCTCTTGGACCCCATGGTTGACGACGAAGCGGCCTTGAGGGACAAAGAAAAGATAATTCTATATTTCAAGGAAGATATCAGGTAATTCTCGCTCCTGTCCTCACGCGATTGGAGCAATTTTTTTGTTCACTAATCATTTATCAAAAAAGTTTGACTCCTCTGTAAAAATTTTCTTTACTGTAGGTGTAGGCAAAGCATTCAAATTCAAATATTTAAAGTCGATAATGTTTTTCTTTACCCGTTGGTCAATTCGTGGCATGCAAGTAATATTTTTAGCGAAAATGTTTTTAGATTTATCATCGAATGCCTGCTGGTTTGTCTGGGAAAGCCAGTTTTCATGTGCGTCTACGAGATGGCGGAGGAGGCCCTGGCGGCGTCGGCGAAGGACGAGAAGCCCTTGGAGGCCAGCAGAGCCTGGCAGGAAATCTTTCCGCGCATCTTGGCCAAGGCAATCGAACGGGAGTCCGTCAAGGAACTCCGGACCCTTTTGGAGCTGGCGCACGACTCACAGCCGCCCAAACTTCGTCCGGCGAGCGGCTTCATCCACTCCAACACTCCTCCGTTGAACGACACGTCCTTGATGAAGGCCTGCGAGACCGACAACTTTGAGCTGGTGAGGCTCTTCCTCGTCCGCGGCTATCGGCTCCGGCTGGAGGCCTACTCGAATTCGGACGAGGGAACCGCCTCGTCCTCCTCCGGCAAGAAGAAGAAGAAGAAGCCGAAGAGGACGCTCCCCGAGAAGGGCGCCGACTGCGTGTTCCACCGCTCCTCGCTCTCCGCCCGCCAGCGAAGGAGGGAGGACGATGTGAGGAACCTCTACATCCTGCGCCAGATGGCCAAGCCCGCCTACATCCTCGGCTGCTACGTGGTCGTTTGCGAGGAGAAGTACGAGCAGAGCAGGGCGGTGAAGAACGAGCCAATCTGCGAGTGCGGAAACAGGGGAGCATCATTGTCCTCCAGAAGCACAAAGGACCCGGAGAAAGGCAAGACCGGGATCGGCCTCTACGACCTGCTGAGCTACGAGACTAGTGCAGAGACATTCCACTTCTGTCCCGACAACGACAAGTTCGAGCCTAGCCCCGACTGCCGCCGCCACCTGGAGTGCAACGACCCAATCTACCGCTCCTTCGACCTGGCCCGCTTCGCCTCCCGCACCAGCAAGAGGAGGCCAGAGTTCCGCTCAGAGTACATGGAGGTTGCGGCCGCCTGCAGGCAGCTCTCGGTCGACCTGCTGCGGCAATGCAGAACAGGGGAGGACGTACGGGAGGTGCTGAGGGAAAAGTCGGCCTCTGTCAAGTATTTCGGCGGCGCGCGCACCCCCTTTATGGACTACCCGCGGGCGCGCCTGGCCATAGAGCACAGCCACAAGGAGTTTGTTTCCCACGTCTACTGTCAGTCGCTATTCAGGGAGGAGTTCAACGGGCACGTAGACTGGCAGGGATCCTCCTTCCTCTACAAGACGGCCTACTCGCTCATGCAGACGCTCTTCACCATCTTCCACATCTTCAACGCCATGTTCGTCATGACTGGCAGGTCCTTCACCGTGCTGGGCAGGAGGCAGGTGCCGGAGGTCAAGTACGGCAGGAGCAGGATGCAGAGGCTGTGGTTCCGCTACCTGCACTTTTGCAACGACGCCGTCATCAACCTAGACGCCCCCATCAACAAGTTCATCAGCGCCCTAGGCTACTACGTTATCTACCTCCTGCTGGTGATGCTCACCATAATGCGGCCGCTCTCGCACGAGGTGTCGGAGCAGGACGAGTTCACCTGGTACCACAAGCTCTTGCTGCTCTACAGCGGCAGCATGCTCCTGCAGGACGCCTACTTTTTCTCCATCCTCCGCTCCATCTCCCACTACTTCAACTACTGGCGTTTCTTCGAGCTCCTCCACCACGTCACCATGTTCTCTTCGCTCATCACGAGACTGCTCATGACCGAGCTGTACCCTTGCCAGCAGCAGTACCAGCACTCTTTGTACGTCTGCGACGAGGACACGGTCCTGGCCCGCGAGTCCCTCAGCACCCTCTACACCCTGCTGTTCGCCTTCGCCGCCAGCAGCGCCATCATGCGCCTCCTCTACTTCGCCCAGATGCACGACCGCATCGGGCCAGTCATCATCAACCTGAGCAGGGTCATGCTCGACATCTTCGCCATGCTGGTCGCGTACGTCGTCATGGTGGTCGCCTTCGCTGCCGCTTTCGTCTACATGCAATCGGCTGAGATGTACGTGTTGGAGGAGGACGCACAAAACATGACAGACATCATGGAGGACCACAACAGCACATCCTCCTCCCTCACCAACTTTGAGGAGTTCACCCAGAGCTTCGTGGAGATGGTGGACACGCTCTTCTGGTCCATCCTCAACCCTGGCCCCACCGACGTTTTCATGGACCGTGACGACGCCCTCGGCTTTGCCACCTCCCTCATGTTCGCCTCCTTCCAGGTCCTAGCAGTTATCGTCTTCCTCAACCTGCTCATCGCAGTCATGAACTCGACCGTGCAGAAAGTAGAGACCCAGAGGCAACTCTACTGGAAGTTCACCCGGACCAGCATCTGGATGGACTACTTCGAGCCATCCTCCGTCATCACGCCGCCCTTCACCTTTCTTCTGCCGGTGTGGTACGTCTTCCTCAGGATCCTCTACATTATCCGCACCATGAGAAGGTACCACTATAAAGAAAAACGTTGATTGTAATTCATGTAACAAACATTATTCTTTACGCTTGTTGTTTCAGGTGGTGGAAGGCGATCGTCATCATCCAGGACTTTTCCGTTAGCAACCACACTGGCTGCAACGAGGACCGCTTTGCGTTCGATGCGAGGCGGCGCCACGCCAGGCTCCTCTACGAGCTGATAGAGCGCTACCTCAAGTCCCGTCGGCGGCAGGCGCGGCTGGAGGACGAGGTCAGGAAGGAGGACCTAGACAGGCTCAGGAGGGACATCGTCGACGAGATCCTGGGGCACCTTAGGAAGCAAGAGGAGAAGCAGGAGCAGAAACTGATGCAGCAGCGAGAAAAACAACAGTAGGGAAAAAACCGTGCCTCCCCAATAGCGCGTCTATCTTGCTTGGGCCGAGGAAAAAGAAAGTTGTGGTAGTAGGTACGACGTGTGTTCGCCTCTGCCTCTGTTTGCTCAAGTGATTTGTTCAATTTCTAAAGAAAATACTCCGCCCCTCTCCCTTGGTTGCTCCTCCGCAGCCAAATTTTCTCTGGGGAGAGGGCGGGCGCGGCCACTAATGCAGGGGGGGAGCCTCCTGAGAGAAAAGGGCTTCTTGTCCGGGATGCGATGGGGAGAGAGAAAAGAAAACCGTCTACACGTAAAGGAGAAGAAAGAGGAGGATAAACAGAGGTAGGTCGAGGCGAAGAAGCATCCAGGGCAGCATTCGAAGGATTCGAAGAGGGAAACTGTTCACATGCTTTACGCATGCAGTATTTTTTTTTACCTGCGGCGAAGCCGACAGGTCATAGAAAGGTGAGAGTTGTTGTTGTTGTTGTTGTTGTTGTTGTTGTTGTTGTTGTTGTTGTTGTTGTTGTTGTTGTTGTTGTT
>JAAUYJ010147228.1_pt1 | contig 11027 bp, 18 predicted proteins | sample 7278031 | NCBI WGS metagenome assembly JAAUYJ01 (sample SAMN14350222, study PRJNA611818) | marine sediment metagenome | isolation source: surface marine sediment (1.8m) | place: French Polynesia: Moorea | collected 2018-08 | reverse complement strand
TACTGGGGGTTCAAGCGGCGCCTGGAGAGGTGCGCGGCGGTGCAGGGTGGCCACATCGAGTGTAAGGTAGGGCCAGAGTCTGGCGCACATCTTTTATTATATGCGCCACTCACATTTTGTGCGCCTTGCGCCGCCAGCGCCATTAGAACGGGGTGCTCAGATTCTTTTGGTCGGCCGTGTACTATAAGACTCGTAAGTAAAAGGCAAGAATCAATGCAAAGCAAGTCGGCAAAACTATTTAAATTAGTCCGTAAATTGGTACAAAGTCTTCACAGTGTAGGATCATTTACGGTCTTTGGCCAAGGTCCCTAAGTCTAGAAATGTGGATCAAGGCATTTTTTCGCCAATAGGAAGCAATGAATTGCATGCATAAATTCAAGGAATTCCCGGAGTTGATTCTGTCTTCCTTGGCCAAGTTTTTATTGTTCGATTTTTAACGCTTCCGATCTTGGAAACCTGTTTATTGCTTGGCGGGGAAAAATGCATTTTCTCCTTCCTTCTTTTTTTTGCGGGTAGCCAGTGCAAACCACTCACAATTTGGAGTTTTTGAAGTTGTATCGAAACCGAATCAGGCCTTCTCCACAAAGTGGCTCGTTGGTCTAGGGGTATGATTCTCGCTTAGGGTGCGAGAGGTCCCGGGTTCAAATCCCGGACGAGCCCTACAACATTTTTGCCAGCATTGAGCACGAACAAAAAATTCATTGTAGTAGGTATGCTCCTAAAATCTTTGACTGTTTGGCTGTACAAAATAACAAACTAACGCTGCTGACGTTCGCGAATGATGGTAAACTCGAGAACGCCGAAATTAAATTTGCCTGAGCCTAACTTTATTACACGATTTTCGGACACGTTCACTATGATGATTCAATTTGTGTGTGTGGTACGCAAAGAAGACATTCTTCCCTCAGTCGAGTGCTTTTACACCTATTAAAATTCCACATTTTAAAATACATCTCTCCTCTCTCTCATTTCAAGTGGTGCAGCTCACTTTTTATTTCTTCTTTCTTTTTCTTGCTACTGCATTCTCTTTTTGTTTTTGTTGTTCCTTACATTCTACTACAACTATGCCGTCGGCCGGTGCTGGGTTTTCTTTTTTTGTGACGCTGGGCTTTTGCGTGCACAGGGAAATTTGGAGGTGTGGGCACATCCATACATCCTCTCTGATGGCAACTTTTCCTTGAAAGTCGACGGAATTTTCCCCGTTTCCTACACTTACTCTGCCTCGGCTCACATTGGGAAAAAGGCTATTTTCTATTCTTCTTCTCTTTCGAAGTCCGTGTATTTTTCGGCGTGCACATTCATCATCGCCATTCTTCTTCCTCTCTTTCTTCGCAGAAAGGAGAACGAAAAACATGCAAGAGAGAAAGCCACGCCGATATTTCTTTTTTTTTCTTCCCATGCGCAACTGTTGATTCATGTTCTTGTTGATTATTCAGAAATGCCCTGAAAATCTTGATTTTGCTTCTTCTCTTTCTACGAGGCCAGGAGAAAGCTCCACTATTCTTGTTCTTCAAAACAGTCCTGCCAGGAGCGCTCTGGAAATAAAAGGTGAAAAAAGAGGAGCGTAAAAAAGTTGGAGATAGCACCTACTTCATTCCGACCTTTACTTTTTATGTGAGTGTACTACATATACGCGTAAGGTTTTGTCCACGCGTCAAAATGAGTGATGTCCGTACCTTCCCGCCCTCCGTTCCCGCTCCTCCTTCCTCTTCCTCTCCCTCTTCTCCGTGAGTATGACCTCCTCCACCCACTCCTCGTACTCGGCCACGCTCGTGTAAACGCCGGGAACGTTGGGGCGGCCGCACCCGATGCCGAAGCTCACGATGCCGACCTTTAAAAAATTAGCATTCAGTATTTGGGGAACGTGTGGGGAAAGATTTTTTCTCACCTGGTACCACTGTCCGCCCTTCTCGCACACCAGAGGCCCGCCGCCGTCGCCCTGCGTTTGATAAAGGGAAAAGGGGGGTGGGGATGGAATGGAAAGGGGAAGGGATAAAGAAGAAGGATGTGGAGGAAGAGGGATCACACAGAGCAGAAGATCATGATGATGTCAGAAAAAAGGAAAAAAAGGGATTTCATTTCGCCAAAAAAGGGGAAGAAATCGAATAGGTGGAACTTCAAAGGTTGATCAAACGGAAAGGGATTTTTCGCAAAGAAATATTGGAACTCACGTCGCATGCGTCCCTTCCCTCCGCCCCCGCGCACACCGCAGTGTCCGGCAGATGGTAGGCGGGTCCGAACTGGGCCTGGAGGGCCCCGTTGCAGGTGGCGTGGCTCCACAGCGGGACGCTGATCTCCTTCAAGACCAAGGAGTGCTCCGAAGCTAAAGGGGAGAAAATAGACTTGAAAACCATTGTTCTACATAAAACCTTTTTTGCTTATCCCAAACTAACGTGCATGCTTAGAGTGCATTCTCATCATATAACATCGGGCAGTTATGTACACTCTGAGGAAGTCTGCCCACTACCACTAAAGGAAGAGCCTATCTTCTTATGGGCTCCCTCCCTAGACGAAGGGACGGACGTTGTGTGTGTGTGCCTACGCGACATTTGATCCTCCCCCTTCTTCATATCCACACACACACACACACGCACACGCATTCCCCCACAGCTCGTTAATGCGTGTTTGTTGCTGTACACACAATGCATGCGCGCGTTGTATGCAAAGACTGGAGGGCGAGGGGAGGAGACAAAGAGGGAGTAGGAAAGAGTGTGGGATTCGACGACAATGATCGGAAGGTGGGTTTCTTTTGCAAAGAAAAACTTGCACTACTTATGCCAAAAAGGTCCAATAAATTTGGCGAATTCCGGAGTTCTATGGCATGTTTTGGGTGTACTCTTCTGGGCAAGGACATTCAGTCGCCTTTTTCTCCTTCTCTCTTGCTACTCATCTTGGCATTAATGCGTAACCTTGGCTGGGAGACAGAGAAAAAAAGGACGAATAGAGGGAGAAAATGGGCCCAAAGATATATCCGCCTTTTCCGCCGGGCCGTTTCGCAGCAGCAGTAGATAGAGCAATAAAACTGCCGATAGTACTAGAAATGGGAACTGCGCTGTTGGGGAGGGGGGCGAAAAATGAAGCAAGCATTTCCTATTCATGGCTAAGGTCGTATCGCCCTCCCCTCAAAATAAAGGGGTCCCTTTTTTCACACCTCTTTTATTTTGGGGCGTAAAAGGTCATCCCCGTATGTGAGTGTTTATATTGCTAGCGGAAACGTAAAAAAACTAGAGTCAAGTCAGCGCGGGGAGAAGGACCTTTTTTCTGCAAGAGGAGGGATGTGACACCCAGAAACTCTACTGTTGTGTGGGGTAGAGTGGGAGGGATAGACTTCTTGTTTGCTTGCGGTGGGACCGGTCCACTCCTCCTCCTCCTCTTTCGAGTTCCCCCTCCACCAAGAAGACCAAAGACCAGAGCAGCAAGAGGAGGAGGGAGGAAGTCGCTTCCGCTTGCTCAGCAGAGCGAGGAAACGGGAGGGGAAGAAGTCAAGGAGGGGGAGGGACGAAAAGACTGGGCAGATCGCTCCTCGGATACAGTAGTACAGTGTACACATATGTGAACACTGTAGTAGCTGTATGAGCTGCCACCCTGGCCGTCAGAGAGGACATTTTCCCACAAAATACGAAAGAATAATTAGGTGTATTACTCACACTCCGTCCTCCTCCCCCATCCCGTGACGTAGCACTTGTGGTCCAGGTCCAGATCTCGCTCCACTCCGCCTGAACGGAACGAGGAGGAGGAAGAGGAGGGCCGGCTGTTCCGGCTGTTCTTCTTGGCCTCGCTGTGGGTGAAGTCGCCAGGCTTGGGCATGCACACCACGTCGATATTCTGGGATGGGGAGAGAAGGGCGGGAATATTATTTTCATGTCGATTGCGCTGGAAAGGTGGCGAAAACATGAGTCTGCCAAAAAAGCATACATTCAAATTTAATTTCAGGTCATTACAGCGTTGCCAAAGAGTTTCTGCTGCTACTTTTGCTGGTTCTGCCCTGCCACTGCTTCAATTTGACTTTTATTGTTATTGACCACAATTGTCTCCTTTACCTGCTTCCGCTTTGCCGGCCTCTCCAGCTTAAGCAGCGCAATGTCGTGCACGAGCGTGGAGTTGTTGAATCCGGGGTAGATGACGATGTCGGTGATGTTGAACTCCTCGTGCCTAAGAGGCTCTGCAGTCGTGCTCACGTCGTACTCGCCAAGGCGAACCTTCAAGATCTCGCTGATGGTGCTCACGAACGGGAGGCTGCAGAATTTTTTTAAAAAACATCGCATAGTGTATAAAATTTATTGCACAATTTCCCTTATTTTTGGAATTTAGATAGGTTTTAATTTGAATTTTTTACTAGTCGTCGACGCAGTGAGCGGCGGTGAGTATCCACGACTCGTCCAGCAGGGTTGACCCGCACACGTACAAGTCCTGAGGCTTCTCCAAGATGGCTGCGTGCCACGGCCACTCGGCCATGTCAGCCTCGCCCTCCTATTAAAGACGGCAACTTATGTCACTTTCCCAAACATATTTTTATGTTTCTGTTCCCACCTGTCCGGAGTCGAAGCCCTTCTTTCCGCATCTGGCCCTGGAAGGCGTGGGGAGTATCCCCACCGGCTCTGCGTTCCTGGGTACGAAGCAGCAGACCTCGCCGTCGCCGATGCCGCAGTAGGAGTAGATCTCCCCTCCGCTGGTGACGCACGTCCAGTACTCCATGCAGGAGCACTCAAACGAGTGGTGGCCGTGCTCGCCCCCGCCGGCGGCGCCGGGTTTGGCGCCGGACGCAGACGTGGAGACGCCGCCAGAGGCGCCGCGGACTAGGTTGTCCTGCGCAGACGCCGGAGAGGGCGCAGAGAGCGCCAGGGCACCCAGCAGGACCTGAGGGGGGAGGGGAATATTATAACGCTGAGGAGAAAGTTTCTAAGTGAAATGCTTACCATTGCTAGGAGCGCTTTGAAAGACCATGGCTGTTGCGAGGTGCTGCGGTTGGCTGTTTGTTGTTGCGGGGTCGGCGGCGGCGGCGGCGGCGACTGCGGCGGCGGCGGCGTCCTCCCCGGCCCCGGGCGGCGCCGCCGACTATCCCGCATCTCTCGTCCACCTGTGCATCTGAGAAAATAGCACCGTATATTTGCAGACGTAGTACCATTTTCCAAAAATTAAAAACACATAACAATTACCTGGCTCGCCTTATACCGATCCCGCCTCCTCCGACATGGGCTCCGTCTTCTTACGCTCCTCCTCCTCTTTCGAGACGAGACGACGACGACCGCGGCTGGCGCCAATCCCTCACCTTGAAAAACGGGAACCAAAAAGGACGTCTTTTTAAACCGTTGAGGTATTTCTTCTCTTTTCTTTTCTGGGAAATAAAGAGTCACGCCGGAAAGGGAGGGAGCCGGGAGGGAGGACTTATGGCACCTTTGCTTGAAGGGGGAAGGAAACCTTGAAGGAAAGAAGGTACAGCAACAACACGGTTAGAAAAAGAGGAGATTTACGTGTATATCTCGGAGAGATGCTAATCTTAATTCGTTCCATTTCCACCTCTTCTGTATAATACAACATACAAGCACGTTCATCACGTCTGTCTTTCCGTGCTAGGTACAGAGCAAAAGAATTAATAACCAAGCTCCCACAAAACAAACGGCCTAACTTTTCAAGTAACAAGAACAGACTTTGTTCAAAGACCTGCGGCATTGACAACATAGAAAAAAATTCAAAGGAAAAAAACTACTCAGAGATTCAATCTGAACTTTTTGTTATGACTGGCAACTCAAGCGGACTGGATCCCACCCCGAAGAGAAATCATAAAGCGGAAGTCAGCGGGAGGCTGACTGCCATTTTCTGGTGGATCCCACCCCGAAGCGAATTTATAGTGCCAAAGTATGGTATAATAAAAGGAGACATGCAAACTGCTCCCCCCCACAACAACAACCACCCCAACAACAACAACAACAACTTACACAGTTCTAGGACCTGACGGCTTCGCCGCAGGTAAAAAAGGAGTTTACTTCATTGTAGGTAGTAGAGCAGATTTTTCCCCCCACCCTGACAAAAGATCGACGTCCATGCGTGCTGGGAAAAGTGGGCATGAATGTTTTTAGTATAGCTTTTTGGGAAAAGAAGTTGCTTTCCTCATACAGTCAATCTGATCTACCGGAGAAGAGCCTAAGCATTGTTGCCTTTGTCTCTGGGCAAATTTACTCCACTGGCACTGCAATCCTCATTGAAGCAGGAAAGGTGAAAGAGGTCACCCTCAGGCAGGAAGAGATGGACAAGGTAACGGAAAGCACTGTTGCCCAGCTGGCATGTCAATATATAGGTTCCTTGTGTAGGCCCAACTTTGGCATGGGTCTAGGTTTTGGACCCTTGTTTTTCTTGCAATTCATACTTGCTTGCTTGATAAAGGATTCTTTTCAGACAAAAGTGAGCTCGTACCTAGAAGAAGAGTGTGTTGAGGATGCAGGCTTTGATGAAGACTCTTGCCTAAATGCCTGCCTGATTGAGAAGTTTGTAGCGGATACTGAATGCCTCCACCCGCGACTGGAGCCGCTGCTGAAGACACATGACGTGTTTGAAAGGACGGAGGCCTCAGCTGCTCAGGCAGTGAAATGCAGCTACGACTACCTCAGACAGTATGAAAAGGCTATGAAGATGCGCACCGGCAAGCATATGGAACCAGGTAAGAAATACATACCAATGTTATTGATTTAAATGTGTTCATGTCCAGAATGTTTCAAAACACAGTTCATTTTTTAACTTTGAATAGGCCTGAAACTGATAAAAAAGATAACCTATGGTTTTGATAAATCAGCATCTGAGAGATGCAACTGCAAAAAGCCTTGCATCAGGCGTCACATTGAGCTCTACCGCGGGAAAACGTACAACCACACAAATTCAGAACATCTGCAGGTATCACTTTTGACATTAAAACTTTTTTAAATATGCATGAAAATTGCTGTGAGAAAACTATTATTTTTTAGGCTGTGATTAATTTACAACCGTGGTACAAACACTACGAGGACAGTGCCACCTTTGACTTTGTCAAAATGCTGGCTGATCTAGGCGGGTACTTGGGACTCATGCTGGGTTACTCTGCCTACAGCATTGCAGACTTCATTGACTACCTGTGGCAACTCAGGAGACAGAAGAAGGCAAAATCACATAAAAATAGTTCAATTGACCTTTCAAATCCCGAATAAGAGGGGACGTAATCTTAACAAAACAAAAAAAAAGGAAGTTAAAAAATGGGAAAGAATAGTTTTTTGCTTGATATATCAAAATTTCAGTACGCATTGATCATTATCGTGAAAAAAAGCAACACAGTTTTTTTAACATAGAAGGAAAGTAATCCGACAACTAATTTGATAATTTCGTACACCTCAATTCGAGAAATAATAAAAAAATAGCAACACAGCCACTCGGAGTACGGAAGTTACAGGAGTGTATCACCATACAGCAGTTCAAAAGAGGCAAAAAAAGTCTTGTCTTTTATCAGCAAGTATCGCAATTATTTTTTTTAACATCCGGGCGCCGTGGGTATTTTTACGCTAATCTGTGGGGATCTTTTGACACGTGCCAATAGCACCATTTTTTCCCTCTTTTATAATATACGTATTCAAGAAAAAATAGTTGGCGCCGGACTAGGGCGCTCTATCAACACTTCATGGATCAGGCAACATGCATGGAAACAAGGGGGCAGTTTTGACCTGTGTATGTAGATTAAATGTAGGATAGGCTCCTAGTCGCGGGAACAGTCCTCTTCCACCTCTCTATCCACTGCTGGAGGAGCCTTGCCTTGAGCGAATGTGTATACAGACCGTACATGCAGCGGAGGGCTCTCTCCTCCGCCTCTCCCCCCAGGGTAGAGTCGAAATCCCGTCAATCAAGTTTGTTGCCCGAAAGAAAATGATTGTCTGCTCTTCACCCACGTGGAGGGAAGAAATTCACACCCAAATAATTAATAGTACGTCTATGCACAACACAGCCTAGTGCCCGCAAATATTGGGCACTTTTTCGAAAAAGTTTTTTTTGCATGTTTATTACTTCTGGAAAACGCAGCTTATCGTGAGGATTTGTGCGACGAACATGAGAAAGTAAGGGAACTTTTGGAAGAAAAAAGACGGCGCTCATAATGCGATTGGAGTTACTAAAACGGACCGCAGGCAAAGTGGAAGCCGGCTTGGCATAAATACTAGCTAATTGACTTTGTTGGGCTTCTGGGAGTTGCGATAAATCTTCTCTCATTCTTCCAGCATCATTCGGGACCCTCTTTGATGGCAGCGAGTGCGGAGGGATGGCAGAGTTTGGGGGAGGCGATGGGGCTCTGGAGAGAACGGAGGAGTTAGTTGTGATTCAGAAATAACTGCATGGCTGTAACGTGTTAATACAATGTCAATGTTCAATTGACACTTCCCTTCGGGGTATATTTATATATATTCCGTTGAAAAAAGCACGGAAATAGAAAAAAACTATTGTTCCTGTTGTGCGGCAAAAAGTGTTTTTCGCGGGGAATTTCCGCCTTGGGTACATGTATACCAAGATGAATGAAAGAGGAGAAAAATAATATTCTTTACCCCGAGGGAAATTGTATAGAAAGAATTGTTCACGATTTTTTATATGAACTGCCACTCATAATTTATGTTCGTGCCGTTATCTCGAAATTTGTGCTCTGCGTTAGCTTATAGAGTACAAGTTCAATTGACACTTCCCTTAGGGGTATATTTTAATATGCCGTCAAAAAAACACGGGAAAAAACCTACTAGACCTAATGTGCGATATAAAGTTTTTTTCGTGGGATTTTTTTTTCCTTTGTGTATACCATGATGAATAAAGGGGAGAAATATAAATAGTCTTTCCCCCGAGGGAAATTGTATGAAAGAATTGTTCACAAGTTTTTATACCGGTACGTATGTACTGCCACTCATAATTTCTGTTCGTGACGTTATCTCGAAATTTCTGCTCTGCGTTAGCTTCTAGAGTACAGTAGTAGTATGTAGGAGCCCATTTTGTATTTATTCTTCCAGCGCCCTCCCGCCCACGCTCTTGGAAGACAGCATGAGAGAGATTCAGCAAGAAATGGCCCTTTTGCGGTCTTTTGAGTTGTTGGTACAATTTAACACTGCGCGATAAGAAACACAAGTAGGCTAGGCGCCACTTTACCTGAAGTAGCTTCGGCATTGAGTATCTGACCATGCACGTTGCTCTGCTGCCGCGTGATGTCGCGAATTCGTGAAAAACAAATACCTTTCAGCACGCAAATGAAATTACTTTTGCGGGTTTACTCCTTTTACATGTGTTATTTTTGGAGGACAAAAAGAGTTTGATCGAAGGAGAAAAAAAGTGTTTGTCTCGTTTCCCCAATTCATATCTGGATGGAAACCTATTTCATGCATGCTTCCCTGCCTGAGTGTCTCTTAGAAAAGGGTAATTTCTTGTTCGTACATAGGCCTTCTGTTTTCTTTTATGTATCTTCCTGAGGTCAGGGCGTGCTTGCGAAAAGGTTCCATGTGGAAAGTATGAGACATCTCAAATAAGTCGACGTTACTTAACGTTCCACGATTATGAGAAGCCCGTCCAAGATTTCCTTGATCGCCAGGAATGTGGCTGGGCGTAAGAGGGCACAATAAAGGAACCCTCTTTTTTCCTCGTCCGTCCCCCCCCGGGGGGGGCGGGGGGGGCAAATTGGTTACACGGCCCGAGGGACTTTTGTGTGTACTTATGCCTTCCCCCCCATAGGCCTGGAAAAAATTGCGCCAAAGTTTCGTCGTCGGCTATTATGGGGTTCACGCGATCGAGGGGAAAACTTTGGCCATCAGCAAGAAGTGACTTTGAAGGGAACGGGCTTGAAGTCTTTCTTCCGAAGAAGTCAGGATATACCTAGTAGTTGCGTACAAAAAAGCCACGCCATACCTCAGAGGTTCACTTTGTAGTAATATACGTACATGTCGTGGTATACGTGCCTATGTGGCATAATCCGAGTAGTGGCCCAAATTGGAAAAAGCTTCTTCTCACCTCCTCCTCCTCCTCTCCTTTCCTTAGTCCCTGGGGAAATTGGCTTGACTTGCGGCGATTTTGAATGTGTGTGCGCGCGCAGCATTTTTACTTTGTGGGAAATAGAGAGCAGAAGACACATTTGTATGGAACCACAGCACACTTATCTTTTCAAAGCATGAATGTGTGTGTGTGTGTCGACGCTGGTTCTTCCCCCCTTTTTTCACGGTTGCGAAGATTGGTTGGTTGGTTCCTTGGTTGGGCCGGAAGCGTGAGGGGGTCTTTTCAGACATCAAAGGCACTGGGAGAGAAAAGGAGGGGGGGAAAAGAAGACGAAGGGGGAGACGAGATTACTTTTGCCGTCAACCGACGACGACTTTTCCATTTTTCCCCTCATCGTCCTTGGCTGCAATAGTTTTCCGCTGGAAAATGCATTAAGATGAGTCGGCGAATTCCTCCTTTTCCCCCGTCCTCTCCCCACCCGCCCCCGCGCCACCGCTGACACAAATGAGTCCCGTCAGCAAAAGCGGCATCCTACGTACGTACCACGACACAGAACGCTACGATGAAGGGGAAGAGGAGAACGGAGAGTTGTTGATGACTGTGTGGAGATGCTTCCTGTTCCCCATAAAAACACGCTTCTTCACAATACGGCTTTTGCTCCTGTATCGAAATAGGAGAGTCCCCTTTTTTCCTCTCCGCCGACGTACAGCGATTTGAAGAGGAGAAGGCAGGTTCCGATTTCGAGTGCGCAATTTTTGACCCGGGCGCTATGCGATGTAGTACGATCGCGAACGAAATACCGCTCAGTACGTACGTATACTGATAGAAAAAAACCATTGCAATATGTTCATCTTTGTCGAAAATAGGTGTAGACGCCTTCTATTCTATCTCGATCACTCCAACGCCGGATGATGCCTCTGCTGGAGAAGGAGAGGGAGGAAATTTCTCAGTACCTTGCTTCGTAATGTGCATGATACAAATTTTTAAGACAAATATTTATCCTGTCCGTACAGTGTCCTGCAGAGCGAGCGCCACTACCAAAACCCTTCCCAAATCCC
>JAAUYJ010099326.1_pt1 | contig 11027 bp, 10 predicted proteins | sample 7278031 | NCBI WGS metagenome assembly JAAUYJ01 (sample SAMN14350222, study PRJNA611818) | marine sediment metagenome | isolation source: surface marine sediment (1.8m) | place: French Polynesia: Moorea | collected 2018-08 | reverse complement strand
TTAGGCCATATTCTCTTTTTCCCATCGTTCTTTGCTTCTTCTTCCCCTTCAGCGTTCTCTGCCGTCGCTACACTTCGCCTCTTTCTTCTGCGCTGCACTTCGCCAGGAGACGCCCGCTCCTTGCTTATTCAGAGCATGAGTTGTTGGGTGAATCCCGTTCCACCATAAGTAGCTAAACTAATGTGTGTTCCACATTCTTTGGGTGCAGTAAACAGCAGTAGCAACTAGCAAGCATTCGCAAATTTACGATTTTTAATTGGTTACGTGCAGTATGTTTTGTTCCTATTAGAGCCTTCCATTTGGTGCGTGAAGCCTAACTTGAATCAGTGGGAATAGTAGAACATTCCGTACTCCGCAGTACGTATAAATCGTCCCCACCCGCTGCCTTTCTTCCGTTCTCGAAAGGTAGTCTCAGAAAATATTTTTGCAGGCCATTCAAAGTAGCTTCAGTTCCTTTAGCGTGGTTTTTCGCATCACGGCCCCATCGTTGGAAAATAATTGGGTACGTTTACCAAGAATTGCTGCTTGCTACAGAGAGTTTTGCATGTTGTGCGGCGTGTACGTCTGACTCGGCGCTAATTTTCCTGTGCCCTGCCAAAGCTGGTTTTTTACCTGCGAAACGCAGGTTTAAGAGCTGTGTGAGTTGTTGGGGTTGTTGTTGTTGTGGAGGGAGCAGTTTGTTGGTTCCTTTCATTTACTACAGTGTACTGTACTTTGGCTTCTTAAATTATCTTGGGGTGGGATCCGCCTGGATCCTCAACTCTCATTCAGTGCCCTTCTGTTTGACTTCGGTTCTATGAATTCACTTCGGGGTGGGTGCCCTCAAAAGTTTCTTTTCATTTTTTTCCTTGTGTGCATTGTCTTCCCAAATGGTCAAAATCCATGTCTATTCCGAAGGTCTTTGAACAAAGTATGTTCTTGTTTCTACCAGACATCGTTGCCGCGGGCGTTGGAGGGGGACGCTCCTTTTCCCCGCCACCCATCGTACGCCCGACTATTTCACATTTCAGGTTTATTGCCCATGCCCACTGCTCCTGTTTCGACAATAGCTCGTCTCTCCCCCCCCCCTCCTCGTCCCGTCTCGAATCATGGGAGCCGCCATGGCCCGGGGCGTGCGACACTCGTGATATGAACGAGCAAACGCATTTTCAGCAATTTTTTTACTTTACGCTCAATGTTTTGCAGGTGCATAATTGTGGGGCTATACGCTTAGACCCCATAGGAAAGTTTTTTGTATGCGCGATTCTTCCCAGAGGCAACGACCAGGGGCTACAGCAACAACAAGTCTTGCTGAGGAGCTTTCTTTTCTGTCTGTAGCAAGGTAGACCAGAATTCGCTGCTTTTCTCCTTTGTTGTTAAAAACAACCTGTGTTTAGTCGATACATAAAAACTATTTTGTATTGCTATTGCATTCTATAAGTAGAAAGAAAGCCATCTTTTGATATTTCCTGCCCATACGCAGGCAAGCACCTTAACGTGAAAGCTGTAAGTTGGTGCTTTCCTCCCCTTTTATCCCAGATTTGGTTCTTTCGGCGTACAACAACAGGCACCCTGTCGGAGCTGGATCCCGGAGCTGGAGCGGAGCCGCCGCCGCCGCGAGCGTTGGGTGAAGGAGGAGAAACCCCCTCGCCCGCCACCATCGCGGCCCTCGCGGGGGACGACAGCGACGGCAGCAACAGCAACAGCAGCAAGGCCAAGACAGGTTCCGCCAATAAAGAAGAAGAAGACACCATGCCAAACATCAAAGTCTTCTCGGGTGAGATTAGCGAATCTTTTTCTTCCTCTTGCTTGCCAACAACTTGTGTGATCAATGAACGGCTGCAAGGCCATTTTCCCTTTCTTTTTCGACTATTCCTCAATTTCCTCTTTTCCTCTCTCCTCTTGCCATCAAGGGTCGTCGCACCCGGACCTGACGCAGAAGCTGTGCGACCGGCTGGGCATCGAGACGGGGAAGGTCGTCACGAAGAAGTTCAGCAACCTAGAAACATGGTAGGAAGAAGATAGAACTATATCAACAGCAACTTGGATAAGAGAACAGATGCGCCAACATTGTAGCTAGTTTTTTACAACACCGTTGCCGTACACGTTATTTTGGTAAGAAAAACGCTTCTGCAAGAGCTTCGACTTTTTAAATTTTCCAGCGTGGAAATCGGGGAGTCTGTGCGAGGGGAGGACGTGTACATCCTGCAGTCCGGCTGCGGAGAGGTGAACGACAACCTCATGGAGCTGCTCATCATGATCAACGCCTGCAAGATCGCTTCTGCAGAGAGAGTCACCGCCGTCATCCCATGCTTCCCCTACGCTAGACAAGTAGAAAAATCGTTCGGCCAAAAAATCTACCCATTTTCCTCATTCTGCTGCTGCTGTTGTTGTCGCTGACTTTAGGACAAGAAGGACAAGAGTCGCGCGCCCATCAGCGCCAAGCTCGTTGCCAACATGCTGTCTGTGGCTGGCGCCGACCACATCATCACCATGGACCTGCACGCCTCCCAGATCCAGGGCTTCTTCGACATTCCCGTGGACAACCTGTACGCGGAGCCCGCCGTCCTCAAGTGGGTCAAGGAGAACATCCCGGAGTGGAGGAACGCCATCATCGTCTCCCCTGACGCGGGGGGAGCGAAGAGGGTCACCGCCATCGCAGACAGGTGAGGAAGAAAGCATATTTTTTTCCCCTACAAATATCTTAAAAGCTATGTACGTACGAGTACGAGAGGTCTTTTACATCAAGTGCACGTGCGAAGTCGTACAGTTCAGCAATCAATAATGATTTCTCTGTACATTGTACGAACTAGCGAGCGCGATCGGAGCCATTGAAACATGCAGTGTACAATAAAAAAATCTCTCTTCTTCTCCCTTTCTTCACGCAGACTGAACGTGGAGTTCGCTCTGATCCACAAGGAGCGCAAGAAGGCGAACGAGGTGGCGTCGATGGTGCTGGTGGGAGACGCCAAGGGCAAGATCGCCATCCTGGTCGACGACATGGCCGACACCTGCGGGACCATCTGCCACGCCGCCGACAAGCTCATGGAGGCCGGCGCCACCAAGATCTACGCCATTCTCACCCACGGCATCTTCAGCGGGCCAGCGCTCAACAGGATAAACTCGGCCTGCTTCGAGGCCGTCGTCGTCACCAACACCATACCGCAGGACAAGCACATGAGGGAGTGCCAGAAGATACAAGTGATAATTTACCTTTTGAATGCGACATTCTTTTTTATCAATCTGTTTTTATATCTTTCCAGTGCATTGACGTTTCCATGATGTTCGCCGAGGCGGTCCGCCGGACGCACAACGGGGAGTCTGTCTCCTACCTCTTCTCCAACGTGCCGTACTGATCCCCATTTCCACCGGAGGAGAGGAGCTCATATCGATCCATCCCAAGTTGCATTACGACGTGTACCACAGTCTCTCCAACAATAAAAATACTGTGAACACGTCCGAACTTACATTAAGCCACAAAAAATATACGCACCTTTTCCAGTACTGTTTGATTTCACGACCCTGTCTTTATTGGACTAACGGAATAAGACACAAGAAAATATATAGCAATCTAGGGATTTTTCGTCAGGGTGTTGGTCAACAATATAACTTGCTGAATAAGAAACTGAGAAAGGTTGTACTGTACGGTAAACTGTAAAGTACGTACGCACGGTAAAACAAACTTTGAATTTCATCGCAGCAACCTACACTTGACGGTATGACAATTGAATATGCCTTTGTTGCATACAGTGCAACTTGAAAAGATCGTTTTCCAACAGAAGGATTAGAATCTTCTTTGCTTTGGTGTGGGTTTCGTTTTGCGGCCTCTTACGGCGCTCCTCCTCCCATTGGGTGCTGATGCTGGCCGACCTTGTGCGTGAGGTACCAGTTGAGCAGCGCCTGGATCATGACGACCAGCACGACGAGGAGGACCATGTCGCGGTTGATGTTGGAGTTGGAGTCCCGCTCCTTCTGCTGGTACATCATGACCTCGAGGTTGTGGTGCAGTCGCGCCAGCCGCTCGTTGGTCTGGCGCTGCTGCTCCTCCAGGGGACGCATCGCTTCCTGCAGCCGCTCCAGCTGCTGAAGGTGGTGGTGGTCGCCGCCGCCACTGGCGGAGCCGCCCTTCCTAGACCTAATTAGATTGGAGAAAAATCAATTAGCCAAAGCCTGAATCACAAAAAAAGCAAATTAACGTAGTGGGAATGAACAGCAATTTCCTCTTCTTCTTTTGCAACACAGTATTTTTGGCTCTAATTAGCAGAAGAATGAATGGAGGAAGAAAGATAAGATCTTTCCTATACCTAGAGGAAGATGTGACGACTCCTCCCCCGTCGGACTCCTCCGGAATGGTTGATCCTGACTCGTGTCCTCCCCCTCCTGGCGCCGCCTTCGCCCTAGACGGGGAAACCTTCTGCTGAGCCCCCTTCCCTGGAGACGAGGACCCGGACTTGAACTTCCTCCTCCGCACCGAGGAGGTCTCCTTCATCCCGCGGATCGACGAGGAGGAGGGCCTGTCACCCGCGGCGCCAGCGGAGGCGCCGCCGTCGGCCACGTCCCCGCCGCCGGGGGTCTTGGCGGCGTCGCTGACGCTGACGATGCTCTGCGTCCTGATCATTGGCGTCTTGTGCCGCGTGCGCGTGCAGATGACAAAGTCCCGCTCGTACTGGTACAGGTCGTTGAGCGGGTCCCACGGACGAAGGTCGGCGTGTTTGTACTCGTACTGATCGGTGGCGGGGTTCTGAGAAGGAAGTATAATGCATGAAAGCTAATGTGTGCGACAGAAAAAGGTGCATGTCTTCCTCACCAATTCGAAATGCTTTGGTATCCAGTCCGCGCCAAGCGCTTTCCTCTCCCTGGCTCCAGCCCTCTGCGCCTCCTCCAGTTTGGTCTTTTCCTCCGTCGCAGCGGTCTGGTCATCCTCGTCGATGGCCTTGGAGACCATCTGCCACAGGCGGACAGACTCGAATGTGCCCTGAAGAGAACGAACGGGTTTTTAAGTATCAAACTATCAATACTAGCAAAATGGAGAACATGAGAGCATTTTGACGTACTTGTTCTTCCAGTGGCACGGTGAACCTGCGCAATCGGGACTGCCTGACTTGCGAGGACACTTTCCAGAAGGGCTTCTCTTCCTGCAATCGAAAAAAGATAGGTAAATATGATGCTCTTGTACCTGACGAAGCAAAGCTTCTCACCGATCCTGGCTTCTCTTTGATGACCACCTCGTCGTCCCAGTGGCCGTCGAGGGTAGCCAGGGTTTCCTTCACCAGGCGGATCTTGCCGCTAACTGCGTTGGTGAACTCGCCGCCGCCCAGGAAAGGCTATGCCAAAACCAAAGTTAGTACGACAGATTTTTCAAACTGACTAAAAATCCCATACATACCCTGAGCTTGAACTCCAGCTCCGTTGAGTACCCGGTCTTGCTGCACTCGATGGAGACCTTCCCTCCCAGCTCCATGGTCATGGTGCCCATGAGGATTCCCTTGCAGTGCGCGTAGGGCATGGTCAGCTTGTACTCCTCGCCGCGCGGCAGCAGCGCCAGCGTGGCCACCCCGTCCAGGATGGCGGAGGTGGAGTTGCCGTAGAACTTGGACTTGGCCAGGATGGAGGAGGAGATGGTGAAGCCCTCCTGGCGGTTCGTCACGTAGAAGGCGGAGATGGGCGGGTGGTGGGAGACCTGCTCGGCGATGTAAAAGGTCTTGCTGCCGGTGGAGGGGTGCTCCCAGCAGCAGCGGAAGGTCTCGCCAAGGATGGGGTTGTAGGGTTTCTTCAGGCCCTTGGGCTTCTTGTAGAAGCCGGACAGGTACCAGCGCACCACCGACTTCATGCGTTCGTACGGAGATTCCTCTTTCACGGCGCTGCAATTAAAATAGGGAGATTTAGTTACGACAATCTTTGTTACAACAGAGGTATTGCCTTACATGGACAAGAGATCGTCGTGGTAGTGGTAGTCTGTCAGCTTGTCGAGGAAAGAACGCGGCTCCAGAATGAAGGTGGGAAGGACCACCTTGGATAGGTCCATCCCCGGTCGCACCTGCTTGACCAGGAACCACACGATGGACTTGTTCTCCTCCGAGATCTCCTCAGTTTGGTCGCTGGCGGTGCCGAACACCTCCTCGCTGGGATCCGCAACGTACTCAGTGCATCTGGCGGCGGCGGAGGCCTCCAGGACTGAGGCGTCGCCGGAGGCGCGGGAGCGACGCCGCCGTTGGGTCACGCTGCGCTGGCTGCTGCTGGCGGCGTCGCTGTTGTCGTCCTCGTCCTCGTCGTCCTCCTCGTAGTCGACGTCCGACGAGCCTCCGCCGCCCACCACCAGGTGGTGCACGGCTCCCTCGTCGTCGTCCGCGGTGAACTCCACGGAGGGGTCGTCGCCCTCGCCGTCGAACTCGGACTTGAAGTGGTTCTCCAGGTCGGACTCGTCCATCGGCTCCCCGTCCGCCGTCACCGCCATCGCTCCGGCCTCGCTGCGACCGACGTGTTCCATCTGTGATGACACAGTACAGTACAGATAAGACGTGGAACTGTTCTTCTTTCCTTATCAGTGAGAAGCACTCTTATTTAGCTAACCTCGTTTTGGGCAGCGTTGGTCTGATCATTGGCTGAGGATGTGCTGGAGACGCTCTGCGTGCCGGCATTGTTGCCCATGGTCCTCAGCAAGAGGGAGGAGCAGCGGAGGGCGAGCTCCAGGGCGTCCATCCAGCACTTTCCGGCGGCATTGTTGGGCGCTCGGAAAATCTACAAATGCAGAAAAGTCAGTACAACAGAAAGACCAAATATTCAACCAACTATCTAAGCTACTAACGAAAGTACTGCACTTAGATATGATGGAATTCAATATTCACCAGATGATTCGTTGGTAGTGGCTGAACCACGGCGCCTATGGCCTCGCCCTCAGGTCCCCGGCTGGCCCATATGCTTTGGAACATGGGATGGTACAGTTTGAAACAGTAACCATCTTTCTTCGAGGGCCTTTCGATTAGGGTGCAAGTGCTGAGAATGACAGTGCCAACCCAGTTGCTGCTCTGAAATCGAAAGAGGAACATACGAAATTAGAGGTTTGCTGTAGGATTTTCAACATACCCCAACAATTGCTCACCTTTGTCTTGGGACTCCTGTAGAGAAGCAAAAGCCCGGGCTTGAGCACGCACCAGAGCTTGGTCCACGACTTGAGCGACCCGCGCACCTTGAGCCAGTCCGCCAGCACGATGATGCTCTCGTCCCGGAAGGTGGAGAGCAGCTCTCGCTCCACCCGCTTCTTCTCCCTGGCGTAGCTCCTCTTTTGCGCCTTGTACGACTCTTTCCGGTTTACTCCGGCGCTGACGCGGTGGGCCACTCCGGACGGGGTGGAGGTGGCCTGTCCGGGAGGAGACCCCGACGCCGGGGGCGGAGAAGCCACGGTGCCGCCGGAGCTGCCGGATGACGTCTGAAAAAACGTATATAAGAAAGGAAACCGTTTAATGTCACTGACGGCGTCGCACACACACACACGTAAAGGGCAAGGGCCAGCCCGGCCACGAAGGACTGTCTTTTCCAAAGGAGACAACGGGGAAAGAAGCCCGTCAAATAAAGTCGTATATCTCGAATGGCGATCGAGGACGGGCGATGGGAAGCTGTTTGATCTGGAAATGCACAAAGCGGGCAAGCTCAACCTGGTGTTGGAGGAACCAACTGGCAGAGGAGGCGCTGGCCGACGAGCCGAAGGAAGAGGCGGACGGGGGAGGGGTCTGGTACAACGAAGATGCAGACTTTTGGTGCTGCAGTTCGTGCTTCGATTGTCGCTGTGTCTGCTGCTCCTGCTGCTGGTCACGGTCGCTGTCAGAGCTGGCGGTGGAACGCATCCTCAGCAACTTTTGGAGCGCCTCCTTCCTGGCGTTCTCCGCCTGTCTCATGACTGGGGCGTTGGCAGCACCCGCCGCTGAGGGCGCGGCTGAGGAGGAGGAGGAGGCGGGGGCCGCCGCGACTGCGTTGGCGGCGGCGGCGGACGACGGCGACGCCACCGCTGCGTTGGCGGCGGAAGAGGAGGAGTCGGAACTCGTTTGGGGCTGCATGGGATTCTCTCTCTCTCGTTCTCTCTTTCTCCAAGACACGTGTTCTGATTCAGGTTTCCTCTGTCGTTTGCGAGGGGTCGGCTACTACGTAGTGGACATCCCTCTCACTTCTCGGTCGTAAGCGTTGTAATATTCCATTGACTCGTCGTCTTCTGCATTGCTTACAAACAACCAGGATTCGTCTTTGGACGATATTTTTTATGCAAGTTGTGTGTTGCAGTCCTCAGCTCCTTTCCATTTCCTGACAAGTAAAGTTCGACTAAGAACACTTGTAAAAGCTCACAACCACTCCCGACAACATTTTTCTGCTCAGCATGACATGCTTCAACTCATGGAGAAGGACTTGAGGGTGGCCCTTGATCGCCCCTCCATGGCCGGATATGTGTGTCCCTTTCCTCGAGGGCTCTCTCACGAAAGGGGATAAGAAGAAAAAAAACTTTTTCGCGAGAAGGGTGAAAGAGAGCGATGGAATTACTTGGCCAAACTTTAGTGCCGACCCGACCGGGAGAGGACCAACTCCCGGCGGAGCTAGGAAAGGACCCTCTCAGCCCTCGACGGCCGCGGGGCTGTACAGTAGTAGGCTTCTTCCCCTTCTTCCTCTTAGCCTAATGTCCTTTCGTCCTTTCTCTGTCTTCTACTTTGCGCAAAAGGCCTTCCTCCTCTCTTTCGCCTTGACTACTCATTCCCCCCCTCGTTCGTTCGTTCGTTTCCCGAGGCCACTCACTGCACCGAGAGGCAGGATCAATAAATTCGCGAGGCCGGAACTCGGCGGCCAGATTTTACTGCGTAACTGAGCAGTGCTACTGTGGCACGTATCTACAAGACTAAATTCTCATGCAAAAACGTGGGTAAAAACGCGGCTATTCCCCCCCTTGTTTTCTTTCTTCACATATTTCGGTGTACACAGTAAGTCTTTCCTCTTCGTCCTTTCGAGGCGAGCAGCTTTCAAGGCAGAAAGGAGAAAGATTGGAAGGCCCGTGTTTGTTGAGTACACGTACACTACAAGCTGTCAGCGGTAGCACAACACTAGAAGTTGGGGGACGGCCCCGAGCCGTATGTTTCACAACCGCCTATAAAACAGGATGTTTGTCAAGTCACTTAGTTTTCCCCATCCCGGTCCACTCTCCCCCCCTCCTCCACTTCCCATAATCCTGCACCAACTAAACGAACTCCTCCTCCTCCTTCCTTCGCATGGCACTCACTGGCTCCCCTTTCCCCCTTCTCGGCAGCAAAGAAAGCGGCAATTGCACTCTTCCCCCTCCTCCCTCATTGCCATCCCGCTGTCCTCCCCCCTCCTCCCCGCCTAGTATACAACTCTACGTAGCACTCAACTCTCTCGCTCTTCCCACACCCCTCCTCCTCCTCCGCTTTCTAACGGACGCAGGAGGCGCAGAGGCTACCGCGGGCCTGGAGGCGGAGGCGGCCTCGCTCCTACCTCCGCACCACCACCACCACCACTACCCAGCCCTTAAGCTAACCCACCTCTGTGTGTGAAGAAGAGGAGGGGGGGGGGGAGAAGGGGAAGAGTGCGGTCGGCCCCTCCTCCTCCTACACATGCCCAAGGGAGGGAGTGGGAGGAGAGAAGAGGGAGAAAAAGGGGGGGCGAAGAGAGAGCAAGGAAGAGTCGACTCGACCGACCGACCGCCGGGGCCAAAGAGGGCAGGAAGAGGGGGAGAAATGGTTCATCCCAGCAAGGGCTCGAGAAAGAGAGAGAGAGCGGCGAAAGCACGGGGGGGCATATTGTATGTCGGCAAGGGATACTTAAAAGTATTCTCCGTGGATCCAAAAGACCTGATAGACGAACTGCCTCTTTGCATCACAATCCGACGCCGACACACTGTTTGATCGGTCCAGAAATGAGGAGAAATTAGCAAGGAATATAGAACTGGCAAAGGCGAATTTGGCCAAAAGTAGTAGAGAAAACTCATGGCTCTCTCTCCTTTGGAGACGAGTTCCTCCCTCCCATCATTCCTCTTTCAGGAAGGGGGACCGGAAGAATAATAAGGGGCACTCCTCCTGCTCCTGCCCCACTTCCAGGGAGGGAAGAAGGAAAAGAAACAGACGAATGTAAAAGAAAACGGGGGCCCAACCGTCAAGGGGAAAAGAAAAAGGAGGGACCTTTCTCACTCCATTTCCCGTCACTCCATCCTGCAAGGAAAGGCGCAGATGTTTTTTTTCGGGGGGCGGGGGGCGGAAAGCGACGCAGCCGTCGCCAATTGACTGATGACTGAGTCACCAGAGAAAGGGCACTGAAAGAACATTAAGAAGTTGACCGGGCGAAAGCAACCGACAATGCCCAAGCTTGGAGGCCTAATGGGGACAGACTGTAAAGTTGTCGTCATACCGGTACTGTAATAGTAACGGATACAGAATTCCGCTTTTCACCAAAACGAAATCAATTTCTTTTGGAGCAGGTACACGGTTGCGGTGTCTTCTTCAAGGGATTTTAAAGCCAGATCTAAGCGAAGAAGTTTTTGATACGCCTGAAGGCGAAATGGAAAACAGGAAAAGTTTCTATGCAACGGATGAATGCGATAGATAGGCTTTTTGCTGCCAGATGCCAGAAATGGAAAGAGATTTAGATAAGGCAGCACCGGGGGGGGGGAAAGATCATACCTTTTAACGAGGCATATTTTAAAAGCGTCTCTTAGTTTATCCTTTCGTGCAGCAGGCTTCCTTGATCCTTCTTTTTTCGCGGCCGTCACACTTGAGGGATTGGGAAGGGCATATCGTCCGCTCCTTTGAACCCTCCCTGCCTCGAGTTATGGGCGGAAAGGGAGCACAACCCCGTTCACTTTCGACCCCAAGACTGAAGGAGGAGGAGCAAAAGGTAGGAGGGGGAAGGACGAGGACGAGGAAAAATCGTCGTCCCAAGGGGGGGAGGGAGAGAGAGGGAAGGAGGAAGGATGGGGGGGGGGGGGGGGGGCGGGCGAGCGGGGTAAAAAAGACTTTGCAAAATTAAACAACCTTATTAAAATCCAAATTTTTCATTTATAC
>JAAUYJ010052104.1_pt1 | contig 11027 bp, 5 predicted proteins | sample 7278031 | NCBI WGS metagenome assembly JAAUYJ01 (sample SAMN14350222, study PRJNA611818) | marine sediment metagenome | isolation source: surface marine sediment (1.8m) | place: French Polynesia: Moorea | collected 2018-08 | reverse complement strand
GGTGTTGCTACCGCGCTTACGATTGAAAGAGGAAAAAGGATGTACGGGAAAACGCGCGAATATAGGCGAGATTCGTTGCTTGAATTTTCTTCCCTTACGACCTACAAGTACTCGAAATCCCGCGTAAAAATATAAGCAAACTTATTTTTCTTAAAAATAGGTCCAAAATATCCAGTGAAACAGTACGAATAGGGAATGTTGCCTCCGTCTGGTGAATTCACAACTCCCGCAGGTGGAGTTCGCCCTTGTTGCGCGAAAAAAAAAGAATAAGGTTAATCGTCTTTTATCCGTAGCCTGGACAGGGGAGACACCTGGGACAAACTCTGTATTACAAAGCTCATTGTACTCTGACGTAGGGAGGGGGGGGAGGGAGGGCGTGACGAAATTAATCGTCTTCGTCGTCTGGAAATAAGAGTCCAAGGTTTAAAACTGTCCAAAGATACGTCCATGTAGTAGAAACCTGCCGAAAGAGGTTTTTAGTACGAACGAACTTAAGTGTTCTTTTAATTATTAATCCAAAGAGTGCACTTAAAGATCATGTTTAAACAGAAATGTCGTTGTAAACTCTTTTTTTTTTAGGTTCGATTGGGAAACCCAAACACTTTTCCTCCGTCTTCAAAGGCTGTCTGTCCACTCGCTCTGCCATCCTCTCTAGCTCTCTCTTCCTTGGAGCGGATTTTTTTTTTTTTTTTGCTCAATGACGATTCTGATCTGGAGAGGACGCCGCTACATGCTATGAAGTTTTGCGGGCGCGTGCAGTTTTCCACAGTTCAGCCATCATCCCTAACCTGCGCTGCAGCGTTTTGTTGAGTACCAGCTTTTGCTATTGTAAGGAAATGTGCGAAATTATAAAATGTTTCTTAGCTATAATTGTTTTTTCCAAACGTTAATTTTAGACAGAATAAATGCTTGACGTAGTATATCCGAGCACCGAGCATCAACGCGACATTTTATCGTAAAAATCGTTGGAAATGAAAGAGGGAGGAAATCTTGGGGAGGAAACCGGTACATACTTTTTTCTCAAGGGTGACTTCCTTTCCCTTCCCTTCGTCCGTGCCAAAACAACCTACAGAAATTATTCCCCCTTCCTCCCCAAGTGAAGATCTCACCAGCGACAACAACCCAAGACAATTTCCTTCGCCGCTTTCTTCCCGTATAAAAAACGAACAGGAAGCGTCATCCTGGAAAAGGTCGCCAACGGACTTTTTTTCTTTTTCCTGCGGGAACAGAGTGGTAGGAATTAAGAAAATCAAAGTGGTGAGCTTGAGCTTCTGGAGACTACCTTTCAAAAATATTTGCTCTGTTCGAATAGAGATTTCTGCGGGAAATTACTAAATATTTTTCGCGAGTCTGGCCAAACTGTTGCGCTAGTTTCCTGTTTTGTCTCTTCTCTGTTTGGCGAATGTCTGGGGGGTATTTTGAAGGAAATAGAGTTCCTTGACCTCGGCGATTCTGACAGAGGCGCGAAAAAGAAGCTGCGAACAAATTTCTTGTTGGCTCAGACACTCCCCCAAGGATGAAAAATGACGTGTACACGCTTTTTAGCTACAGGGGCGTTTTTCCATCTAAAAATAACAAAGTTAAAAAGGAGGAGGATTAAGGTAGCAAAGATTACGTAGCATCTCAACAAACTTATCTTCTTAGTCTGTACAGTAATCCTAGTACCTTTTTCGTTCTGTACCCTTCCGACAGGTGGCGCTGGCGTCGAACTCAGGACTTTTCCCAAAGCCGCCCGAATAAAAAAAACTCCTTGGGTCTGGTGGCTAATTTTTTTCGTTTGTTTTTTAGCTGCGGCGATAGCCGTCAGGTCAAGTAATGGTCGCAGTTGTTTATGTTGTTGTTGTTGGATTATATAAAGAAAGATTAATACTTTTAGGAGAAAAAAATGTTTGGTTTTGCCCAGATTACTTCGTCTTACGTTCGTCTCTGTCTTTGGACTGTTCTTGTGGTTTCTGTAAATATCGAACAAGTAATTACGCACGCTAAGCTCACTATTCGAGAATGAAATTACGCGGCGGTTGTAAATAAACAGCGGAGCAGTATTATTTTTAGCCGTTTCAGTGTTGAATTATATTTATTGCTGTTCGGAGAACATTGTCGTGGGTATAAAGTCGTCAGTATCACAGTGTTGAAAGCGGCGAAGGAAAATCTAACTCTTCGCTACTATTTTCTGTACACTCGCATAAAATTCGCGCAAGACATTATCAACTTCGAGAAAACGAAATTCAAATCGCGCACAATGCTTTTGGAAGACGGTCGTGATTGTTGCTGCGTTTCTTTTCTTCTTTTAAATTTGAAAGCCTCTTCTTTTCCGACAGGAGAGATCGAAGGGAAAGGTGATGATCCGTGTAGGAAATGAGATCACAAGAAATTAGAGTTCTTCTTCTTCTTTTCGCTTTTTAGAATGGCCTCCAGACCCCGGAGGACTCCGAGGACGAGGACTCCCTTCGGCTCCTCTTGGCGGAGGGGGAGGAGTTGTTGTTGAGTCCAACCACGTCCAACTCTTCGTCCTCCTCCTCCTCGTCTTCCTCTCGCTCCCTCTTGATGCAGTAGTTGACGGGGGCGGGAGACCGCGGGCTGGCGGATTCGCGGCCGGAGGAGTATCCGCCGTCGGTGACGACAGAGGAGGGGGTGGAGGACTTGCGGACGGAGACCGTTAGGGGGGCAGAGATGCTGCTGCTGCTGTCCTCGTCGGGCTGCTGCTGGAGGTGCTGCACCTTGGCACCCAGGTGGCTCATGAGGGTGGTGCCCAAGGAGACATCCACGCCGGGGACGGTGGCCAGGCACCGGCTTACCTCGGATGCACAGGCAGAGAATCCGGCTGTGTAGCGGTCAGAGTCCAGGGAGGGGTTGGCCTGAAGCATCCTCTGCCTCTTGAGCTTCTGGAGGTGGCGGACAGTGAGCTCAAGGACGTCGGCCTTCTCCAGCTTGGCAATGGACTCTCCCTCGGACTGGAGAGCCTCCACCATAAGGTCCTTAAGATCATCCAGGCACCTGTTGATCCTGGCCCTCCTCTTGCGCTCAAGCAGGGGCTTCATCACCTTCCTGTACTGGTGGGTCCTCGACATAGGGACCTCCCCCGCAGCGGTGAGGTCGACTCCCTCCACCGCCACCTGTTGCTGGATGTGTGCAGGATACATGATGATTGTCTTCTTTTTTTCGTCAAAGTATCGGTGATAGTAGTAGCAGAAGTTGCTGCCTGGAGACACGTGTACTCTCCGTAGCTCTGTCGCTGAGCGAATGCTCTTCCTCTTTTACCGACCGACGGACCGTCCGTTTCTTGGTCCTCCGTCGACTTTGAGCGCGTGTTCGAATCCGGGGGCGGCGGCGGGCGGCGGAGGGGGAGACGGTCGTCGGTCGGACGCGCGCCCTCAGTCCGGCCGCCGACGCCGACACTCCAGAAAAACGGCCGCTCGGATAACTCCTCCTGACGCCCTCCTCCTCCTCCTCCTCCTCCCCTCAGGTGTGCACCGTCCCCCCCCATCCACGTTCCAACGCCGCCGGATCCCCTTCTCCCCTCTCCCTCCTCCCTCCAAGACTCTTAACTGCCTCCGTCCCTCCGTCCCTCCAAGGTATAGGAGAGCTCAAAAACCGTGGGAACGGGGTTCAAACTCAAATCCCACAGTCGTTTTTGTAGCCGGAGCCACCTGCCCGCCCCTGGGCAAGAAAAGGAGGAGGAGGAGGACTGTAATCAGCAGCAGCAGGGGGAGAGGCAAAGGTGGAAGGAACGTTGAATGAGTCTTGGCTTTTCTTATGGTGGCGGAGGCTGTAAACCGAGGAGAGGCGGACGGTCTGGTATGAAATTCACCAAGGATGTATCGAGATCCAAGATTGCTCTTGCCAACATGATGTGCGCCCTTAGTTTCAACTGCAAGCAGGAAGGCAACATTGTCGGATCCCATACCCCCGTAGAGAGAGGGGGGGGCATCAGGTCTAAAGTGTGGGCAAGTGGCAGTTAGCCCTTCCTCTCTCCTCTCTCTCCTTTTCTTTCTCTCGACCCCTCGAGGCTCTCCCCCTCCCCCCTCGGCGGCCCTTTGCGGCGCCGTCCGCCGGTCGGGCCACCAATGCTCCGGGCTCACGCGTACGCAATTGATGTAGACTCCGACGATGGAAGGGGGAGGGAGGGATTTTTGTGGCTACCGGAGGTTGAAAAGGGGCAGAGGGGGGTGAAAGGGGAGTAAGGGATTCACCAAAATCTCCGAAATATACATTGGGTCCATTCAGGACTTACTTACCGTAGCATGCAGAGCTCTGCAAGTTAATGCCTCTCTCTATCGTCGGGTGAATGTCTCCCCAGGCAGGCCACTGACACACGTCAAAAAGAAGAAAGAGCGTTTGCTTGAGCCATGTGGAAAAGGATGGAGGGGGGCAAACAATAACAAAAAAGGTGGCTTTTCTCGAGAAGCCCAGACGGACGCGGTGGGGTTACCGAGTCCGTCTGTCTGCGGGGGTCAAATTAACCCTCCCCCCCATTTGAAATTCGGGAAACGGGAGGAGGAGGGGGCTGCATAATTTCTCTTTCTCCTCCTCCTCCTCCTTCGGGTGATGTTTTGCAGATGTTGCCACCGCCGCTCGCCAACGGATATGTTAATCTTTCTTCCCTTCTCTGCTCCTCGAAGATTATGTTTGGGTAGGGGAAACGGAGGGGCGTGCGGGTGTTCTTTTTTTGAGTTATTTGGGCGGAGGCAAGCCGCAGGGTCAAGTTCTTATGTCTTTAGACTGTCTCCGACCGACGACAGACGCTATAAAGATGTCAGTGCAGAAGCGGCGTTGGGATAATGTTTTGGTGATGGCGAGCACACTTTCACAAATATCTTTTTTTCTCGTCGCCAGCGGCGACGGAGGCGGCCCATGTCACTTCTTTGCACAAGTTCCGGGAAATCGATGTTGTTGAGGCCAGTGGGGTGAGACACAATTGGCAGGCATACTTTGGGTGTCTATCTTGTTCTTCTTTTGAGAGTTCCGGGAACCCAAAGTTATGAGAGGAGGTGAACTGCTTTTTCGCTGGAACTAATCAAGTTTATTTGGCAATCTTGCTTCGTCCCCACCTCACTGCATTTTGTGAGCTGACGCGAAAGAAAGGGGAGAATGGGTACAAAATGGGCGCTGTCAAAAGCTGTGCACAGAAGAGACATTTTCCCAAACTGAAGTTTTTTTTCTGGGGAGGGGAAAATGAGTAATTGGGTGCCGATTTCTAGAGAAAAGCACATCCCACACATCGAAAAACTTTGCTCATGGCACAAAGAAGTTTGAAAGAAGAAGCCCAGAAAGATCATCCATAGCTCGTGTGAGCGTGCTCTCCGCCCATCTTTTATAACCGCTCGCCCATTCAACGGATTCGGTCGGCGGCGGCGGCGGCGGTCAAAACCCAAAAAGAAAAGGCTACCTTCCCCCCTTTTCTTTCTTCCACGGTAGAGTAATTACAACCTCCCCTTATCCCGCAACGAAATCTCCTCTTCTCTTGTTCCTCCGCTTGAAACGGGAGGGAGAAAGATGCAACGGAGCTTCCCACGAGAAGAGAGAGAGGAGAGACGGTTGGGGGTCATCACCGCAACCATAGGCACCTCGGTTTCAGTAGAAAAACTTGTAAACGAAACCTTAAATACATTCTCCAACAAGACGGATTTTTTTGTGTGTCTTAGCCCCGTAGGAAAATGCAGTTTGACAAATCTATGCCCCGTGTTTTCAACCCAAGCTGGTCTGCCCAGCAATCAAGCCCACCCTAGAACCCAAACACTGGGCAACCAAACTACTACTACCAACCTGCTACGGCGGCTTCACCTGTTGTAGCCGCTATACTCCTCCTCCAATCTCCCCCCTCTTCATCATCCCTCCCTTTTTCCCCCGCCGCCACCGTTTTCATTCAAACCGAAATTTCCTCCTCCCTTCCCCCATTATGCGATGAGAGAAGCCAAGCTACCCAAAAAGAAGAAGGAGGAGAAGCCCTCAGGTGGAAATGAAGGAAGGGGGCTTCTGCTTGCTGCTCATCCTCAGTCGCGTGATATTTCTTTTTTCTACGTAGGGAAAGGGGATTTGCCAAAAAAGAGATGGGGATCTTTTGATTTATATAGCGTTGGATGGGCGATTTTCGAGAGAAAACCGTTGCTTTTTTGTAGGGTTCGATCCCTTGCGTTTTTAGTGAGAAAATCGTGTTTCACCTCTCATGATCTTGACCAGATAGAAAAAGGATTCACGGTCATGATACAAAAAAGTCACCAACAGTTGGGAAGCGAAGGGTCCTTTCGGACCAGGAGAAAAAGAAGGGGAAATGACAAAGTCACGCAACAACAATTGCTGCAACGCCTAGTCATGGGATGGGAACAACACCCACGAAATTGGACTCCCCCGAATCGCCCTGGCTGCCCATAATTTGAGCCCCCTCCTGAGACAGAAAGGGCCAGACGCCGACGACGCCCCGAGAAAGACGGCGTCTACATTATGGGCGGAGAAACCCAAGATGCTTGCCTTGGTAGGAGGAGGCGAAAATCGTGAGAAAGCGACGAAGCAACAAAACAACAACAGCAACCTCCGCTTGAGGGCAAAGGAGGGGGGGGTCGCGAATGACCTCTCTGTTTATTTGGAAAGAGGGAGAAGGGGTGTCTAGCCTCAAAAGTCTGCGGTTGGCGCCAAAATACTTTTTCTTTTCCCTCTTTGCGCAACTATTTTCTGGGCAAAATACATACTCTAGTTAGCTTTGGGCTACCTTAACCCAACTCTCCCCCAGGTGTTCTAAGTAAGGACACACCGTGGGCGACCCCTGTTTAATAAGCACCCTCTAGGATAAGGAGACCCTTTTTTGACTTTCGCCAAAAATCCCCTCTGGGGGGATCATCCCCCCATAGAAGCAAATTTTTATTTTCTGTCTAGAAGAGTCTAATTTTTCAACATGGACCACGTTTGTCGGTTGTCGGTCGGTGGGTGGGTGGACCGTCGATTTCTTTCGGTCCATCGGTCGGTCGGACCTTGAATAAAATCCTAGGATTATCTCTTGTCCGCTGCCTCCGCAGGGGGGGCAGGTTTCATATAATGCTCTGTAGTACGTAGAGCAAACGAGGGTACATCTTCAAAGATGTTTCTGGGAGGATGAGAAAGTGAAAATGAAACGCACTCACAAGTGCATGTTTGAACGTACACAACAGTTTTAGGAAACCTTGCCACAACGACGGGGCAGGTCCAGTACTGATCTCTTCCCCTTCCCTCCTCTATTTCTTGGTCTCTCGATCCGTATACTGGACACACTTGAACTTGGAATGGCACTGCCCCTCCCTCCTCCCTCCTCCTTCTCAGCCCGGATAAAAAATCCTGATAAATGAAACAATTTTCAAACCGAAGAAAAACGTTAAGGATTATCCCCCCACTCTCCCTACGGCCAATTTCAGTTCCACTCAAGCCGTCCGATTTTTCATACCCCTCTTTGCCGAATAACAGAAAATTTCATTTCTTTCTCTCTTTTCAAGAGGAATTCTTTACTCCTCTTTTTGAACTGCTGTCACATACACAACGCATACACATGCAGGAGCAAGTCAAAGAATTTTTTGCTATTGTGACGCTAAGCCGATCAAGACGTCACCAGTGGGTATGGATTTCACAACTTATGCATGTTTAACCTACGTAGAAATAGTTACTATTGAAGTTATTGGTGATTCCAACTCTTTTGCTCCTGGGAGAGCTCCCCCTCCCTCCCTTAAATAGAACCCAGACACATTCCAAAAAAGCTTTTCTTATCGAGGGATCGAGGCACACGGGGGCAAAAAAGCGAGAGGGGAGAAGAGAGCTAAATGCTAAATGTCTACAAATAACCTCCTCCATACAGGCCACCCTCACAGGCGCTGCCCACAAAAAAGTCATGGAAAAGTATTTCTTTTACTGCATGCTAGCTAACAAGCACAAGAGAACGACGCAATTGGAATCCCCTGCGAGGTTGTGCGTAGCCGTCGCTTCTGACGCTCACTTCGTTTTCGCGACTACTCGCGAAAAAAAAAGGGACGAACAACAATAAAAAAAGCCCTCTCCTGGCTTCAAAAGGAGGCGCCACCCCTTCTGCTCATTTAATAGGCAAGAAAGAAGGATCGTGACTCTGCTTTTTTTCCTTCTTTGCTACCGACCAGTGCATACAGGAGGACCGACGAGAGAGAGAGATAAAAAAGACGCCAATTTGGCCGCCGCCGCCGCACGCGAATTGCCATAAAAATGTTAGAGGATATTATTTTCTTCTTTGAGTGCGGGGTGTCAGGTTGCGGCAGTGTCCGCCAAAGGTGCAAAAGTCGCCGAGAAAATTGAAAACTTGGTCAAAAGTAAGTAATTGCTTATCAAGCATGGGAGTACAAGTTTGAAAATTAGATTTTTAAACGGAAATGAATCTTTTGGTAGTGGCAAAGACCCAAATGAGAGAATACCTTTGGGCAGGTGCCCATTCTATCCCGGACGGGGTTCCTATCAAGGCACCGCAAACCCAGAAAAGTCCCTAGTTATCTATGAGGCTCTTCTAGGGAACACAGGTGGACAGACCCCCTTAAAAACCTTTTCTTCGCAACAAAACCTTTTCTTTTGTGACGGTGGTCAGCATCTCATTAAAACTCTAGACATCAAGATGTTTCCCACAACCGTGCTGACCGGTTCCCTTTTTTTCATTTCAGTTTATGTGGGGATGGGATTGTATAGATTAAAAGGAATGTAGTGGGGAGAAGCCAAGGGGTTATGGTACCTGTAGTATTCCCGGTAGTCAAAAAGGGGGCCACCCATGTCGGCCCGAGTTAGAGTAGAAGTCTCATGTATTTTCATCAAAAGAATTGTTGGCAAAACTATTGTACCGGCGTATGTAGGAGTTGTCGAATTCGGCGCTTGATTACAGCATTGATGAGCAAAATGTTCTAAAGTTCCTTCCAAAACAACTTTTTCCCGAATAAAGTTCTTTCGATATTTCAGGACAACGAACGCATTCAAAAATCTTTTTTACCGCCCCACCAGCCTCCGTGTTCCTACCTCGCCCTGCAATGACCAATTTGACCCTGGGCGCTAAGTCTCAATCCCCTTCTTTCCTCCTTTTTTTGTTGCAAGGCGGCGACGGCGATGCCCCATGTCAACCCCTCCCTCCAACTCCAATAAAAATCCTACTCCAAAGTATCAGTAGTGGTGGAAGCCGGCCCCGCCTTGAAAAACAACCTCACAGACACTGGGGACGCAAGCGCCCCCGACGATGAAGAAAAAACACAGGGTTTCTTTAAAACGATAGCATTTCACTTTTAGAGAATTAAAAAACCAACTGAACTGTGAGAAGGTGTCCCATATTTTAATTATAAAGATACAAGTTGTATCTTTTGTCACACCCTGTTACTTTACCTTAGCACGCGACTACCCAGTAGCTCTGACACAGTTGGTTTGGAGGGTCTTGAAGCCGCCGCCATCACTTTTCCCTCCTCCTCCTCCTTTTCTCCTTCTCCACTCAAAAGCGCCTCCTTCCCCACTTCTCTCCCTTTGACTTTTGCCGCCCTCCCCTACAGAAAAATCTGTAGTGGCGTCTTGCGGCGAGTGTAAGGAAAGGAGCATCTTTTTCGGCTCTGATACCAAAAAGCCTCTTATTTTGGCGACGGATTTTTCAGATTAAATCGAGTGGGAAATGGAGGTGAGGTGAGTTTGTCCGTTAATGGCCGTTGATGCTGCGAGGCTCCTGGATGATGTATCAGCAGTGTTGTTCAGTAGCGTCGGCTTGGGCACCTGTCAGGACTCCCTCCCCAGGCACAATATGTAAACATCTTCTGATAAATCTCACAAGAGGAAGATGGAGCAGCGGGGGACTTCACCTTAAAAATCCCAACGGACGTTCGTTTCCCCCAACAGATCTTTCAGGAATAATATTTTTCTCTCTTTTATAGAGGCGCCAGATTTTGTTTCCAGGTCTGGGAAAAGAGAGGAGACGAGAGGGAGGAGACGGGGGATTGATTTGTATGACACCGCTCGCCTCTCGCCGCCGCCCTGTCCTTAAAACAGAGGCGGGGAGGCGGAAAAAAACAGAGGTGTCTCTGAAGAAGCGACAGGTATAAAATCGACCCATTTTTCAGAAACTTCCATACTGTAGTATATGTACATGTTTGAGAAATAGGCAAATACAAAGTATTGGGATAATAGTATTTTTTGCATTGAGAACTCTTATAAAAATTCCAAAAGTTTGTGAAATCCCGCGCATCCAGAGCATGAAATATGGCGAGCGGACAAGACAGACAAGGCTTGAAAGAGAGGCTTCAGCCCTCGCTGCCGGCGAGAAAATTAGAAGCCACCTCCGCAACCACCTCTCGCTCGTCTTTTCCCGCGGAAAAAGAACTGGACCTAGTTTTAAGTGGCGCGGACAGACGGTCGGTCGGTCAAGTAATATCACCTTTTGGTCCACAAGCAGCAAGCTACCGTTTTTCTCTTTTTGGGGTGGAACTGTTACGGAGATAAGGGGGAGGGGGAGGGGGAGACCCACACAGATTTATCGTCGACAGTAAAGACAAAAGTGGCGATGGCGGCTTGCTTGGAGGAGAGGGGAGAGGGGGGGGTCGAAATTGGGGTGACACTCTTTTCGGCTTCTTTTTCGGGAGAGGGTGCCCCCGTATGGGATTTGCCAAACAATACAATGCCACGCCTCGAAAAAGTACAATTTTCACTCAAAAAAAACCGTTTGCTTGCTGAAAAGTTCTTTATTGTTTTCATTTTAAAAAACGGGTGAATCCGAGTGTAGCACAAACCGTTTCCTGTCACCAGCAAACTCACAGGAAGGAAAGGGAGGAGACCGAAAGACACAATCTCAGTTCCACTCTTTTATTTCCCTTATTTTTTATCGTTTTATGGGAAATCGCGTTGTAATTCAGTGTCTCCGAAAGGGGAAAAGGGTTTTCACGTCTCTGCATCTGTGTTCAAAAAGAAGGAGAAAGAAAGAAAAAAGTCAATTGGCTTAAATCAGAAAACCACCACGGACAAAGCAACAAAGGGAGATAGAGAGAATGTGCATTTTTTCTCCTTCCCCAAACCTGACTTTTTGCTTTGAGGAT